>Ga0126337_10000470_pt1 | contig 20394 bp, 6 predicted proteins | sample DipCmetagenome_FD_92527 | JGI IMG/M metagenome (GOLD analysis project Ga0126337, IMG submission 92527) | Coral microbial communities from La Bocana,Puerto Morelos, Mexico - Diploria C A metagenome | ecosystem: Host-associated > Invertebrates > Cnidaria > Coral | place: La Bocana,Puerto Morelos...
AAAATGATGGCAATATTTGAAATTATTAACGCCACAGATTCACTTATACAACATATTATTAGGATAGTTTGCCTATGTTGACTTATCTTTGATATTTTAACGTAAAGGTCCTGGAGACCATGCGGAATTACGCGCCCCAATTTATCAAAATCAGACGAGTTTTCCACACGCCATATCTCTGAAACAAAGTCGGTGACCCCCAATTTTTATTTCATTTCTGAAACAATCTGTCCACAGTAGAAGTTTAAAAAAAATCTATCGAGTAGAAAATTTTCGCGCGAACGTCCTTAAATTTGTCCTTGGGACTCCCTCTTTGTATTCTCTCGGCACTTCTCCACTCTGACACTCGCAAAGTCTCGTCTCCCAAACATCAAGTATTCCCTAAGGTTCCGTCCTTAGATGACCAAATTTACAATGCTGACTGGGGAAAAGTCAAGCCCAGACAAATTCCAAACAAATCCAGGTTTTCCCGTGGTCAGCATCTATGGCCAGGGGTTTACCACTACAGTGGAGCCATGAAATGGGCGCTTTTATGAATCATTACAAAATTTGGTGTGGAGGGGGGTTCTGAAGACGATGGTTTGGAAGTTCTAGCTATGACACCCACAAAGCAGTATTTGATGGAAGCATTGATTCTTCAGAACAAAAGTAAAGTTCCTCATCCAATCGCCGCGCGGCCCTGATCTGTAAAAAGCTGCGCATGGCAGGACTATGCAACGAAATACCTAAAGAATACATTTGAAACTTCTGATACGTGATATCCAGGGCGGTAATTAGTCCTTCGTTGATAATACTTCGTTAAACATGATGTCAAGTTACTATTGCACAAATTGAACATTGTTAATTACGGCCTAACGTTTGTTTACCATTGGAATAAAAGAGACGTGGCCTATTCTACAATTTTCCAATTTTCTGCAGTAACTCTATTTGGTAAAAACGCAAAAACAAGACTTGATTAATTCAGTTAAACAACACTGTGGAGTTGAATTGTAACTGCTTCAACTTTTTATTGTGATTAGATATATTTCTTCTTCCCTTGGTCAGCAGCCTCCGACGGCCATTATGTAACTGAGTACAAATTTACAAGTTACGAGAATAGCGACAATTACTGATTTTGAAGCGAGGAAAATAGAGAGTGGTCCAGCGGACGGGTCGTCCGTGTACTCTAACGTAACACTTTTTTTCAGCAACTGGAAAGATGTATTAATCTTATTGCGGTAGAGGTGAAATTACATAAGATATTGATACAAGAAGAGCACTTGCTTTTATGTAAATACAATATTCAATTGCAGAGCTCGAGTATATCTTAGTTACTGAATGAATAAACGCATGTCATCAAGAAAAGATGAAATTATTTAAATGTGCAAGTACTTACGTCAGAAGATACATCGTCTTATAAAAATGAACTAAAACAGAGCCACATTATGCACAGATACACAAACCTACTCCAAAACCACTTTAAACTTTTATACCGCGAACTGACGGTATTTTTTTTTAAACCAAATCGAAACTGACTTGTACGGGTGATTGTATGAAAAGAAGAAAATTTGAAGTGCCAAGTCTTGATCGAAAGAGTTTCAATTAAGGGACAACCACAAAAGTTCCAAATACTGCAACTCGTTCCAGTATGTATGTCACAGTCAGCAGGCGGGCGGCGAGCCAAACTGCAAAACTTCGAATGACACTATTTGTTTATCTGCCGCCAGCAGCACCAGACAGAGGTTTGCAGTATTATCATAGACAACTTAATCTTGCTTTTAAAGCCGTTTCCTCGGAAAAACTGCAAAATTGAGATGTTTCAACTTAGGAGACTAAGAACGTTCTTAGTAATGAAAGTTTGCAACCGCTTTTGAATAAGTCATCATTTCGGACTGAGCGGTGGTTAATGAAAATGTAAATAGTTTGGCCCCGCGCCATGCGGGTCCTTTAAAGTTCATATTTAACTCTTTCCTCTGCGGAGAAAATGTTACGCTTCGTCTCGCTTCTGCGGCCAGTGCGTTGTTTTCTCCGTTTGTGTTTTATTCAATTCAAACAAAAGAAATGAATGGCCATTGAAACGAAACCGGGAAAATTAATGAGACGAAGCGCCATTTCTGTGTTTGACCACATTTACCAGGTCTGCATGTTTCGTATAAAAGGAAAGGCCAACTACGCTAATGAAATTCCTCCTCACAAAGTCGATCGGAAAACTTTCACTTGCAATTGTAGAAAAATTGTAGCGAGAACTTTAAAATGCAAACAACAGGTTTCTTGTGGTTTAATTCTAGATTATTGCCACTTGAGAAATTGAAACTAACCACGTACCATCTCGTCTTGACAAGAAGGCAGTTTGCTTGCCTTGAAGTGGTGTCTCAATCGTAATTTTAATACTTGCCAACACCCTGCATCTTCTAGCAAAACCCGCTAGAAGACGCACATCTTTCTTCGAGATTTTAACTCCAAAAAATTTCGTTACGCGCTTAGGCACAGTCCACTGTAAGGATTTTTTGGAATGTTCAATACCTATCGGCTAATGGTTGAAAAAAGATATTCGAGATCTATATAGAGCTAATTAATATTTACAGTGTAGATAGATTAGATTCCAGATATGAAGTAATTAATTGGAAGCTATCACGACGCACCTGTTCTCGGCTTCAATCTGATTGGCTGGTGAAACATTCGCCCATAACGGCTATTTAAAATCCACAAATATGCAGTGTCCGCAACAATTCTCCAGCAACATGCACGTACGATTTGGGACCGCTTGCATATTGAATTTTACCTCTTTTCCTGGTGCGGGAGTTTGGTGGCTAAAATAACGTTGTTAAAAGCGAGCGCGAGGGCGCAATATCAGTTCAGTATACAGTGACAGAGAATTAACGTAGAAAAAATGCGGTCGTGTACCAGAGTGATTTGTGTAGTCTTCCAGGTGCGTTTTTCTCTAGTTTAAGACTTGCTAGTTAGCTATGACGACATGATCTAGTCATTCTAACAAGGCTTCTTTGTTTATGAAATTTACAGAGCCTTGTATTCGTGGTCCTCGCTGTGTGTGGTGTGGGTAAGTTTCGTTGGTGAAATGTTCTTACCATATTATCTTTTTGATCAGAATAACAAAGCACGCGGTTGCAGCCGTATCTTAAATTTCTCAGAACAAATGTACGTATATTCGCTAGCTCTTGTTTATGCCGGGGATAGAAGACCGTAACGCAGCTGCGCGCGGGCCACCTCTCATTGTCACACTTGTGGTATTTGTACTTCTCCACACAAAAGGTTCAAATTTAATGTCCTGGGCTTTGACAGTTCGTGATGCATACGGCAGGAAGTCTCTATTTACTTTTTCCTTTTATTGGAACGGCTGTATTGTCTGACAACTTCCTACGCAGTATCTACGGTCATTGTCTCCTTACGCTTAAATGCTCGTTGAAATCTTGTGTTAAACTGTTTCTGATTCATTGCTACGTGATTGAAATCATCTCCTATTATGGCAGGGAAAATGAAAAACATATCGTTTTGTTATGAATACTTTTCACAAAGCCCACGGTTACATCACTTCTAAGTTATCATTCATAAAAGTGGATTGCCTCTAAATTGGCTGAAAAGTGGTATTCTTTTTCCTTTTAACCGTAAAATCGTATGTACAACAAGTGGCCTTGCGAATAGCATATTAGCCTTTCTGTTTGCCAATCCTTCAAGCCCTCCAATTTTCGTTCGAGCAAGTGTCAAATTGTGTCAGAGGAATGCCCCAGTATAATTCTCTGTTCCCTCTTACTGCGCAGTCAGTCAGTAGCCCGCGTAATTTGCCGCTGACGAGTACATGTTTTTGCAAGGCGCCGAGCACATGAATCTTTTTCACGTTGAATTAAAAGGAATTAAAAAAATTGTCTTGTTTGACCAGGCTAAGTGCGAGTCAAAAAGCAGAAAATGAGAAAACGCGACGCGGTTTTTTAAAGTTACATGGACATATTTCTCAAGCAATTGCGTTTCCCTGGAGCTGCACTAAAACATACACAAACATACACGCGAGGCGAAAGTGGAATATTTCATTGTATTTTCTTCAGGATAAACAGTTCCGCATCTCACGCTTGTGTTTAGGAAGTTGACAACGGTGTCGAATCGAAACGACGTTGAAATCTACAAGGAAATGGAATCTTTACCGTTCGTTGACATTGAAATCAATCATGGTTCTACGCACGGAGTATTCGTTTCACAAGAGGTACTCGTATGGCCCCAAATAACTTAGAAGTCTATAAATTAGTGTTGTGTTAAGCTTGTTAATTACATTTTCTCATGATCACAGTGAAAGTGATATCGGTTCGATGACTTCTGTGCATATTGCGTCGTGAATCTTGACCTAGGCGTTTTCCGAGTGTTAATTCGAGATGGGAGGCCAATACACTTGATAGTAAAAAAAAAACAGAAAAGGCCCTCGAGGAAATATATATGGCTCGCCATTGGTGCGAAACGGCACACTCACAGATATCTTGAAAATCACGCTTGATCACTTAAGAAAAAATAAAACAACACGAAATGTGCAGCAGGGACATGCATTTCGGGAAAAAGACAATTTCTACCAAACGAATTGCATATATCTCAGAAAGGGCTTCAAACTGTTGTCATGTTCAAATGAATCCTTAGCTATTGCTGTGTATTGCTCTTGAATCTCTAGTTAGCTGAACACAGCCGAACCATAACTCAGTATTCTTTATACAACTATTTCCTCGTTACAGATCAAACGAGGTAAAAAAAATAGAAGCTGAAAAAAAGAGATGTCTTTCTTATTCCTTTTCGTTTGTTACGGTATCAATGCATACGAGTGTCCTCGAGATAGTGATCTGCGTTGATACTATTCAAGATCATTCACCGGATCTGAACATTCAAAAGAAAAAAAAATCGAGGATTAAAAACATTGGTACCCATTCGTAAAGCGCAACTTTTGGATTGCTCAGTCCTCGCATAATACAGTATTATTTTAGTTTCTGTTTTATATTTTTTGCAGGCGAATAGCACGACACGTTGGATTTATTTAGAATGTACTTATATTTTAAGAAAACTTCACAGCGAGATTATATCTCAGCTAAACTCAATATCGATCTTAATCTGTGCCTTTGATAATCTTCGGGCTTTCTTCCAGAAACGACACAAATGGAAAAATCTCGTCTAATTTTATCAACCTCCTGACGTATAGATATCGTCGTAATTTTGTCAACGCTCATATACATATTATTCCACGAAAGCCAACAACCGGAAATCTATACTCTTAAGAGCCATTTTCTGTAACCGTCTCAGTTTTATGTACAAGCCTCGTAACTTAGTTTTGTTATCAATAACTGAGTCTCAAATTTAAAGGGGACGGAATGAGACTAACGAAAACAGCCGGCAACACAACTCCAGACCTGAATATTAACTTAGCTGGGTTTTCCGGCCGCCTGTTCTATACGGAGAAAGCCAATACAGCGAAAGGCATATCAACGGTAAAAAATTAGAAAGGTCCTTTTCGTTGTTCCAATTTTTGCTTAAGTTTTACTTATCATCGGTAATCTCTTCTTTGGACTAGATTTTTTGATGACTCAGTGTTTAACGTGAAGTACCAGACTGCCAAATTTAAATTCCTGTGTAATAGACGATTTCAAGTTCTCCGTGTCTAATAGCGAGACGCCGTTTGCGTTACCAGTATTATCACAGTTTGTACGTGCTCGCTGTGTAACTAGATTCTGAGTGCTTTTTAATAATTTAAAATCATTAAATCCTTGCTTCGTACGGTCAGTCAAGTATCTGAATTTTGACGAAAGCGCAGAAGCTAAGTTGTACATGTAAAATGGTAATTTAAAGAAAGTTTACGTCGAAATTCATAAAGACGGTGCCGGCTAGAAAAATGAGTTCTCGCGTGAAATGTAGAATACTCGTAGCAGCGGGTTATAAGAAAACACTGCTTAAAGGCCATGCATAGCTTTAACAGTCAACTCCAAAACAGACAATGCATTATCCTTAACATTTTCATAGGTTAAAGACAGTTTAAAGATTACAAAATTTTCAGGCAACACATTTCATTCAGTGAATGGTCAAACGGCTATAGGGTCAGTTCCAGAGCTTTTCATTGTCACCGTTCGAGTCGGTAGACTCACTTCCTACCATCGACAGCTTTGAATTTGTAATAAACTTGACTATTGAACATGCAAGGCCAAGGTCTTACTGTCGTCCGGAAAAAAAAGGACATCACCATCATATACTCCCCAAAACTATCATCAGAACTGACACTAGACAAAAGTGAAACTGGCACTTAATATAAACCTTAGCATCCACCTGGTGTGGGTCTCATTCTCTTTGCCAGAAAGGTAGTTTTTAAGAATGTTGTTTACTGAATGAAAATATCGATGAGTTGTTTGCGTTTCTTGGCAACCAACTCACGCTTGAAAAGGCCATTTTGTAAAGCGGTACTGTTTTAACTTGTATAGAGTATTAATAATTTGGACTGAGAAGCTTAAGAAACGCTGATAGATCACTAGAATCCCATCAAAATGATTTGATTTTGCAGAGCACTTAGGCTGATTTCTCAGAGTTGCATTGCGCATACCTACTGCGCACGATTTTCGCGTCATTAGGGCGCGTTCAAGAGCGCGTGCATGCACGAGTTTCCTTCAAGTTCAGCACTATAGTGAAGTAAATGCTTGTTTTCTATATATTTTTCATTGAATAATTTTGATGTACAAATTATTCTCTTTAGGTTGAAAATAAAAACAAAGGTATGGCTAAAAATGTGCACAAAACGGTTACTCAGGGATGAAAGCTAACACCTCGGCAATACCGAATAGAGGAGAACCGTTTTGAGTCGATGTCGTTTAAAACATTCAGGGACAGTTTCAAAAAAATCGTTTCACAACGAATCACCTAAAAGGACAAATCTATTTGCAATTTAGTTTGTAAAAAGTATCTAGATTTGTCTTTTCTTCTGTAATATTAACAAATTTTTCTCTCTGTTTATGCGATTAAAAAAGATTAATTAAAATTAAAACTTAATTATTAAAATTAAGATTAAAACCAAATTGGGAAAAATTGCGCCGATATTCGAATGGAAACGTCCACCGCAAGAGCATCGAACCGACAAGTGCTTCCGATGTCGTGCCGAAAGGCTCCGATTATCCGAATATCAAGACAAGCTTGCGTCTTCCGGAACTTTATATAATGATAAGACTAAGTTCAAATGTTATCGGAACTTATATTCTGGCAATGTGTTGACCATTCCGGAGATAACAAAACTAAAAACCACCATCCAATGTTTGAGCTATTTCTTTTTATCACTGGAAAACCACAACGAGAAAAATATAGACACCATAAAAATTTTTTTCTACCACAATTGCGTTGATTAGTGTGAATATTGAACATAATAACTGCGTATCGTCACGAAATTTATCTATATATTATAGATATATATATATATATGTTTGCATTATATAGCGAAGAACAAATTTGTTATATTATTTAAAGCTTTCGTGCATCAAAAATAACGTATTGTGGCAAATGCGAAGGAGATATAAGAGTTGTTCTAGAAGGTTCTTACTTAGTTAGTCATTAATAGTTGAGTCAGACTGTCTATGTAGTAGGGAATGTTAAAGCATTATTACAAAAGCTACTTTTGTCGGAAAATATTTTTTTGACACGAAAACATGTCTGTTCGTTGACTTGTCGGTTAAACTTGGACCAAAATGAAGAGTTCATCTTTTCATTTTGAACGTGAACTTCGAGGCAAAAAATTGAGCCGGATATATTTGTTTGTATTTGGGGATAGTTCTCTGAGTAAAATGCTCACAAAATCTTTCATTCGCATATGGGGAACTTAAGATTTTCATTATGTTTCTGATTATTATTATTGGAACAGAGAAGAGTTGATTTAAGTTAGGCGCATGGTCACTGAATGAAAATCCCTGATATGTTCCAGTTATAAGTTAAAAGCATTTCTTTTTCTTCTCATCTCTTTAGAGTACCTCTGTAGAGCGAGTGGTATCGTGATGTTTTCTTTAATTGATGTTGGAAGATAATTTGGTGAAAAGTTCTTCGAAACAAAGGAATGCTCCCAGTGCTGTGATTTATTCACTCGACAGACAAGTTCAAAATTACGAAACTCCTAGACTAAATTAAGCAATCAAAAAGAAAAACAAACAACAAACAGCATGAGAGTAATTTCCAGAAAAAAAAGATATTTATTTAACCGTAACACACATAAATTTCCATCAGCATCACATGCAGTGAACCACCAAGTACTACATGGAAGTACTGCTTGCTCAGTAGCCATCTCCAATTGAATGGTCGCACACAAGGTCTCATCTACAGACTTCAAATTTGTATCCACCTTGTGAGGCAATTTGTATCCACCTTGTGAGGCATAATAAAGAGTACTAAATGAAAGTAATGCTCACTGAATAGCTTTCATTTGAACGGTCACACACTAGGGTTCCATTCACAGACTTGAAAGTTAGAACCACCTTGTACAGGATAACAACAGTACCCCATGAAAGTACTGCACAATAGCCCTTCATTCGAATTGTCACACACAAGACAGTCATAAACTCGGGGAAAGCCGGACAGGATTTGTTAGTAATACTTAAGAAACTATTTATTGCAGTGGCATGTGCTGGATGTATGTTTATGTATAATGCGGCTGCTTTCCAGCGACCTTTAGCAGGGCCTATAATGAAGTGCTCTGGTTCTTCGAAGGGCATGATATCTAGTTATTAAATTTTCATTTATCTATTTTAGGCGAAAACGACGGGCTCATTTACGAGTCAGATATATTGTTTGAGCCCTTGAATTGTTGTCTGTGGTTAGACTTATACAGACAGTGAAACTAAGGATCTCAGAGGGGCCGGTATCGATAACGGCATGTTGTTAATAAAGTGGCGCTAGAGAGAGATCATGGTCAATTCGGTCGTATTTTAATGAAAAGTATTTTAAGAACTCAATTAGCTCTGTGAACGTAAATGAACCAAAGACAAACCTCAACAAGAGCTGAATATTGTGTCTTCTCAGTTTATCGCATTCTTGTGAAGAAACGTGTTCTTATTTATTGATCAAACCTGCAGTTGGAAAAGCTTTAATTAACAAAAAGGGGTATAGACTTTTGATTTGCACTTTCGATTGGTGATTTTGATATCACATCGGAAACAACGTTGAAGACAGGTTTTGACTTATATACTTGGTTACTCAATCCTCAGTTGTAAAAGCATAGTCAAAATTGATCGTTTGAGAAAGAATTCCCTTGCAGTCTCTCACACATCCCAATCCAGTCTCTAATATTTCAATCGTCTATGAGGCCATATTACCACCCACGCAGATTCTCTTAGTAGCTTCCAATTAATTATATATTTATAGATTGTTACAATATCCATCAACGGAATGAACGGACTAATGACGATTGCGCCAGTATAGTTAATTGCAGTTTTTCAATTGCGAATCAAGTGTCTGGTTTCTAAATGACACATGCTCGAGTGTTCAATTCATTTTAAGAACATCATGAGGTGACATGACGTGACCCGAATTCCCTTGAAATCAAAATTCCAAGCATAGGTGAATTTTTTCGAAGCAAATTCATCACATAGTTGTGTGCAAATTACAGCGCAAGCATGTTTGCCAAACTACGAGCTATAGAGCTATTTCGCCGATAGAACTCTTACAACTCAAATACCTTTGATTTAGTAGTGAGATGCAACCTCCGAAAACTAATATCTGACTCCTAAAAAATAACAAAGCGTATCACATAACTTACCGATAAATAACCTTTATTTATTGACTTTCGTAATAAAAAGGTTTGATCATTGCTGCTGCCAATTACACGTCCTGTATGTACGTAGTGTTATTTCCTGGTGAATAAGTGTGTGGTTTGCTCGTACTTTGAGTGATGACGAAATACTTAAACGATGTCTTGGGCATTAAAAATGTTGAAAACTGTCCTTGTCCTAAGTGATGCACAAATATATTTTCTTTATTTTAAATTGTTATTTTCTGACCTTTCAGTTAAAAGGTAACTTCATATTCTGAGAGGTGATCAGTTTGAATATACTAACTTGCTAGTCTCAACTAATGACAAAGTTTGGTATGCATTACACGGAAGAGTTGCGTGTTATTTTGAACTTTAACTTCAGTTAGTAGTTTGTTATTTTGGAAACTATAACAAACAAGTGTCTGACGTGTTTTAACTGTCCGAATATTTAGTTGACAAAATATTACTTAAAAGATCTTCAGAACATTGATTATATTGCCAGGGCGGTGAGCGATAGTCATAAGTACCTCGTAAGAATTTTTTGGCGTCAAATTCGACGCATATTTGGTAACGAAAAGTTCACTTGAAATCCATTGCTTTCTTAATGTTCATGTTTTTCCAAATCTGAGTGAAACTGGCATAATTTGACAGCCGAACTAAACTGCTATGTCATGAAGCCTCTAATTGGCCTAAAATTTAGAAACATCATCTCTTTTAGTTTATGTTTTTGAGGAACTTATCCCTTGAATGATTTCATCGTACATTTCCATTAACAAACAATTAAATATCTGTCTTTAGGAATTAGGGCAGGAGTTCATAAATCATACAAACAAACATCTACTTCAAGGTTTTACCGTTCTAACGGGCCGAACATTTACCGAATTAAAGCGTGAACGTCTTTTAGCCCGTAAGGCTGGTTAACTTAGCCAAGCTCTGTCATCTCAGTATCGCAGTTGTGGAATTACAGTATCATAAACTTGTGGTCTACTTAACTCGTAAAAATCTACCGCACTAATGATGTCTTTGTTTTGATTTTGGTATGACACCGTAGGCCTATAATTAGACCACAATATTGTGCACGGAAAACAGTCTGGGTCATTTGACAAGCGTTCAGATTTACTTGCTCATTCCAACTCTAATGTTAAGTACAAACCCCCCGGGCCTAAAGCGTAAAAAATACCTCTAGACTGATTTACGGAGTTGATTAATGACCATAAAAACTTTAACAGTGCTTGGTTACATCGTTCACGCACGCAAATAATCCGCCACAATAAATCGTTATTTACAAAAGAGCTTAAATGAGTGCTATTGAAGTTCTGGAGGAAACTATTTAAACAACGAAACACTTGAAAGCTGCTTTCCTTATTTTTCGCATGACTCACGGGTGCCAAATTTGTGTCCCAAAACAATAAAACGACGATCATGTTGCTATTAAAATCTAATCCAAAATCCAATAAATTTGCATTCAATTCTTTAAAAATACATACCTCACTCACGTGACCATTGCCAAACAAAGTTTAGTCAGGCAACTCAATTCCAGTTTCTTAAGTGGTTACTCAGTCAACACGCCGCATATTTTACTCCAGATGAAAGTCAGCCATTCCAAACTGGGGAGGCTTTCAATAAAAATCGCCATAACATTCATGTTTTAATTTTAATAAATTATTAACCAGATAAAAATACAGAACTTATCAAAGATGAGGACGTTGTCGCGACTAAAGTACTATAGTGTCGTGTTGTACGACAGTGTCCTCCCAAACCTACCTATAATTTAAACATTTAGAAAACCCCTGACAATGTTTTTCTTTCCCAGAACAATGTCCAAGCTCAGTTCATCCAGTGGAAGGAAGATGTAAAATCGACTGTTTGATAAATTCACACTGCCAAAAATGGCAATATTGCTGCAAAGCAGGGTGCTGGCAAACATGCGGTAAGAGCATTTTATTTTATAAATGTAGATTTATATACCACTGTTAATTCCGATATTTACTGTGATGACGCCGTGACAATGCTCAAAACGGCAGCTAGAACCAAGAGTGGATAACGGGTGACAGATTTGATCCCCAACTGAGGTAATTCCTCTCAATGTACTTTTAGATCATTCCAGGTTTCGAAAACCTCAGGGTATCTAGAAGTAGTCAATCTCGTGACGTAGATTTGCTCACTCGAACTAAGATTAAGGTGGGATGTTGGAATGCGAGAACTATGTTAGTTGTGGAAAAAACAGCTGAGATGAATCAGTATGGTTTCGACATATTGGTAATTAGCGAATGCAAGGACGACTACAAACACGAACTGGCTAAACCATCATATACTCAGATAGGGATGACGATGTACATCATAGTGGAGTGGCAATTTTCATGCCAAAGAAGGCTGCTCGATCCTTAGACAGCTGGAGAAAGCCTAGGCTTCTATGAATAGGTGCAAAAGAGGGGAGTGGCGATAATCATGTCAAAGAAGGTTGCTAATGCTTAGACAGCTGGAGGCCGAGAAGTGACCTATGGGCCAGTGGGACTGTTACTGCAGATTGGAGAAAGGATCTTATAGCCAGGCTCGCCAAAAAAGGAGATCTCAGAGTGTGGAAAATGGCGGGGGATCACTTTGTTGTCTGTTGTTGCAAAAGTGTTTATCAAAAGAATATCAGATGGTGCTGACGAAAAGTAACAGAGAGGCAAGATGGTTTTAGGGAAGGAAAGGGCCAGATAGAGCAGATATTCGTCCTCGTGGACATTGTGGAGCAAGAAATTGAATGGAATTCGAGTTTTTATGTCCGCTTCGTCGACTATGAGAAGGCCTTCGATAGTGTTCACATGGCAACCTTGCAGAGACGACCATGGAGAGCTACTGGATTCCACCAAAACCTGTTGAAATGGTCAAGGTAGTGAATTATGGTTACCAATGGGCGCTGAAACCAAGATTTATTTTCAAGTCTAATTCACTCTCAGTGCTGTTATATGGATGCAAAACCTGGCGAATGTCTAAAGCAGACGAGAAAAACCTAGACGTGTTCTTACATAAGAGCCGGATACTAAAGATCTACTGGCCAATTCTTGTAACCAACGAGCAGATAAGATTGAGCCAATAAGCAAGCAGGTGGCAAGGAAGAAGTAAACTTGACTAGGCTACGTCCTTAGAATGGATCATCATTTACACCCTCTTATCGCTCTCACACGGGTACCAGAATGCACAAGGAATCCGGGTCGACCGCGAGAGACATGGAGGAGCACAGCGGAAAGAGAGCTTAAGGAGAAAGGATTGAAATATTAGGCAGAGGCGGCATCAGCTGCAGAGGATAGGAGAACCTGAAAGCAGTCTGAGATGCAACATCGTTTACAAGGAGACAGGGACAATGATGATGAGCAGCCTTCGGCCATCACGAAAATATATCCACGTAACACGCGTCGTAAAACTGTCTGCGGAAGAACCTTCTACCATGTCTATAGCTATCTATAGCTAGCTTGAGAGGAAATACCTTGATACGGCCTTTATATGTGGGGATTATCTCTTTAACCGTTCATACAAGCGTTTTTTCCAACACGTAGCCATTCGAATTCATGGCTTAAAGACCTTAATACAGTAGCGATAAATGCTCACACTTTGTAAAATATTGTTACTGATGTTTCTCCTTCTTTCTATAGTAAATTTTACGGCTTGTCAGCTACAGCAAATCGAGGCAGCTCTAAAGAGAAGCTCTTTTACGCCAGTCTGCAAGCCAGACGGAAGTTTTAAAGAAATCCAGTGCGTTACGACGCCAATGTTAAAATGTTGGGAAGTAAACAGGGAAGGAAAAAAAATTCAGGACATTGACGTTACGATTCATTTAACTTCTCATCGTCGTCAGTCGCACGAATCGAAAGAGAGACGAATTGGAGTGTATCCTTCACTGGAAGGGGACGAAATAGGTAATATAAGCGCATGGATAAAATATAATTCATTATAATTTATTACAATTTATTACCATTTTTAATGTATTATAATTTATTTCTTCGAGCTCCCAATTTCATTTTCACTCTTAGGCTTATGGGATAGGGTTGTAAGAAAGAAGCCAGGCTAATGTAATAACCATAGATGAATTAATGACATGTTCATGATCGCTCAGTTTTTATAAAAGCTTTGAAAATCGTCAGAAAGCTTCTTTGGCTAACTTTGTTTGTTTGTTTGTTTGTTTCTCAGATGAAATTCCCCAACAAAGAGTAAAATCCAAATGCCAGCGAATGCGTGAACGCAGAATTAAAAGGAGAAAAACCCGCGAAGGAGTGTACGTCCCCAAGTGCAAAGACAACGGTCAGTTTAAAAGCACACAGTGCCACAAGAGATCGGGCAAGACTGGATTCTGCTGGTGTGTGGATCGGGAAGGAAAACAGATCCCAGGAACACGAACCAAGGGAGGGAGACCAAACTGCAGATCTGCGGCAGGTTAGTAGATTGGTTTGGTGTATTCAACTTGGAAGGTTTTACTGTTGCATTTAATTCAAAGGTACAAAATCAAATTTTATTTTTGGTTTAAATCATGTCGCTATCTATATTGAAATTCAAAACTTTCAAAGAATTAAATTTTCCTCTGGCTAGCATATCCCTTTTGCAGCTGTAAAAATATCGTAGTAAGCAGTATTCTCGAAAAACGTCAAGTACTGCTCTCAAACTTTGCATCGTAAAACAATGTCATGACAATATCACGGAGGTTTCCTGTATGTCCCCGGACACTCCGGTGCTATCTAAGATTCAAAGGAGAGGGGAAAAAGGGAAATCTTTATATGTGCCTTATTTGTCTGGTGCCACGAGATAACCACAGGAACGCTTTGATTCTGATTAGTTTCAGGTGATTGCGGAAGGCGTACTCGGTTATATGAAAACCGAGGGCGCTTGCGAAGGATTGTGGGGGGCCGTGAGAGTGTCCCTAACTCCTGGCCCTGGATGGTTGCTCTATTATTCAACGGCACAAAGCTTGCCTGTGGAGGAACCATCATTAAACCTTCCTGGATCGTCACCGCGGCACACTGCTTCAGTAAGTTGTAAAACTACCTCGTATATCTGAACAACAATGGCCAACGATGTTCGCTGGAAGAGGAAAAATGTTCGTAAATGCAAACTAAAGAGCAAAGAGTCAATTTCAAAGCAAAAGCTTCCAGTAAACCCTTTTTTGCATGAGATCTTTTCAGCTTATCACAAACTACAGGACCTATAATTTTGTTGTGCGGGATAAAAAATCCGGCATTTCCATGTAAAACATAATTGTGAATTTTATCTTCAAAGTGAGATGACTAGGTAACGTCTATAGGCCTAAACTTATCTAAATATATTTTAATTTTTTCACAACAAACCTGTACGGTTCTAAAAAAACTAGAGTCTAAGGTGTGACTGTTCATTATCCTACGAAAAAAGAATAGTTGCGCATACAAAAGTTTTGAATAAGTCTGTTTGCATTTCAGGCGAACGTACGTCAAAGAACCCGTCCGATTGGAAAGTTCGAATTGGAGAGCATTCTTTATTGAGAGATGAAGGGAGAGAAGTGATGCAAGGAGTGAGGCAAATATTGATTCATCCTAACTACAAGCCAAGTAACTCCTCTCATCCTGGGAACAATGACATAGGTGTGGCGACATCATCATCCTTCTATTTAGCCTGAACAGCCTGTTTTTTGTACCCCCACCCCATCGTCCCTGTATGACTTTCAAAGGAATTAACTCAGTAGTTATCAAACATACATGGTGTTTAAAGCATACAAAATTATTTTCTTCACTGATAATCAACTGCCAACGATGACATCACATTAAGTCAAAATGACGTCATACAGTTCACATCGTCCGCCATCTTGAAAAACTTACGTAAGAACGGCTCTAAAATTGATGTACAGATACAGGCTCGAATAAAACATGGTTGTCATAGGACCGTCTCGTTACGTAATCTGATGAGCAAACCCTACGAATTAACCACTACAGGAGCCCATCGATGGGCTCCTGACCGCTATAATTGTTGCCGGGAATTGTATTTAGCGAGTTGTAGGCTCAAACTCAAAATATGCGAGCTATTTGAACCAACCACATAATCCGGAACATGCCATGCCAAAGGGTGAATCACAATGGCTTAAACGGTAAAGAAACTACACTCAAAACTCCAAAAACAGCGGCTAGGCTGGTCTAAAATCTCATACACGGCAGGAAAAATACAACGAAGATGAAAATCTGGAAAAGTACGACAGCGAAGTTCAAATGTACGTTCGAGCGCGTTCTGGCCGATCAAAATCACCTGAAGCCTGCGTAGCAAGCGTTTCCGTGGGTTGGAGAGCAAAGAAAGTCAAAGGAACGGGATTTTCGGAGTCTTTCCCGCGCGAAAAATGGGGCGAGAGCCAAACAACGAAAAAGGGGGGTGTGGGAGGTTCTCGCACCATTTTTCGCGCGGGCAAAACTCCGAAAATCCCGTTCCTCTGACTTTCTTTGCTCCCCAACCCCACGGAAACGCTTACTACGCAGGCTAAATCACCTGAAATTACGCGCGCGGACAAAACTCGTTCTAAGGTGAAAGATTTAGTTTAAATGTTTTCTAAGTTAAAAAGGTTTGAAATTAGCTAAATAAACTCGTGCTAAAGTAAAAATAGGATGAAGTAACTCTGTCGACATCAGGAAGTACACTGCTGTTTATTGAAATCCAGCCTTTTTGTTTTGCATGTGACGTCACTCAGCTCTAGTACGCCTGTCCAGTTCAGTAATGTATGGACGTCACGTCAATCAGATCTGCTTGCCAGACAGCTTTATTTTCTTCAAACCTGGTAAACGTTGTATTGTCACCGGATGGGGGCACATATCATGGAACGGAAGCTCCTCTCCTGTATTAAGAGAGGCCTGGGTCGATTTGGCGGGAAAAGAAGCCTGCAATTCTGAGAAGTAAGCGGTCTTTACAAAAAGCTCTTTTTGGCTCCACTTGTTGACATTGCATGTAAAATTTCTTATTACCCGTTTGTTCTTCTTTTAGCTCGTACAACGGGACGATAGGAAAGAATTTCCTTTGTGCTGGATTTGACGAAGGCGGGATCGACTCATGCACTTACGATAGCGGGGGACCGCTGGCCTGTCCAGTGCTGGATGGGGACGGCAGGTGGATGCTGGCAGGCATTGTAAGCTGGGGCGAGGGATGTGCCTTGCCACATAAGTATGGAGTTTACACCAATGTCAACGAGTTTACTCAGTGGATAAAGGGAGTCATGAAAATGGACAGATGAATTAATGTTGGCGTTTTGTTCCTACATCGTGTGGGGCCAGTTATCGCTATTTTGGGCAAGTTAATTGAACTCGACACGTTGAAAAAGAAACACAAATATCCGTTCCCTGATATAAGAAGAACAAACTCGACTCCTCTGATCAGACGTATTTGCACTTGCCTGCGGACTAGAGGATTTCTTTTGTTAGTATAAATCTACCGGCATTCTACCACGAATACCGTTCTCTGATTGGCTACGCTAATCACTATCTATTCTGTGATAGATAGTAGCGTAGCAGTGTTCCTTTGTTAAAAAAATGACGGCCACTTCTTGGCGTTTGCGAAGTGTCTGTGAAGAGAATATAGAGAAGATTTTGAACCACAAGCAGATTCATACCAAAACAATTACATTATTCGCACGCGATGGAGATCTCGAGCTCATAATCTAATTGTTGAATATTCATTATTTCAATATCAGTTTAGGTTCAACACCTAAAATTGCCTTAAAATAGCCTATACTGGCCCCTTACTGTGCTAGAGTTTAAACGTACAGAAAAAAGGAAAACTTGTGTTTTTTTAAGAAGACTTGCAATCAAGATCACATCACTCAGTCATGAGAGTTGCATGCAATAAACATGAAATATGCATATAGCGAAGTACATTTACGAAGATGCGTGCTCTAAATTAGGGCTAAGCCAGCTTAGCATAAAAGCTAGGATTTGTTAGTCAAATTTGATATCAAATATCGAGATAAGTAGATTTAATTATTACATAGATGGCTTTTTGCTTGATATAATAGGTTATGTATTCATGGTTTCAGTAAGCCATACATTTTTACTTGTTTCAAATCAGCACAGAGTACCTACACATGCATATTGCATGGTACCCCTGTGAAATCAAAACTTTCTCCAGTGAAGACATACAGTCTGATGAAACGGATCGGTCACAGGAGGAAATGTAAGGCAAGGTCTAACTGGGAAGAAAATCGTCTCTTCCAACAGCATAACCTCCTTGAAAAGAATGAACAGTCACTTTTAAGGCAAGTTGTACTGAGAGACTCAGTGTAAAATATACTATGTAACCAGTCCAGTCAACCATTTTACAATGAAGCAATAAGGATTTGTCGCTCGATCTCACCAGCAGATGCTGTCTAGGCTGTACATTGCTCAGTATGAGGGATGTAACAAAGTCATCCGTATTTTTTAAACGTTTCCTTTCTCCTAATTTTAAACTTGGACCAGAATTGGTAGCGCCATCAGCTAATATGCTTTCGTTTGTCTGTAGGGCATATGTTTTTTGTAATCAGTTGAGCAGCCAATTTTCATTTATAATGGTAATAGGACAGGGTGGAGTCTAATTCGGTCTGTAATCCTACGAGTAATTAGCAAAACTGGACGATCGCGAAACGGGAGTCCGATTTGATAATCACGAGTATGATTACAGACAGAATTTGACGACACAAAGTCCTATAACCAATTAATCAAAACTATGACATGCACTGTCCTATTAGCGCTCAAATCGGATTGGTGATAACCAATCAGGTTAAAGAATTTTGTTACAGTTTTGATTAGTATTGAAACTGCAACTAGGATGATTAAAATTAAACGCGTTAAATGGCCAGTTAATAGAACTTTTGGAAAGTCAGTTTAGAAAGTTCTTTCATTAACTTTCAAAATTATTGTAGATTTGAGATGTTTTGACATGAAAGGTTAACACTTGCCAATAGATCTAAGACCTTGAACAAAGACAACGCTCATAAAGCTATCTAGAGTACGCAAGTTTTCCTTCTTCTGACTCCCAAGTTTCGATTGTACTCACTACATGGTTGCATTTGTTATTCCGCAGCACTATAAGCAGCTAACGGTGACCGAGTTTTAGTTAAGGTTTTCGTTGTTAACCCTTTACACGATGAAAGATGTACAATATATGTCTGTATTTATGTTAACGCTTTATCAAAACTAGGAAAATGATTTAATTCCGTTTGGCGGAAACTTGCTCATGCTGCCGGTACTGATAGTTTACTGTGAACTTTTTTGACGGCTGTGTTGCTACTTTTTTAGAATTAACAGAACCAGTACCGCCAAAAGCCAAGATCATTTAAAGGAGAGAATATATGTTGGCAGGCAAGTTTTCAGCTTTTTGAGCCAAGAACCGAGCCCGGTTTTGACATCATGTTCCTCCTTGTGGCTGAAACATTGTCAGTTTGAGTAAGACTTTACGTATGCATGACAATGCTATCAGTAGCAACTTGATAAGAAAAGGCATCTCTGGCTCAGATAATTTTTAGAGATGAGAAACTACTGTTCTTTGGCCTGCTTGAAAACGTCATCCGCTGTATTTTGGATGACGATACAACGTGTACCTCCGGGTTTGACCTTTAAGGAAGGTACGCAAGAAAAAATGGATATTGAGTCCAAAAGAATGAGTACAGATGGCAAAGATAATTGCTGTAATATACATGAAACTTGACGTACATAATAAAATGCTGACAATACTAAACTTAACTCAGAGGTGACAAAACGTATGCTAGATCTAATGCCATTTTATTGATTATTACAAAACTATAATTGTACCGAGATAATAAATATACACATTATCTAGAAAAAATGTTCCTCTGTTTTGTTCGCTGTTTGTCTGTGGTTCGTTTCTTTACTTGCTTATGGTTTGCTCCCTGAACTTTTAAAATGGTGTACCAAAAAACACCTTTCACCTTTAATTATTGTCAGTGTTATTTGAGAGACAAAAACTCTCTGGTGATAAAATCCTATAGTAAGAGAATATTCCTTTTAGGTTCAGGGTCTGAACTTTTCATGCCTGTACTGGGATATGGCACTCTATTGATTTAGCTTCTTTCCTTGGGCCTTTAAGGAACAGCTGAGATTGACGGTGTAAAAGAAAAACTGCCTCCATATTCAGGCATGCGCTCTAATACGCTGGATACCGGAGAATTCTGCCGGTTGAGAGTCTCACAGAAACTTTGACCAGCTGAGTTACAGCTAAGTACCGGCTCAAAGTCACTAAGATTCAAACATCTTCAAATATGGTGCTGTCTGATAGAAATGATAGCCGCAATCATTCTAGTAAGAAGAAGAGATTCATTACACTGCGTTTCACGTCTTATAAATTCTAATGCCTGGAGAAAACATCATGTATCATGCACATAAATACTATTTGAAACTGGTTGAAAGGTGATCAACGTCACATTGCTAAATTATGAGCGTCGTTTAACTTCTTTATACATACCCAAACAAGCCTTCCCTTGAGAGACGCGTATGTCATCTATTGCAACAAATCCGGTTAAGGTTGGACTTTTGATTCCCTCTATATAAATCTGCAACAAAATGAGACACTTAAGAAATGGTGAGCGTGCAGCGTGCAACTATCGAGTTATGGATGCACGCGGGAGGTTGCTAAGCACGAAAGAAGCGTAAGAGTCGCACGAGGCGATAGCCGAGTGCGACTCTAGCTTC
>Ga0126337_10000471_pt1 | contig 20386 bp, 8 predicted proteins | sample DipCmetagenome_FD_92527 | JGI IMG/M metagenome (GOLD analysis project Ga0126337, IMG submission 92527) | Coral microbial communities from La Bocana,Puerto Morelos, Mexico - Diploria C A metagenome | ecosystem: Host-associated > Invertebrates > Cnidaria > Coral | place: La Bocana,Puerto Morelos...
AGAAAGTGAAATGTGCTTACCAGAAGTCATGCACGCTATCAAACATTTGGCAAAGTTTATCACAAATTTGAAAGTTTGCTGTCATGAGCTGTTCTCTGTTCTTATTTCTGCAAAACTAATTTTCTAGATTCCTCACGTTTTCACACCACTTATAACCACGGGAAGGATGATAAGGCTGATATGGAGTGACACAGTTGATGGGAACAGGAAGCAATCAGAGAAAAATCTAAGGCAGTATCATTAATTATTCATCAAGGATCATACGACGTCGAGGCTTATATAAGTGGTGGGCGTTTATAAATGCAAAAGGCAAATCATTGCTACAACAACAGAGAGTCCAAAATTAATCACCAACAATATCAGTATTATTTCATTTTGAGTATAGATTTTCTCAGACGTCTCCGAAATTTACGCGAAGTGGAAATCGTAGCATTTTCCATTCGTTGCTCAATTTATTTTTGTTGGCGCTTTAATCTTGCTCGTACAAACTCCTCTATGCTATGGACTAAATTGAACACTTTTCAGCCTTGTTTCCAAACATAGAACCTTAAAATGTACCTCAACATAACCCATGATATTTCCGGGCTCACCTGTTGGTGTAGGTAGTGTTGACTGACTTGCTGTTAAAACGAAAATTATATGGCGATGATTTTTCCTATAAACCCTGTGTGCAATTCAGGCAATTCCTTTCAGGCCTCTCAAACGCTTCTAAATAGTGCCTATAGATTTTGGGTGGATCAGCTTTCCTAGGCGTTGTTTTTTTTTACTCCGTCTGGAACGCCTCGACTAGTTTCAAGCTCTCGCGGCGTATCCAGGTGTGCAATATAAATAACTCAATCAGATTCCACTGAATATTGCTTTAGGTCAAATTTTAAATCCCTTCGATGAAAAAACAATATTAAAAAAGCAACAGCAACAACAAGTATCGAGTTTTATTTAGCAGTCAGAACGAAGGATGTAATTACATATGAGTCGTCTGAAACAAGGCGCTTGGCATGCAAAACAAACGGAAAGGTCTTTGAAAATTCAAACGCCAAAGGTCGGTTTTTGATATGTTTGTGGAGAATGTAAGTTGCTGAATGAGAGTTGGATTTCTTGCATGACCTTTATTTAGCGCCCTCTGTCAAATGCTTTTAGGGAATTTCTTCGCGGTTACATACATCAAGACTTTCACTCATACATCTGATATCGACTTTGGGCGAGGGTTGAAATAGGATTAAGTCGTTGGGTCGAATGGTCGACTCTAAACTGTTAACCGTCAAGTTTGTTTTTTTTAATTGCCCAAATCGCTAATTGTGCTCAAGGATAACGTTGTCTAGAGACACACTTTGTCGGTTTTGGAGGCTTTTACTAACCATGCACAAACAGGAATGGGGAAAAAAGTCTGATGTCTGCTGATATCATTATCATGGTTTAAACATTTCAGAAAGTTTAGTACGTAATTTCGTTTGAGATAAAAAATATAACTCTTTGCACTGAGCTATTGTGCACAAAATCTGGTTCAATTGTAACGAAGAAAATATGCAAACCCCTCTCTCTGTTTCACATAGCTAAAACTCTTTTTGTATCTGAAAATATGTTAGCTTAATTTATACCTAACCTTTTCATTATTTCTTTTTCACTGAGTAATACCGAGATCTGGAGTTGTTTTTGTCAATCTAATATCTATAAAGATCGTCATATGTGTAGTATCATCTCGTGAAACCTGTCTATCTTGTGAACAAAGTCTATGGTAGACATTCACGGAACTCAACATGTACTTCCATAAAGTGGTCTTATAACAAAGATGTGGATTGTGAAGGAAAGAACTTAGTGGATTTGGTGTTTAAAACATCGAATTAAAAAACTTGCAAACAATTCATTGTCAATCTACTTGGCGCATGCTACGGCTCATGCGTTTGCCACGTGTTGGGACACCTCTGTGCATGGGCGTTTGACCACTCTCTGACAATCGATGATAAATGGAAGCCAATGCATTGTTTCATGAACATCAATCTTATGTTCTTCATCAATCTTCATTAATTTTCCAATCTTTCAATCTTCAACAGTCTTTCAAAAGTGGAGAAAAACATTGATGTTTTCCAAGTGGCAGTCGATGATAAATGGAAACAAATGTGTTGTTTTATTGCAGTTTCCAGTTCCGACTAGTGGTAATGGGACTGAACAACGTGCTTAAAAACGTAGCCCACTTTTGCACATTATTGCAAAATTAAAAATAAATATCACGTGATCACCTGATCACGTGAGATTGCGTTGCAAAGAGGCGCACGCAGAACCAATCACGATCGAGAATTTTGCTATAGATACGATTAATTAAATAAATACATGCAATATAAATAAATAAATAAATAACGATTTACTGAAGGATACTCTAACGGATGAAGTAAAAATAGGCCTTTTGTTTTCTCATGGTCCAAGTTGGGTATTTAATCTTAATCCTTTTTCGTGAGCGCCGCGTTTTTAAAGCACGTGACAAATACTTTGGCCATTTTGTTATCTTTGATAACCATACAATTGGCACCAAAACAACAACTGCTCATCCTATTTATTTACAAAACTGTATGGGTAAAAGGAAAAAAAATACACATCTACAGACGCAGTAGAGGTGACTTCATAATGTGGTTAATAACGTTTCCTCGTGGAGAAAGGCCGGTTTTAAGACGGGAAACAAACTGTTAGGAATTTAGCGTGAACTGAGAGTCCTATTTGAATTAAGCTGTTAGGAACTGCATTTTTAGCCAATTATTAGTAGACTTTGAATAACGGTTTACTACTTATCCATGAAAAGCCGAGAAATCAGATATACTAATTAGCTTTTGTTTCTCGCCGTCGTGACAAAATCCGAACGGCGTCACTTTTATTAGCTTTTTTTTTTACTTATTAAACCGTTTGCGAAGCTTATTAGCCGTTTTGAAAAATCATATGCCAGTTTTCCTTTGACGTGCAACTGACTTGGAAAAATGTTATTGTCTGCGGCGTGAGCAGTGTAATTTGGTGCCTCAGCCCAAAAAGAAAATATTAGAAATAGATCAAGACCACGTAAACCGAGAAGGCCTGTGTGAAGAATTAAAACTCCGGCTTATTTTGCGGCACAGCTGGTCGGTATAACACCAGTTCATAAGGTCAATACCAATGAGATTTGCAACGAAGCTCCGGATTTGTACTATCAACGAGCTCAAGTTGAGCAATAGAAGATTTCGCCATCCTGCTATGTTAAAAAAACCGAAATGCACTCAATACTTTATAACATTCATCATTTCCAGCGAAGATGGCAATCGGGGAAGAAGATTAGGATAGTGTTATTCTACACCTTATTCGATAGTTTAGAGACAACAAATGATTCTACGCGCGGTTGAGTTTGCAAAAAAAAAGTTAAATACACTTTTGTCAATCAAACCATCATACAAGGTATTTATTGTCCCATTAAATAGTTATCTATCTCCAAAAACTAGTTTTCCGTTTCGACTTCTTGAGGTGGAGCTAAACAACATGCTTAAAAGCATAGTCCATTTTTGCGAATCATTGCAGAATTACTGCTACACGTTTCCTTAAAATAAATAAATAAATAAAATACCTAACTCAGCTATTAAATATGTAAACAGGTAAAACAAAGTTAAAGAGTAAATACATGACTAAATACCTAAACTAAATACATAAATGAATAAACAAACTAATAAATAGAGAAATGAATAAATAACTATTTACTGAAAGCAAGATACTACAAAGAATGAATTTAAAATAGGTCTTTTCTTTATTTTTAACATTCCTTTCTGATGGCCCTACTTGAGTATTAAACCTTCCTAATTCTTTTTCGTGAGCGCGGCGTTTAAGCATGTGACAAATACTTTGGCCATATTGTTATCTCTGATAACCATACATTTTGCATCAAACAACAACTGCTCATCCTAATTAACCATCAATAGATTCAGTAGAAATGACTTCATAATATGATCAATAACATTTCCTCGTGAAGAAATGGCCGGTTCTTAAGGCTGTAAACAAACTGTTAGGAATTTAGCGTGAACAGAGAGTCTTATTTGCAATAAGCCGATAAGTACTGCATTTTTAGCCAATTATTAGTAGACTTCAATAATGGTTTACTACTTATCCATAAAAAGAAATGATATGCCAATTAGCTGTTTTGAAAATTTACGATGGCAGCTTTTCGCTGATGTGCAAGTGATGTGGAAATCGGTTATTGCTTGCTAAATAATTAAATGTGTAAGAGAGTAAATACTAAATAAATAACTAAATATATAAATAAACAAATAAATAAATGAATAGATAACGATTTATTGAAAGGGAGATACTATAATGGTCAAGTAAAAATAGGCCTTTACTTTTAACATTCCTATCTCACGGCCCTACTTGGGCTATTAAACGCTAATCCTTATTTGTGAGCGCGGCGTTCAAGCATGTGACAAATACTTTGGCCATTTTGTTATCTCTGATAACCATACATTTTGCATCAAACGACAACTACTCATCCTATCTATTTACAAAACATTACAAGTAAAACAAAGCTATCTACAGATTCAGTACAGGTGACTTTTTAAGGTGATCATTAACGACTGTTTTTAACGCTGTAAAGAAAGTGTTTGGAATTTAGCATAAACAGAGTGTTTTATTTGCCATAAGCTAATAGGGCCTGTAGATTTAGCCAATTATTGGTAGACTTTCAATAATGGATTACTACTGATCTACAAAAAGGAATGAAATACTAATCAGCTTTTCTTCCTCGCCACCGTGACAAAATCTAGTAAATGGCATCAATTTGATTAGTCTTTTATATATTAAACTTGCGAAGCCAGTTAGCTTTTTTGAAAAATCACGATGGCAGTTTTTCTCTGATGTGCAAGTGACACGGAAAACGGTTAATGTCAGCGGCGTGAGCAGTCAAATTTGATTCCTCAGCCCAACACACTGTTCTCTTCGTCCGAACTACATACTTAACATGCCAGACAGAACCAGGGATAAAAAAAGACAATGAAGGAAGCAGACAAAAGAAATAAAAATAAAGGAACACTCCGGCTTATTTTACGGAACAGCGGGCGGGTATATCTCCCACCAGTTTATAAGGTCACTACCAATGAAATTTGTAACGAACCTTCAGATTGGCACTATCAACACACTACTCAAGTTTTCGAGGAAGAAATTCACGATATCCATAATCCACACTTTGTTCGATGGTTTGCAAATAGCAAATGATTTTGCGCGCGTGTGACATTGTAAGAAATAACTTAAAATGCATGTGGGTCAGTCAAACGGGTTTTTAAGTTTGTTACGTTTATTTGAAATATTTGTTTCCTCTGTTTCAGTGACACGCCTGTAAACTCGCTAAGCTCAGTGCTTGGCCACTCTAAATGAGATTTACAGTTACATTTTTTACAATATTCATATAACTGTTTTCTATCTCCAAAAGAGGCGGTACAGTGAAACACGGATTGCTAAATATTATAAAATGTTTGACTAATTGCGCGCACTGTGATTGGTCAGTTCGAAGTTCATTATAGCTCCATAAAGCACGCGGCTCACGTCATACGGGTGCTTTTTCGAGTTATAATGTACGCTGCTTACGTCACGAGTTTGAGCGGGCGCGATTCCCTCGGCATTTTATAAAAGAAATAAAAAACTACATCCTCGTGCATTGTCGATTTCTATAAGCACTTGGGGGTTTTTAAGAACACTCGAGAAGTGCGAGAAGCAGTCGGCTGCGCCTCGTGCTTCTCTATGCACTTCTCTCGTGTTGTTAAAAATTCCCGCGTGCTTATATAACTCAACCACGCACTCGGATGCGTTTTTTATTTCTTTAGTAATACCGCTTCATAGTTTACTTGTTTACTTGTCCTTACATGGTAAATGATCATTATGGGAATAGTATAATAGAAATCAGTGTTGAAGTGATCGGTCGCAGACGACATAGTAAGCAGCTCCGGTGCAGAGGAATGGAGATTCAGCTGGAGATTCCATGCAAGTTAGAGTTTAACTGCTTAATTAAACAAACTGCAAATGAAAGTACTTATGTATATTACTCCCTCTGAAAGCAATGGTCTTATGTATAAGCCGCACCCGCGATTTTGGCCTAAAACTTAAGCAAAAAGTTGCGCTTATACACGAGTCTTTACAGTAATTGTAATAAAAGCTAATCTAGCGGCAATCCAATCCATCTCAACGAGATTTGCAATAAACACCTTGGAGCTACACATTAACGTCTGCTGAGCTTCTCAATCACGCATATAATCGACATCGGAAACGTAGACTGTTTACAGCCTCTATTATTCAACGCACGGGAAAGAAAAATCGAGTGAAGCGAGCTCAAAGCATGCGGGACTATAGCTACGGGAATATGTCCGCGCGTTCAGTCATCGAGTAACAGTACGAGAAATAACGGAAACAAGCAATATTTTGGTAGCGAAGTCACAATTTTTGGGGGGATTACTTAACGTTATTCTATGGGTATTACTGCTACCTTTAAGCAGTATTTTACCCAGCACATTGCAATTCACTAGCCTTTGATCAAGATTGATGCCGAGTTGTTGGAAGGCCGATTAGCGCTAACCCAATTAAAAGTTAAGTATTATTTTTCTGCTATAGGTCCTATAGAAATGTTTTTCGCTGCTGCTTTTTAGCTTTCTGTATTTTTAGATTATTCAGGCAAACTCAAAACGGAAGGAAAAAAACAGGAAACCTCACCGAAAAGTACAAAATTGAAAACGAAATTCTCGATAATTCTGTGCGGGATTCGACTGAGTAACCCGCGGCCGGTCTTGGATCTTATCTCGTCTGACAACAGTAGACGCAAATTAAGATGACCAGCCAAACCTCAAAGGGTCCTCAAAGCTACCTACAAATGCCCTTTTAATTTTTTTCGTGCGATAAGAGGCATTTACTATCCTAACTCAAACCATTCTTGGATTAGCTATAGATCATTTTTTGGCAGCATCTAAATCATTACTGAGTGCGTCTCCGTCAGTACTAGTTCACATGGAAGGTCATGGAATATTGCATGCTCAACATGGACCTACAGCTCGGCAGGATTTTCACCCTAAAGCGATCTTCTCACGTCGTTAGGACAGAATAGTATAGCTAGAATCTGGCATAGAGAAGAGACTTAATACATGTGCTCAGATCATATGTTCCGACGTATCGAACTTATCTGAAAAAATATAAATGGTGGCATGATAGTATACACAATTTACGCACTCTCTTGAAGATGAACAGACTTTGGTGACTTTGGCGCCCTCTTACGGCAATGCATAGGATTGTAGTGGCTACAAAAATTAACCACCCTGCAGCTAAATTGACTATATTCCATCGTATAGAATCGACTGTGAGATATGTTTCCGATAACAAAACCAGCAGCGTTCACTCAATCCACGGAATTGTTATTAAAAAGTAAAATTTTCATTTTGATTTGCCTTCAGTGGTAAACTGCGATCATGGAATGCAAGATGAATAAAATGGCATTGTGTGAAAGAATTCCCAGGATTTTTACTAGACACGGAACTTAACAGTACGTGGACATCCATGCTGTTGCAAAAATGTCCATTTCCGAACTACATTTTTGGAAACATTCATGATAAGGACGGTGTTTTGCTTATTATTCTCTCGGTATCGGCTTTGATTTGGAAATAGTCTGACACGTAAGACGTAAACTGAAGTGATCTGGTAAGTTTGATGGAACTCTCACGGTTCCGTTGTTGCACATTCTCTTCTTCGGTCTTAGAGATTATTCAATTTTAATTAACATTTCTTACCTCAAGTTGGGAAGAAATTCCTTGCCGGCGACACTGTGGTTGTAGATCACAGGCACAGGTTCTCCTAGAAGTTAGGTAAATTTTCAGTGTCCTGCTACATACGCTGTGAACTCTGTTAGCGCCAATCGAGTCACGATATAATTCAAAAATAGACTTTACGCCCTCAAGTTCAAATTTCATGGCAGTCTGCTTCAGGAGACTATGTTTGGAACTAATTACACTTTTTTTAATATCAACAAAACAGGGGAATCGACAAAAGGAATTGAAAATGAAGATAAAAGCAAGCCAAGTCAGAACTACCACCAAACCTGAACATCATTTTGTCACGTACATGCTGTTAATTTCTGAGCAATCGAGCCAAGATGCCAGTGAGGATTGTCAATGGCCTAAGGGTATTACTGAACATGTGAAGTGGAAAATGTTTAATTAACAACGTTTCAAGGCATGGTCAATGAAATCTGAAAAGTTGATGTGTAGCAGTGATACGTTTCCAAAAAAAGAGAAAAAATTGTGTAAATAGACTGAAAATTTCTGTTTGTTGAATTGAGAAACAGTTTCTTAAAATAGGATTGATCCAGAATGTCGGGGTTTTACTTTTCTTTGATATGTACGTGTTGAGTAATTACGTTTATTATCGCCCTTCTACTCTAATTAACATAGCCACAAATTTACAGATCTCGTATCAATGCTGTCACAGTACTCGAATAGTGTCCTAAATCAGACGTCTCGCCGTCAAAAGCATGTTTCATATTATTTGCACGGTTTATTACAGTTACTTTATGCTATTTCCCGCCGTTTCCTTCCGATCTTTTTTTTTTCGCATAAACTGGCCAACACGTCTTCGGCCCATTCTTTTACTCTCAAGTGCTCTCAAAAATCGAGTCAAAGTTCACTTTGTGAAACAACACGCATCCTCTCAAAGGTAACTTTAGTGACCAAGTTACAGTAGCAAGAAGCGAGGAGTTGATTTTGGCGCCCTCATGTAACATTGTAAAGATGCCTAGTTTACAAGTGGAAATCTGTTTTACCAATTCTGGCTATAAGTTGACACGACTGATCTCGGTCAATCTGATCTGTAGTCATGATTAATCTGTTCACAAAAAAAGTAGCACAAAGCTGAAGATCATCGCTTCATTTGAAATTCTCTTCGTACTAGGTCGATATCAGGATCAGTAAAGATAATCGACCGCAAAAGACATTTAATAAATTGTTATGTCAAATGCATGGAATTGCATGCCTTTAGAATATTTTCATTGGATACTTTACTGCCTCTGGCACTGACATGCAATGACATGCCATCTTTGCTTTCATGAAGGCCTGTCTTTTTGCGTTTATCTTTTGCTACAAATCAAATAAAAAACAGCTGAGAGAGTAACTAAGCACAGTTAATGTAACAACGGCGTCTACACGGTTATTAACCATGACGTAATAATGCCTGCGGGAAAAAAAAGGATTACAGTGTCTCTATACCAGTAACGATGTTAATAATACACTGGCAATTTTTGGCATCCTTATTATTCTGGCGGCAGGCCATATGCACTTTTTTTGTCGGCCGATATTTACAGTTCGGAAACTATTGTTACGTTATTTCTTTTAGTTTTGGTCTTATCTGAAGAACAAGGTTTGGTACATTCATTTCTGAAATCATTCTGGAAAGGTTCCGCGACATGACTGACTAACTTTCATTTAACTATACATTCTTCCCTTTCCTCTTAGAAAGGTGTCCAACTCAGGATTCAACTTCGTTGACTTTTCTTACCTTAAAGTGCGCAGAAGTTTTGATGCTCTTGTTGTATAACAAGACGTACTTGTATAGGCAGAAGTGTTTCTCGAAGTTACGTTAAAAAATATTGGCGTGGCATTGTCCTGTTACTATGAAATCTGTTATCACAGGACACAAGCCATTAATTTCTCTGCACCCTTTACATGACATATTGTATTATTCAGTAAATGGGCCCTTCAAGAAAACTATGCGTGGTATTGTTCTAAGCAACGTGCTTTGCTTTGATATCATTGCAAAGAATGAAAATAAATTGTAGGCATGAGAACTTTGCAAACTCGACTACAGATGTGCATCGATTTAAAAACAAATGTCTTTCATACACTGCTACACTGGCAACACGGTGAGCACGCTTGCGAAATCGCATCTAAAGTCATTAGTAAAGGCCGGGTGAATGCCACCTCAAGCTATTAAAACTGTGTAAGAAATAACACATAATCACTCAAATGTAATATAGTGATAATGTGCTAGAGGTTAAATGAACGCTTAGTATAACTCTCGAAGACAAAGGTAATCGTGTAGCAGTGTTTCTTAAGATAGCGATGACAAGCAGGAAGCATGTTAGTTTTGATATCTTTAGGTCATGTACTTTTTGAAGCAGGAACTAGCTGTAGCTTTAAATTCTCGACCGCTTGTCGAGTTTCACGAAAATTTCAGGTATTACAGGTTGCGAACTTTTCAAGGCAAAAATATTAATAAAACTGAGTACAGCTGTACTAGCGTTTTTCAAGCGGAAGGTCTCTTGTTGACGTAAACGCTCGATAAAGTTGTCTTAGAGGGAGGGATTTCTCGGGTAACCGAGACCATATAACTAGGGCCTTAATTAAACAAGCCTCTTTTTCAAATTGTATATGGTCGAGAGACCTGGAGGTATTTTCAAGTTTTGCTGTGAGGATGAGGCGTCCTTACAACGTTATGTTGCTCACGATAGGTGCCTTTGGACAGGATCGGACGAATACCATGATTAGTTTTGTGTAGTGCAGCAGAAAATGTCCAAAATGGCTTCTTATTATATGGTAAAAATTGGAATGTGCTTTTCAACCAAAGAAAGTTTCCTAATACGTCAGGATACAGACGAACAAATCGATAACATAATTCTTTTCACATATCCGACGTCAGTAAGGTTTTACATATAGATAAGATCAATTTAGCTAAATGTTTTATCTCAAATCAATGGTCTGAAGTGGAAGTTCTTTTGGCACAATTTGAACACTTCCTTTTGGAGATTAGAAGAAACGGGAGAACATTCGGAAATCAGTTTGACATCACTTAAAAATAGTTTTTCAACTAAAGAGTGCACTGAAACGCAATTTAATTTAGAGAGCTAAAATTGCGTTAAATCTTGGAGTATTTTAACTGGATCATGATCTTGTCCCCACGACAATATAAGATCTTCCTTTAAGGCTTTTGGCAACAGTTCAATGGAATGCAAAACTAACATTCAAGAAATGTTCATGTCGAACATTATTAATTGCAGTGTAGCTTAGTCAAAAAAGATACCGAATGTGTCTAAGACCTTATGCCCTAAAAGAAAAAGGAAACGTCTGGTTAAATAGTAACTGAAAGAATAAAACAAAATCCATATAGACTTTGAGTTCGAGTGATGCTTAAAAAGCCAATATTCTTTAAAAAAAAGAGTGCAGGCTGGTTTAAATATGAGTCCTGAATATGTTGTGACTGGTAGGATATAAAAATGTAACAATACATATAGATAGGTAGGTTGGTAAATATAAATATAAAAAGATAAAAAGCCTATACAATATGTGCACGAGGTGGTACTTCTCTTTGCAAAACGTCTATCTGTGCCGGTAGAAACGTTACTAGATCGAATTTTCAATGCTACATTCGTCAGGAAATTTATGTCTTGGGTAAATGATCAATTGTTACAATCCTAAATCTTCTTCGAGAGATTTAGAGATACGAGAAAACTTAATGATGTTAAGGACGTATTCGAACCGTCTCTCTGTCGTTAAAACGGCTTCGAAGAAAACTAATCATTGCTTTCTGCTCTGCATAAGCGTACGAGCAATAAGGGGGAGGGGGGGTGCGAGGTGGGGGGGACTGCAGCTTTCCCAGCTACGGAAATAGTGTGATTTTTCGGGCAAAATGCTCATGATTCGGGCAACAGCACTTGGAAAAACATTATGAATTATTATAAATTATAAACATTATAAATTATGTGTTTTTTAAAACTCGTACATAAGGTTTCTAGTTACCTGCTGTTTAAGCCGAACTTTTTCTATGAATAAGTTTTAGATTTTACTCGGATTGAGACTGTTTATAGAGTATTATTGATTGATTTAATATGCAAGCTTTTAAAATAGCTATGTTTGGAATCATAGCAGTTTCGTTAGATGTTGGAATTGTGAGCGTTGTTGGTTTTCATGCAATTTGAGTGCGTTTGCAACCCGATTTCAACAATCATGGGGCACTGCGTAAATTTTTCGGGCAAGGAGGTCACCGCCACTCTCTCCCCCCCTTCTTCTCTCCCAGTCCTGTGGTGCCCGTACTAAACAGAATGTGGGCAAAACGAATGTAGGAAACAGTTGTTTAGTCTCTTCCCTAACCACGTTAAACATATATTTATCTTTTTGTATTTATAATACTAACTTATGTAACCACTACCATGATAGGGCACCATAAAGTTGAGTTGAGTAAAGACGACACGTCCTAGCGGTTCGCAGTTAGTTTTTGTCGCAATACTGAGCTGAGGAAACAGGTTTTTCCATAATAATTACTGCTTTATTTTGTTCGCCAACGTGCAGTTTAAACCATGAACCATTGATCAGTATTATCCATTTTAAATGATCTTGCTAATCCTCAGTTGTTTCCTTCATCGGCATCTTTGAACAGTGTAGAGAACTAATTAAGCTTCCTCTAAAATAAGATTAATTGTAAATAGTCTGATTAGCGAATTGTCGGGATACACACAGGAAGAGCTCAGCTTAGATTTCTGATTAAGTTCAGCCCTTTTCAGATTTTAACTGACGTGTTATTCAGTAGCAATCGTCTGATTGGCATAGATGTGTCTTGCTTGTTATAAATGCAGGTAAAGATGGCCTGCGTATGTTAGGCACGTGATTTGGCGACGAGACGACGACTTGTATGGACTCGAATGGATCAAAACACTTGAAAGTTTTCTTGAGCGTTGAAATTCTCAAGAATGCATGACTGGATTGCTTACAACATTGCACAAAGACAAAAACGGTTGATTAGTTCATCAATAGTTCAGTGTTGTAACGACTAAATTTATGGAAACTTAGACGGGTGTTTATGTCGTATGATCTGGTTAATGCACTTCCCTTTCTTTAAAATTGCCCCTTGTCTGGATAAGCGGCTTGTTAGAACACTCTCAATTATTAAAACACTTGCCAGATCCAATTCGCATAGGAAAGAAAGAGCGCTTGTTACCGCTATCTTTCAGTAAAGTTCTCAAACCTGGCTAAGTTCGCATTCAAAGTTGGTGGCCTTTTGCTCGAAAGCGGATTTATCACACCTTTCAAGCTTTTAAGTTAGTTACGCATGTCAGTTTCAGGCGATCAACGTACCACTTTAAGTGAGCTCCAAATGAAACCGGTATTTCTTTGTATGTCACTTAGCCCGCTTACGTTGTTAAAGCTCATTGTCCGTTGAATATTGGCAGTCTTAAAAAGTAAATGCAGACTGTGCTGTTTCTTGGTCGAATAGATCTAACGAACGCATTTTGAGACATGTCCAACATTGAATTGATTTTATTGTGCAGTGTCTCAGCTGAGCAATAAAGACATTTCTTTCGTTTATCATGAACTCACTTAACGAGGACGATACAGTTTGAGTTAACTGTCTCCGTCGCTGACGGCTTGTTGTTTGCCGTCCGTCATGCCCGGTGCTATCAAGAGAGAAGTTATTGATAAATACCAAAGAAAATATCGGTACAAAGACGGTATCACAGCAAACAATGCGTGTACAGTTTGTTGTTTTGGACGGTAGTTTTTAGCGGAGATTTTCTTTTTCTTTCAGCCTGTTCAAACCTCGAAGCCTTATTTAATGCTGTAGAAATATTTTACTGGGATGACAAGAAATTATGTTACATCATTTCATGTCCAAGTGAAATATGACAGCTAATAACTACTAGACAATTCCGCAGTCCCCTAACTACTAAATAAAACGATTTTACCTGCGTCTGATGGAGAGAGTCGTTTCTGCCAAACGAGTACCAAATCGCTTGCAAGTGGAAATCTTAATGTTGCCGCACTGCGAGCGGAACACAAAGAGTGTATTTTTTATGAGTCAACCGTTATTAAATCGAGATTACGCCCTTTTAAAGCTTCTGTGGTGCCCTAGGGCCCTTTGTCATTTCGTTCGTTAATAATCACGTGCCAAAAGCGCCCGCCATCTAGATTATTCTGGTAACCACTGCACTTGAGCAAGTCTTGCCGTCACAGTAAAGAGATAATTTTAGCTGTGTTCGTCTGGTTTGAGATAACTCCTTCTCCTCCACCCCCTCCCCCCCCCTAACGAAAGAAAACCTAATAGGCATCATTTCCTGTATACTATTAGTACGCGAAAATACGATCCAATCTTAATATTTTCATAAAAGATTGGCATAAAGTAACTGCTGAAATCCAATCTTAAGCACACTCTAACGATAATGGGTGAAGAAAACACTTCGCGACCCGTGTTAAATTTCTAGCACATTAACGAAAGTCTGAACAACGGAAGGATTATCTACATAATTTTGCAAGAAAATGAAGTAGTACTTTCCACTCTAGATCTGAGGCGCGCGTTTTGCATTCTTGGAGAGGTTCGTTCATCTTCCCCAAAAAAGTCTGGAATGAGGAAGGGGAAGGACTCTGCTAAAATTTTTTGCCGCATTTTCTAGGAATATCGAATGACATTGTTTGTTCTAGAAGTACTACACTCACATGTCGTGGAACCTTTCGTCTACTCGCAAAGCGTTGTGTTGCATCGAGCGAGACAAGATGTAAATTGCAGGAGGGACTCAAACAGTTATGGTCAGGTGACTCCAGCATTGGCCGTAAGTTTGACTGTGCTCATTAGACCCCTTTTTCTATAAAATAAACCCACTTGTAGTTCGATAGACCTGTAAGAAAAAAATTGAATTCCACGGAATCTTCGTTTTTCTGTTGCGCAAGCTTGTTTCGCACGCTTGAGTTGAAAGGAATGGGTCCATGATCCAGCGACCAGTGTGACTTCTATTGTAGCCTATTGTGATGGTTATGTATTTCGTGTCCACTCATTCGTGCAAAAACATGCAATGCAAAAAGATGCAATAGTGTGTGTAGAAACACCTTCCAGACATATTCAGTAATTTTCACAGATATAGAAAAAGGTACCGGTGGCTTGCAGCTATTCCCGAGGACTGAGGCCCCCTCCACACTGCGCAGGAGAAGTTTGAAATCGTAGTTTTATTTCTATGGTTGGGCATTCCGTCCATACTAACCCGTCACGAAAACAGAACCCTTGAAAACGCTCTTCAAACTGGAGGAATTTGAAAACGTCGGCTTTGTGTTTTAGTTTGGAAGGAAGCCATTTTCAAAACCCGAAGGAGCTTTTCGAAAACGGCGACATCGCGATAATCATGTGATTTCCCTGACCTCATGATCATTTAACGTAGTGGCGATGACGTCAGCAGCAAACCTAACCTCGTTCCCAGGGCTTTTCCCTTCAAGGGAAAAGCCCTGGGAACGAGGTTGCAGCAAACCGTAAATATTTAACAATTACTCCAAGAGCGCTCGTTGGATACGATGACATGATAGATAGCTGGCAGGGCACATTGGCTCACACACCATAATGGGTAATAAGCCAATGAAAGCTCTTGAATTACATTATCCAGTGATCCAGTTTTTAATAATTGCGAAAATTCGTCAGTGGTAAAAAAAGAGCATTTTGACGAACTTTCGAACAAACGAAGTGAGTGAGTGAGAAGCTTTGAACCCTGAACATGATTTGCTTTGTAGAATTCAAGAGTCTCCTTTCATCTTTTCAAAGCCAACCGGTAGTTCATAAGAATGCAAACAAGAACTATCTTTTATAATCGAGACTTCGGAAGGATATAGATATCGAAGATTTATGCGATTCCATATTTTTTCGAACAAATATTTCGAATAACCTACATATGTAGAATATATTTTACCAGAATATCGAGGCTGAAGAATGTTCAAGAATGTTTTAAAAATAAATGATTTGTTTCTGAAAGATGTCAGTGTCATCGCGTTTTATTGCCTGTGGGCTGGCTCTAAAAGTACATCAAACGGAAATGTCACACACTTTAATCTATTTTTGATGCAAATTAAGTTGTTATAAATATAAATAATCTGAGAATGTTCATATGTTGAGATATTTTCAGCCTAAAATGGGCGGAAAATGATATTCAGCCTGGGCCAGAAAAACAATATTCTAATGTAAAACAAAAGAGTGTATGTAGATTTAGAGTTTTACAATTGGGGGTCAGGTTCCCTTTGCATATCTCTCTGCCGACTTCAAAATTTCAAATGCAACGACATACACTGCAAATAAAGAACGTACAAATGTCCTTCTGGCCGGGTTCTTCAAAACTTGATTGAGCTAACCATCATTAGCGAAGATTTGGATTTAAGATTTGTAGCTCTTCGTTGAGGTTTTCTGCTATATTAATTGTCCTTCAGTTTTGAGTTTGTATAACCTCAAACTACACTAAAGATAAGCAGTAAAAAAAACATTTTTACTCAAGAAAAATAATACATCGGTTAACTTATAATTCATTAACTCTCGTAATTTTGATGCTTTCACTATAAAACAGAAAATGGGCTAAGTATACGACGAATTGCGCGTTTGTTTTATGCTTTCTTAGTTTCAGACAGTCTGTCTGAAGGTTTTTTTTCCAGTCCTTCCTGCCTGTATCTTATGTGTAATTCGGGTGAAAGCAGGATGATAAACTTTATACTGGAAGGTGCACGACCGTGAAATCCTTTGTTTTGCTCTAATAGAGTATATAGTTTTTTAACGAAAACGTTTTCATAGGTGAGTTCATCAGTAAGAAGAGGACATCTCTCTGCTCATCTCGCATATCTACATTTCGGGCTGTTTTGTAATATTTTGGATATATTTGGGGACAAATAGCGGCCATTTTTTTTTTTTTGACATCACCAAAGTGTAATCGCGAAATCTTCGCTTTATATAGAAGCCGCTAAAGATAAAGCCCACGCAGACGCTGGCCTGCGTGGGAGGCTACTAAAAACAGTAATAGCTTATTAAGCTGGCATTTGGGTAATTGCATGGCGTGGCAAGTTCAAAGTTAAGGCGGGGGAATACGTGAATCTAAGTGGCATTTTAGGAAGTTTAAGCAGGGATTAAAACAAGAAAAAGTTTTGGAACACCAGACAGTTGAACGCCCCCGAAAGGGCACTGACCCCAGGTTGGTGAGCAACTGTTTGGTGTACGTCTACCAACATTAAAACTTCCAAAATTCTCATTTCCATAAATTTGACTAATCCTTTGAAAAAAAAAAACTATTTGTCGCGAAATCGCTATATTCTCTAAAATGATCGCCTTCAAAAATAGTAACGCAAAGCAACAATCATGGACAAAAGCGTTGAGACATTTTGCAAACCTAACGCTTTCAAACTAACAATAATACTTTTATTTTGAATGAAAACACATTTTCCTCTATAGTCTATCCCCTCCCCACCAAACAATGTTGCAAACGCTTCGTTGATGTTTATTTGTTTCCAACATTGAAAAAGGGGGAAGGGGAGACTACCTTTCACGACGGGAGAGAGGAGAATTCACAACTAGGGAAAATATGATGGTAATTTCCATGTCTCAACAACTTTTGTCCATGACTGAAGTTTATATGTACTGCAGTAACCCATACAGAAACGCTAATAGATCAGTATTTTTATTAACATCAGTCTGCTTTGTCATTAAATTATATTACAACTTTTTACAATAATCTAGTAACTTAATCTGTGCTGATTAAAAAAAATGACCAAATGAAATGGTACAAATTAATTCAATCGAGGAATCTACGACTTTTGAGGTCGAACTCGTTTATACTTTCCAATATATAAGCAAGTACTTTTTTACGTTTTCCTTGCCTTTGAAGGCGAACTCTCTTGTGTCCTAACAGTCTTTTAATATAAAGAAGCATTCCTTTTTTTGATGGCTTTTGATGTTCGATTTCCGTCCTCACTTGGGGGAGTGCGGGCTCCTTTCTCGAACAGCGGCTGGTAATCGAGCTTGCTCTTGATGTCAGAGCCTTTTTTCCTGCTATGAATCATCGTCTTTTGCCTAAGACGAGTTAAGTTCCTTTTCCAATTAAGTCGAAACATTTTTAAGCGGATTTGCACGCCGCAATTTTTCCAGTAAGCGCATGACTGAATGGTTTGTTGAAACAGCGGCTCTAATCAAAGCCAGGCCCATTTGAAAAATAATATCGCGCGTGCGAGTAATTTTCCGATACTATCGGGTCGACACACTATGGACCTCAAGCGAAGTTCGACAACACTGCAAATTGGTATTTCAGCTAGATGAAAGCACTTCCCAAGAGGAATACAAAAGCTTTATTCACGATTACCTCAGACTAGCTATGACAAAAAAAAAAAAGTAAAGTGGTGCTCAAGCCTTAAAAGCAATGGCGTGCAAGAGGATTAAGTATGAACTTTGGGTGGGCTAAACTACAGAATACAGGGCCAATTATTTACATCCTGCTGAATAACGATAGTGCCTACTGGGTCATCCTTCGTTGTTCAAAAGGTTTTGACACATAAACCAGGTGGTCCAAAGTGGCCCTGCATTCTTTAGTTGCTCCGAACTTGGAGCTAATTACGTAATTACAAATAACCCGTAGTCGACTTGAAAGTTCAGTGGCGAGTTGCATTTACTTGCCTATTGTCATACTGTCAGGTATATCCAGACACAGTTCGGCTTCCACCAAACGTTCTCTGGTTCTCAAAACAGCGACTTCGAAGCAACGAGAACGTTCCTAAACGCAGGTCTCATTTAAGTAAATATGCCCAGTTGTTTAAAGTAAGTATGTCGAAGGGAATGTGTCACGTTTTGCCAAATACTCACTATGAAACTAATTTATGGCGAAGAAATTACTACTATGGACGAACATGTCTCCTAGGCGTTACAATTAAAGGTTGCAACCAAACGAGAGTGACTTCGAAAACTGCCGTTGAGAATAGCGGATTTTCAAAAATGCATATAGTCGTAATCCATGTCAACCCTTTTCAATTGTTGTCCATCCGTATTTTCTTTGGAATTTGTTGTGTTATTGCAATTTTCCTTCACTGTTTTAAGTGGTTATATATCTCTCATTTTTGCGGCCAATTTTTAAGTCTAAATTTATAACACCAGTGACACATACTTTTGAACATTCAGTTCAACAATCATTTTGAAATCTGAACAATGTCAAACTTACTTATTTAAACCCGGGCTTAAGCAGTGAAGAACGCTTTGAAGAGTTTAAGTTAATCGGCTTTTGAACAACCGGGTCACGCAGAGTAAACTCATTTTCTCCCAACATATTTCCAGTTATAGAGTGTGATCACTTGTTGTGTAATACCGGGTGTGAATGGAAACCCGACGCCGAGTAAAATTCTACTGGTTCAATAATATCACCAACATTTAAGCCACCGGAACGTGACTGGATAGCTGAGATAGATCCTGAGAAAGAAACAAAGTATTTTCTAGAAGTCCTCCTTTACTTTAGCGATACTACAGTAAATATTTGCATCCGCAAGGATGACACCATTTATATTAGACCTTAAGAACCGCTCATTTGGGGCCTCTTTACACGTCCCCGGATTGGTTTCTAACCCGATGACAACCCGGGTCCGTGTAAAGTGTTTATTTTTACCACTCTGCGGTGATTCAACCCAGGCTCTCAATGAAGTGGGCTCGTGTTAAGAGGCCAGTAAGGTGGCTAACAACGGTCTCTTGTGTTTTTCAGCACTTCTTCCATGAAAAAAATATAAGAGCGGGGGTCTTTTTGGAAAACTTAGAGAGTTGAATCTTGATATGTTGATTAGATTTCTATAATAAAAATGGGGTTCAACGATCTCTTCTTTGAGTTATATACACTTGAAGCTATAATAAACAAAATTTATAACAGGTCATAGTGTTGCCATGGTAATTTATAATATTAATGTTTTGGCATTTGGTTGATGCTGATATCAAAGTACCGACTGAAAAAGAAAGTTAATACTGATCTGTCAAATTAGATGTGCTGCATAAATGCATAAAAAGTTGCCACTTTTTATCACGACTTTTTCAAGCACTACTCGCGTTTTCATCCGCGTAGTCGCTATGTCATCCGTAAACTAAGCTGTTATGTGAAGAAATGAAGTGCTCCTTGGAAAGCGCAACAGAGCTACCAGTACAAACGTCTTCAAGACAAAAGCGAGTGCAAAATTGGAAGGCAGTCACGCAACTTTCCCAGAAGGACATAAACGGAAAAAGCAGGTCAATAGGCACCACGCACCAACTCAAAATTTATGTCAGGAGAACACTATGGAGAATTTGCACTTTGCTTTGACACTAAGTCCTTCTTACAGTGCATCTTACAGTGGCATTATTAACCTTTTTGTAGTCTTTAGAACTGTGGTGCTTGATACTGAGGGTTTGTAGTGTACTGCTGTTGCTGGGCCTGCTGTGCTAGGTCTTGCGGCGCTGGAGTTGACAACTGTCGTGTAAACTGGGCAATGTCCTGTCTCGGAAGCCCAATATCTGGAGCGGACAACTGTCTCTGGAGAGGTATGTCGGCAGTTTGCGTAAACTGTGGTTGCAGAGATATATCTTGACCACCTAACAAAAGGAAAAATATTGTGAATTCGCCACCAGTCTCCCTGTAGCTCACTGATTC
>Ga0126337_10000472_pt1 | contig 20373 bp, 8 predicted proteins | sample DipCmetagenome_FD_92527 | JGI IMG/M metagenome (GOLD analysis project Ga0126337, IMG submission 92527) | Coral microbial communities from La Bocana,Puerto Morelos, Mexico - Diploria C A metagenome | ecosystem: Host-associated > Invertebrates > Cnidaria > Coral | place: La Bocana,Puerto Morelos...
ATCTGTTGAAACGTTTGAAAAATACACAGATCGCTCATGCAGTGTTACTTATTCAGGGAGGTTTACTTGAGTCAGTTAGCGCATTATTTTATCATCGACTATTCATACAGTATGATATTTTTCTTACGGAAAACTCTATACAAAGGACAGGTCTTTTGTACCAAATAAAATCAAAGTTCACATATCCTCTATCTAAAAACAAAAGACAACTCGCTAATACGGACTGCCGGCTCAGTTCTGTCCATTTGGTGCGTTTTCTAAGAGAGAGGCGCGTTGGCGTTACTGCGGATCAAGCGGTCCGGGGTCGAGCCCTGGCCGTGGATGTAGTGCTGTGTTCTTGGGCAAGACACTTAACTCTCACAGAACCTCTTTCCACCCAGGTTTATGAATGAGTACCAGCGAATTTATTGCTGCGGGGTATTTCTGCAATGGACATGCATTCCGTCCGGAGGGGAGTAAAAATATTCCTAGTCGCTTCATACTACAGAGACCAGCGAAAAACGGTGATCTGATGGGCCACTTGCCTCATATGCAGACCTCACCTTTACGTTAATAAAGAAGTTGGAATGTACAGAGAGCTATTGCAAGTTGTTTGAGACCTGGAAGAGAGTTAGACTCTAATTCCAACCAGATCCTTCTCGGCCTTTTATTCCTGACGGAGCCTGTTCAAAGGCCAGCTTAGTAGAGTAGGTTTGCCAAAGCCTTTTCCTGACTAACACCATCTCCCGAGGGCAAAAACCAATCTAAGAACATTGTTTTTCCTTTTTTGGTTATTAGGGTGATTGTTCAGTTTCGCTTACTGAAGGACCGCTACAACTGACAACCTTTGAGATAGCTAAATATCAGTGCGGCGTCGCAGAATGGATGGAGGGCGCTGAGGATTTGAAATGTTGTTCTCTGCGGTCAGCATGTCATCGTCCCGATACTAACCTCTGACGAAAGTCAGTTGGCAGCACCGCCTAAGATGCGCAGCCTGACATTATTGAAGAAGCGGTCAAAATACTGTCCAACCTCTTTTTCTACGAACACCAAAGGGACGGAGCCGAGATGACCCGTCGTGACCCGTCATAAAGGTGACCCGTCGTGATTATGGAGCTGGGAGGAGATTGTATGAAGTCTGGTTTCTCTAAGCACAAATGAACTGTTTTTAAATGATACAGAGGTGTCCGTAATGAAAGGTACTCCTAGCTAAGGCACCACTGAGCTTTGCAGGAGATATGAAGGATGCCATAATGGATTTGGCGTCTTTAGTAACAATGAGAACCTCTCTATTGACCAGTAACCTCGGGGAAGCTTCATACTGAGAGCCAAGAGGCTTAAATACATTGTTATCTTAATGACTGGCCCCAGGGGAAACAGTGAGTTGAGTTTCCCGGAGACCCTCAATGTTCCCCGAGGCAAAGCCGAGGGAGGAACATTAAAGCGATTACTTGTCTTGCTCTGAGGCATAATTTTCAAACACAATTAATTTTTTGATTTCCATCTTGTTTATTTTTTTTCATGAAGAGTGCATGGACGTTCCCTTATAAACCCTGCAGCTCCCAAGAGGGAAGGATGACAAAAATTGCTCTTAAACTTGAATTATAAAGCGAACATATGAACGGTTAGAATAATAACAGTTGCACTCATTGGGCAAGGAGAAAACACTTGATGGACGAAAAACGTCTAGCATTGGGTGAGGATTATCGATCTCATGATATTCAATCTGAAACGATAATGAAAGTTTTAGAGCCATTTTCAACAAATTCAAAGTTATGCAACCCAACTATTATTGCTCCACCAACTATAACATTGCCCTTTGATACGTCCAAATAAGATAATTCTTTTGATTGTGGGCTTAGAAACTTTACGGTACTATGACCGTTGCCATGTTACTGAAAACGCTGTGATAGACGTTCATACTTGATCGCTTTTGAGGAGGAATATTTTGTAAGTTCGTCCACACTCAGGGTACTTTGTCATAGCGAGTTAAAAGTAAAATCAGGCGACAAAAAAATGAAAGCTTTGAACTTAACTACTCACGGTCCTAAACCGTCATGTTTAGGATAAAAGCTTTCAGTTGATACATATGTACGCTTTTTTTCAAAGAAGTCACAGAAAACTATATCTCATGCCTGATGTTTTTCCCTTATTTTCGTTACCAGTCTGCTTGGAGGTGAATGGATGATGAAAAGAGAACTTAGCAATTGATCACACTCAGTCATAGCCTCTCGGCAAATAACCTCGAACAGCATTGTCTCCAAAGCTCTTCTAAATAACCTATGCAGTACTCACAAAAACATTATCTTGTCTGAAGCAAACTCGTGATTCAAGTTGAAATCAAATAAAAGTTCTGAGATTTACAGGTAAACAAAGAGCGAGTAAACAAATTTTAGAGAGAAATAATCAACAAAGGGTTCTCTACAGTAAACACAAACCGCATCGTTTCCAGTGTCGCATTCAAAATTCATTTCCATCATATATTCCATGTCGACATCCTCTCCACTGTCTTCCAGGGCACATCTTAACTCCGGCTTGATCTGCATCTCAAACAAGTTGAAATTGGTTTGCGGATGGCAGTCCACCAACCCAGGGCCGAATTCCTTTGGTACTCCAGAGAACTCATGTGTCATAGACGCGCAGTTCTGTCGGTAAAATGATGGAAATATCGTTTCAAGAACAAACCCTACAACCGTGCAAAACGCTGTAATCAGCGTTTTTTCGTTTGCCTGTCCTAAACTTCACTGAGGGAAGACGTTCATTAATAATGAAAAGATCTTTTCTGGTACCTGGTGACTAACTCCTCTAGAACATTCTGTCAAACAACGAACACTTTGTGAACTCAACCGTGTAATTAGTGCCTCCCCCATTAAGATCCCAGGTTAATGTGTTCTAAAACCTCGTTAAATTCCTGAGATGGTGAAACAAATAGCTTTCAACAAGGAAATCCAACGATTTCGTCGTCCGTTAGCACCACATTTACAATATGACCTAATCATAAGACAAGAATAACCTCTTAAAGTTAAAAGACGTTTGCGTGTTATCTGTACCATTTGATTAACCCTACTATTCTCGATAACTGCAACGACAATTAAATTCCGTACCTCGTCAAAACCTGGTGCAATGGGAACCCTAGCTTCCATACGAGCCTCTGTCCTTTGCTAGGCCCCCGCTAAGGGAGAGACGGAGGCCCACAGCTAACTTGTCCACTCAATCGATTATGTTGTCCCATCAAAGCACCGCGAAATGTGCTAAGTGTCCTTGATAAGGTCAACTGTACTTTGATTGGTCCGTTTACCGCTACATAATTGCTCCACTGTTGGGTTACGAGATTGCAAGATGATCTAATCGCGGCTTTCCTTTTCAACGCAGAGCGTACCACGACAACCTCGAGGGACCTTTTTATTTCCTAGCTTCCAAACAAAGAACGAGAACGTTGAGCAGCTCTTTTAAGATGAGACAAAGGACAACCAGTGACAACCACAAGAAAGTGTAACGAACATTGCGATTACATGACTGGTACCAGTTTTATGTTTTGTTGACACTTTACACTTCCCATCGTTCTCGCTCTCAGTCTCTTATCGTCCATTCACGTGCACTCCAGCAATCAGGGTCTGGTTGTTCGAATGGTGGATAACGCTATCCACTGGGTCGATCAATAACTATTCAGCGAATAGCGTGATCTGTTTTGTTAACACTTATCCACTGGACACGATATATCCCATGGTTAGCGTTGTCCAGCCTTAACTTAGAAAAACTGAGGCCAGATCTGCAAAGCGCACGATGATCTGCCAGGTCTTACAAAGCTTTTTTGTTGTTGTCTTCGACCAGTTCAGCAACATGATAAAACTTGTTATATAATTAAGTGGAAAGAATATCTGTACTGGTTCTTGACAGAACGGATCAAGATCAATGTATAGAATAAAAACGGTGGTTCTCAGATCAAGCTTGGTTGACATTTTCAAAAGAATTTCATTACAAGACTAATAATTGAAGCGGAATCCTTTAAGCCTTAACTGGTCTATTATAATTTGTGAAAATATTGCACGGGCAATTGAGCACGGTGATTGCCTAATTGCAAATATTGGTGTTTTAACCTGTTTGAGTTATGTAATGAAGCAATCCATTACTCAGAGTCAGGAGCCCATTACCCGGAGCGTGCAACTCCCATACAGCCTCTGTGAAACGGCGTTTTCACAAGTTGGTATATTTTTAGATAAGCCTTTCCCACGAATTGGTTTTCAATAGCCAATCATAAGCGATTGCATAATTTACAGTAATATGTAATATGTAACCACAAAAGAAAGACTCATCTAAAAATAAACATACTTGTGAAAACGCCGTTGCAAGAAAATATGCCAGTTGCACGCTCCGGGTAATGGGCTCCTGTCAGAGTAGTATTTGAACTGGGCGGTTAAAATCATAGTTAACTTCCCAAGAGTAAAAACAACAAGAGATTAACTGCAGGGCAGATCTGATATTTGAACAATCGTTCTAATTTGTGCAACGTCATTCATGATCACCAGTCTCAAAACCTGGAAATAAAAATATGTCAACCGACTTTTTATGGATGCCCAAATCACCTGCAACTCGAGAGCTACCCACGAGACCAGATGCGAAAAGCCGAGGTTAAAACGAAGATAACTCTCAAATCGGCCTGACTATGCCAGCAAAGGCGCGAAGAAGGCTCTTAACTATTGATAAATGCAAAGGACTATAAAGATGCAGACAATTTGGTTATTTTTAATAGGACGCCGGAAGTTGAATGCTAGAAAATACCGACATTTTTAAATCGCAAAATTTTTACATGTGTCAGCGCCGGATACTATACATTTAAGTTTAAATCTGAATTTTGTCTTAAATTTTTATCACGTATCTGCACACTGCATTTTTCTTGCTTACGTCACCGATGTCAGGCAAATGTTAGTGGCGAGGGAACGTTTATTCTCCTTATATGAAGTTACACGAGTAACGTCCCTGTTTTGTCGGTACTACTCGGCGAATGACACGACCGACGTTTTGAAACCAACTACTTGACAGTGAATAAATAAACGAGAGCGTTGAACGTAACCAAGAAAACACTTTTGAAACCAGTGACACAAACACTGAATAAGAGCCGGAAACAAGTCGACAAATCTCCATTCTATATGGACTGTATGGCTCAGTCAATTATAAATTAACATTGTCTACGTCGTAGACTGTCTGAAAATAACTCTAATAAGCTTAGTCACGGTCTGGATAAAAAAAATTACCCAAACATCTATTTTCGGAAGTTGCGCTAAGTTCTGTGAGGACTGCATGTTTATGGATGAGAACATATTTTCGAGGAAAAACGTGAAAAATGATGGTCTTTAATATATATGCTGGTCTTTAATTAAAACTGGTAAGAAGGCAAAGGAAATAGTTTTCTTTATATTCTCGTGCGAATATCGTCAGGTAACCAGAAAGCGAGTTGGAGCAGAAAAATTTTGAAGTAGATCATTTTGTCTCATGCATTTGATATGCGGAAGCTCGCTGAAAGCGACCACACACACAGAAGGAGAGCCTTCTTTTCGTATGCGTTTTAACGTAATAATAGTAGATTCGCTATGAAAAGGCAGTTTTCATAGTTTTTCAGTGCATTACAACTGACCCGATTTCGAACCAAGGTAAGGTAAGCCGGCTCAAAATGCCTTTTCCTCGGCTCCGTAGTTTTCGAATGGTTCTACGTTTTGTAATTAAAATTTTAAGAGGCAGGAAGCAGACCACTTTTATTCTGCATTTCCGCGGTTGGTTAATAAAAAGTAAATCAGTAAATAAATTTATTCATACCTTGTTTAGATATAACTGTCTTTTTTAAAATTCAAATTAAGCACTTCTAAATTCTCAACCTCCTCTCATATTTAAATACCATCGCACTGAATACTATTTTTGGCTTTAACCATCACAAGCCGCGCTTCTCTTGGGAATCTGTAATTTCATTGGCTCCCTGTTTCACGCCTCTGTTATTACTTTAAGGGCTACCTAGTTCTATTGTTTTCTCAGTCTTTCTCAGCGTGGCGCCTATTTTAAAATTATTATCTCATCGATCAGTATCTAAGTTTCCATTCTTTTCTCGTTACTAATTCAATTCTGCGTCATATTGCCAGGAATTACTCGGATTATAGAATTTTTTCCATAGGCATTTCCTGATAACAAATAACTACTATTATGCTGATATCGTCAACAGGATGTATTCAACCATCAGTTGAACGTGCTGGAATCTAGATACCAGCTGCGTGTTAAAACGAACTACTAAGGATGTTCATACTGATTAAACCAGTGTTGTCAGTGCTAGAAAAAAGTTAAAAACTACTACGTCATATTGAGAGAATAACTACTTCCTACGAGTCGCGTCCAATTGTGGTTTTACGAAAAACTGAGATCAAACACTTTTAACATCATTTCTTTATTGGTATCATCCACGCTGCAACGCTCAAATAAATTAACATTTTCTATGTCTGACTATATTACAAAGGTCTGGCCGAACTCAAACAAGTAGTCTGAAAGAAACTTCGACAAACTTAAACTCTCAATAACTTACATCAATTTTCCGGCACTTGAACGGAAGTACCTTTACCAAGCGTACCTGAAACAACTTTTATGAATATGACAATGTATCTATGTACACTCTGATTAGTTCAGTAGTTTCTACATTTCTGCTGTTTTATAAGCCAGCAAAGCTCGGCCTTGCAAGGCATTCTTCCGTAAAATTACCAAATAAATACTTTCATGTTTTAATCTATCTATTTACCAGAAAATGTGGTCGAGTCAAATACACTAACAGGCTTACACTCGCGAAGAATGTGTTCTCTTTTTTCACTGACTTAATCTCTTTCTAGATATGTTTTACTACAGAAACAATACATGTCCCCTTAATCGGAATCTCTAACGATATTTAATGGCCTTGTTTTTCGATCTTTCTGTTTTTCACCGGTTGGTAACCAGCGAACAACAGCGAAACGAAAAAAACTAATACAAGTATATCACAGCCCGAAAGAAAATTTTCTTCCTCATAAAAACTCCCAAAAATCTTTACGCAATAACTTAGCTAAAACGTGTCGCCATAAACTGAATTAGAACTTCAAAAAAATGCCCGAAAAACTACCATATATTAACTACTCTCTTCTCTTGTATAAATAGGTTAATAAACTTTATCCGAATCTTCTTATCTATTCGGGACAAAAGAATTACGTTAAAATAACTACAACATTTGTTTCCTCGGCTCAAATCTTTTATCGCTTGACTATCTCGCTGCCTGAATGAAAATTCACGAGTAACGTTGTGACAGTTCTCTAGCGATTTACATGCAAATGAAAATTAAAACTCAACTCTATTCTTTAAACTGTTTAATCAAACACGTCTACATAAGAAATAATTATTAATAATTATTTTTTTCTGTGTCATAAGGGTAGGAGTTGATATATATTCTTAGCCCAGTACTGAGGTGAGCCAACAAAACCAGTTTGGCGAATGCCTTCGTTTTAGTGTGTCAAACACATGGTAAGAGCAACTCTCGTAAACTTAAACGAAGGTCGCACGGGACTATGATTCCACACTGAGTTAGCTAAATGCTAATAAGTAGCTGAACAACTCAAGCTTTCACAGAATCTTCAACACAACTTGTTGGACTCGAGGGCTCGTTGGACCTAACTACCTCTGATGAACACGGCTGTGGTGATTTGGCTTCACACGAGTGTTCCGCCGAGGCTGTTTTGTTTTCGTGTGATTTCGCGTCCTTTAAGACACACACATGGCTTCGGAACATTTTTTCCAGCTGTTCTTTCTGTGCTTTGAGAGCCGCTAATTCCCTTTCTAGAGAACTGTTTTCAGAGTCCAAATCATCACTTTCCTACAAAAACGAAACAGATTACACTTCGTAAACTATATTAGTTCCTAAAAGTGACATCACGTAATTAAGATTTGAAAAATGCCAATACTGATAAAAATTACATATATGTGGTTTGGAATGGTTGTAAAACGCTAAAGAAACGAGACTCGCAATGTTTAACCAAAGCCAATTGAAAACATGGCTAATAATCAGAGAAATGGCTTTATGTGTTTGGGTTTCCCAAAAAGAATTAGTTATTTGCGAACTGAAAAACAAAACAGTATAAAAGTGGCAGCACTCCATTTAATTATAACAGTGTTGTCATAGTTCTGAAAGGTTTACCAATATTTAGGCTTTTATTTTCTTGTGGTAGTTCGGAACTAAATAACTGAATTTCCTCTGTAAATTATTTTCTAAAGAATTTTTTTTTAGTGTTGAGCGGACACGCCTTTCCTAGCGTTACCACCAGTCACGCCCATACCACAAGTGTCTGACCAAATTTGGTCTCCGAGCGAAATGATGCTGGCATGCTAGCTCTTATTCGTGGGTGTGCTGTCAGTTAAAGAGATCCGTTGCCTTTTTTTTTAAGAAAAACAATTAAGGATATATGCTCGGAACCAAAACGGAAACGACGAATAACAATGCGTTCTAATCATGTGCTGCACGTGACGTTTCGCCTGGAAAGATTACTTCCGGTCCGATGAATCGCAAGACGAATACATTATTTGGCGGCTTGAACACTTACGTCTTGAAGTTTCTGCATATGTTCTTTCCTTCGCTGTCTACATTTGAAAGCTGCGACCTTGTTTCGCTCTCTTCTTATCCTTCTTTTCTCTTCTTCCTCGAAGGAGAGCTGAGAAAAAAAAAATAGGAGAAAAATCGTGTCATTTCTGCCGGTGACCTTGTATGACATTCTCAACATATTGGCATACACTTATTGTTTTACAAAACCGCAAAATAACAAAGTCCTATTCAAAACGCCCGCGCTGAATAAAGCAATAAAATTGGAAGTAAACCTTCTAGGGATAAGGTTGAACGATCGATCTACTTACCACTTCAACCTTGGGTCTTTTTGGTTCGAGATGAGGCATTCCATCCAGTCCTTGAGCCACTCGTCTTGTTTTTATCGCGTTTCGAAGACCCATTTTCACTTCTCCTTTAGCGCCAGTTGTCAGAGGAACAAGTTCGGTGAAGCTCGCAGCAGCATCTTCGCTCGAAACCTGTTTTAATCAAGATCGAAAGAAAAACATTTTGGATTAATGCTGATAACGTCAACCAGAGCGAGCTTGTTTATTATATTACAATGAGCTCAATGAACGTGTCTCTTGCATAACGCTACGAAATTCGCCGTCGAAAAAAGTGTTGTAAAGCTATTACCAATCGCTTAAAAAATGTTCTCGCTCTGCATCTTCAGTGCGAAAATCTACTTAAAAAACCTGACCCAAGTGATAGTTTTATCGTGGAACTTAAATTTGTCGAGTCAGATATTCGTTGCTCACTAATTATAGAATTGTGACATTATTTACATCGATCGATTTCAGTGCGTCTTCTGTACATGTAAATCATGACTTTGCATGTAAGATGGACTGAAATTATAAAGGAGCAGTTTCAATAACTTGATTTTTACCTTACTGTAGAAACGTTAATCTCAAATTGGGAATGTATCGAACGTGACTACATCTAAGTGACCTTAAAAGCATGACAAATTTAAATTTTATATCACTCTCTAGATAGCGTCGTCGAGCATTCGCTTTGGTAAACACGCACACAGAGAAAATAAAAAAATCAGATGAAAACTGTCTGCTTACGATAGAATCGCTGTCCGATTCATCTAAATGATAAGGGACTGGCATTTTCGTAGCTCCAGAGAGAAAATTTCGCTCGTCGCTGGAGTTTGTGTCCATAGGCAGTGGCAAATTCAAGTGTCGCATCAACATCTCCGAAGCTGAGGTTTTATTCAAATCCAGCACGTGGGTGTAATCGAGCATCAAACAATGGCTGTCTTTTTCGCGCGTGTCCAGTGGTTCTTTCCCAGAGAAAGCTCGTTGAGATCACCTTTATTCTGGGAAAGCCCCAGCGAACGCAGATATATATTATTCGATGGGATACATTAGCATTATAAGAGTTACGTCTGTTTCTAAAATTAGCAAAACATCATGCGCGTCAGCAAAGCTTCACGGGCCAATCACAAGATTCGTTGATCTTTCTTGTTGCTAGGTGACATAAACAAAAGAAACCGAGAATCTACTAGCAACACGATCTATTTGTTCACGAAGATGCGATTAATGCCGAAGTCTTTCGTTTTGGAGGTTGATGGCTCAGTTTTTTTGTCGAAACATTGCAGATTATTTCTTCCTAGTTACAAATAAAGGCGTTTCGACAAGTTTTCTTTCGGTTTTATTCAAGTTTCAGCAATTTACACGAGTTAGATCGAGCATTCTAGAAGACGCGTGACGTATAATTAATTATGCATATCGTGGCAGTATACATTGCGAAATAATGTCAATAATGTAGGTTCTAGGCACGATCTGTCTTCGACTTGTCGATGTTCTTCTAGCGAAAAAACTATTGTACAGCTAAGCTGTCTGACAATGCTTCTTAGCTGCGATTTGGGAAGAAGAACAGATACCGATTTGTATTCAAAAAAGTACACAGACGCCAGACATACTGCAACATTCGGCAGATTCGGTCTGAATAAATTGTTCCTTTTATGGTGTCTTGAAAAACCAAGAAGTCCCTCATGCAAATATGTCTCGCCGATAAACTTTTACTCTAATAATCAGCTATTTTCTCGTAGTAAGGCGGGGGAATGAAGGCATGCACAATAAAGGTGTTCTATTCGATATGACTGAGGTCGCGGGGATTCCTTGACATTAGGGACAAACCCGGAACCGGCTTACGAAAATAGCGAGACTTGCAGAGCCCCGCACATTAGCCTTAACATTTCAACATGCTCCAACGATTCAGCCCGGGGATTCAGCTACGTGTCAGCATCGATCGAATTTCCGAGGCCAGAGGACTACACGATGTAATACGATTTAGTGTACTTTTTGAATTTTCCATTTCACGTGGATACACGTCAAGGGAAAAGTGTGTATCCAAATGTCATTGAAGGCGACGATCAGCCTTTACTACTGGTCATATATGGCTGGTTGCGCAGTTTGTTTGCAAGACTCGGTTTGATGTAATTTAACCGGTTCAGGACTCGATAGAAGTTTCGTCATTGCGAAATCTTTGTTTGCGAAGCTGGCTCTGTGATGTCAGACGTGACAACTCTGTAAATAGTCTGCTGGCAGATCCGATTTTAATTTTGTGTGAAATAAACCGCGGAAAACCCACACATCGATCATAGGTTACTGAAACATAGGGCAAGTTCAAACGCAGAAACAGATAAAAATTATGTGTTTTCTAATTTAGACTATCGGCGGCTGTAAATCTGCAGGTCGACAGTCCTCCCACTCGGCAGTGGCTTTCAGATTTAAAATGAGTGCAAGTTTTTGCAATGATTTCAAGATGTTGCATATGCGTAAAAAGGCTAAACCTTTGTAGCCGCACCAAGCGTACAACTGACTGTGGTTGCGCACAAACAATAGAGATGTACTAAGAAGAGATCTATCACAAAGAAAAGATCTATCACAACCAGCAAAACCAGTTCGGGTCACGCTATCGTCAACTGATGCAATTTTTGGCAAATCTGGTGGTGTTTGCATGATCTGAGACCTGATGACCAGCCTTTTTCCTCGCCCTGTCAGTTCCTAATAAAAGTCCTAGCGCTAAAAATCTTCGGTATATTTCAGCATCGTTTCGATTTCGTATTTCAACAGCCTTCCAGCGTCTAATCTTTTACTTTGTGTGTGAACTGGCAAAAATCGCGCGTTGATTGCGTGACCTAGAATCATGCATAATTTTCAGGCCAACATACGTCAAAGTAACAATCTGAGGTACAGAAATTGCGTAAGTTACAGCTTCTGTGATCCATCGTATCAGCAGCATACGTCAAATCCAGGCGTTAAATACACCAATGCTGTAGGTCACTCAAGGTTTCATGATCGTCTGAGAAATTGAGAAATCTGCCAGAGTCTCAGCATGGAATTTCTGTAGCTGCAAGCTCCATAACTAAATCCTTCCCTCCCTTCTAAATATTGCTATTGTGAAAACCAATGAATCACCAAATTTTAATAAGCGTTCAGGGGTAAATGAGAGGAGATGAACTAGTATACTGTCTGCAGTTATCGACTGCAGGGCCCGGGGGAGGGGGGGGGGGGCTGCGCGTGATCATCATGGCTAACGTACATTTTCGTTATTTCAGCTGCATGCACGTCAGAGCAACGCAAAACTTGTGAAATTTGAAAGACTCTGCACATAACAAATGGACTGTTATTTACTCAACTCTTTCACTTTTGTGACGTCATCAAGTCATTTTGATTGACGTGTCATCTCGTCCAGGGACTTACGTCATAAACTAGAACTAATCGCTGATGTCATGTGATTTAATTTTCAATCTATTAATAGCAAATATTATTTACTGCTTGTATCGTTCTGTCTTGTGACCGAGTCGTCAGCATTTTTGAAGAAAATCTTTGCACTGTCATGCCTATTCGTAAGTCTTAATCCTGCCAATCAACATAAGTTACATACATTACAATTTCTGGCACTGAAATCACGAAAATAACACCATACAAAGGTCTGTTGTCAAACTATCGTGATAGCTGAATCATTTCCCCATTTCAAGTTGCTAAAAACTGCATTATCTAGCTTAGAAAGTTGTACCCTGTCGGCGCAGGTTCCGAATGTTTAAGTTTCGCACTCAAACGCTGCTATCTGCTTTTCACTTTTGGCGCGCGAGCGAGTTTACGAACGACCCGCGTTGCGGAACGAACGACGTCGGAGGGCTTACAGTCAATATTTTATGAGACGAAAGCAAAAGAAGTGTGCACAAATTGCAAGTCAGTCAGGTAGTCAGCTGCGAACTGAAATTTGCTGCTAAGGGCTTGTAGCAAAAACAAGCAAGTGAACCGTACGCATGAATCAGCTAAGCGACTTTTTTGGAAGTAGTTAGGTTTTATTGTAGATGACATTTATAGTTAGGCTTTTCACTTTGATGAACTGAGAAACTGCGTAATCGGTGGCACATGAATTGTTCAGTGCGTGAAAAATGAAAATAACTGAAATTATCAGTCAGCTACAGTACACCGCTTAGATTTTCGTATGCACCTCTCACTCATATCTTTGTCTGAACGAAGTTAAGTTGTTTCAACAAGGACACTGCTCAGTGAAATCCCACTCAACAAAACAAACGTTAGTGTCTGCGCCTCTTTACGAGGAAGTAACTGGAGCGCATAAATACGTAATACAATTGATACAGTATTTGTTCCGGGTTTAATTCTCGCTATGAGGGGTAAGCGTGGGTTCGCATATGCATATCACAGCTGTCGAAACGGTGAAGACACATTGCCGCTTGACGGTCTGGTGTTCATGAATGGCGACGGCATCAAAATATAATCCGTTACTATTAATAAGTTCGGCTCACGTCGACCTGATACATAATATCCCATCATTTTTCTGGTCAATTGGATAGCTCCTGCGAAGACACTGGTTTAATTCGTTCGGAAAACGAACTTGAAACTGCAAGCAATGGCGATCGACATTAATTATCGATATCCTGTCCATGCTAGTCAAAATTAGGCACAATCCTAATTAGAAGGGAAAATTCAAACATTTAAACAAACTGTTCTGTTACAGTCCGGCTTCAGTGTTTCCAATCCCGGGAATTTTTTTTATGTAAAAAAACTAATTATAGCACCATTGAAAAAGGTCTAATCTTTTTGATTAATTACTCATCAGTCGCTGAAACGGCGAGGTCGTTGCGGTCGACCTCAAAAACATGTCTCAATAACATGTGAATTGTGTTTCACTTGTCTGGTGCACTTGTTCACTGAAGTATGAAGTCTCTTCTTGTGCAACCTAATGAGGCTTACCAAAGTCGCACTTTCTAAAAGCTTTGATTTTCACTCATTGACGTCATTCACAAACTTCGCTGGGTGATTGTAAAAGTTATTGCAAAACGCGTTGGTGGATGACTCATGCATTTAGGCCGATTTGAAAGCATGGAACTATCGCCTGCATAGCGTACACTGCGCTCACTTGTGACGTCATTTCCGTTTTAATTTGCGAAACGTTTCATCAATGGAGTTTCGTTCCTCGTCAGTTCTTATCTTCCCTCTGATAATCAAACTTTTGAATACTTCTATAAGAGGTTTCGATCAGGCTTTCGAAACTTTGTTTGCAGCTCTAGCTCAATGTCTGAACTTCAGTCTCGCGTAAATTTTCAGAAGCACAACTCGTTTATTGGCGGTTCAATCCGCTTTTAATCTTTAAAGTTACATGTCGGCTTGCCTTGACTTTTTGAGGAGTTTGTACGCTGCAAATAAAAATACGAGGATGAAGAAATAAATAGCACCTATTTTCTGCAGTTGTTTTCCGCAAGTCAACAGGTTCCAAATGTATATGTGTCCAGCTGTTGAGAAGTTCAGCTAGCCGCCCACTGAGCAGAGGTAGCGTGCAGGCTCAAGATAAGCTTCCTATGAACATTAGAAAGGCCAAAATAACTAAACATATTGAGTGAAGCAACTTCCCCCAAGAATAATTTGTATAACATAACGTTTCTGGCATGATCTAAAATTCATTCCAGAGATTCATTTTAGCGTTGGCGGTAGATGTCGCGGGCCGCACCTTTCCGATAACGGCTCTGAACAGGTGTAGGTACTCAGCCAACGCATCCAAGTCACAACTCCTGCAAGCCTTTGTTTCAGAAATATCCGTTACATGAATGTCAATGCCAAGGTCTACCTGCTGAGAGATTTTGTTATTTCTGAAACGTGTTCCGCGTAATTAATTTCCCTGAAATTCTAGATAAGCTGATACCAGGATGCTGCGCTTTACTGCTTTCGTCATCAGCACACGCATCTGAATTTATCATTGGCAAATAACAACATCTTTTTGGCTTCTGAATGACGACGTTAAAACATTTAATTTGCATCGCATCGCGGCCAATTTGCAATTTTAATCTAAAGTTGAATTTTTTTGGTAACTACTTTCACCTTCAGATTTGCCGAGGGTTGTTCATGAATGAGAAATTTTAACTGCTCCCAAATGGTATCAGTAATAGCTTTCATTCCAATGATTGAAGATGGTTGCGCTCTTTTCTTCGACTTTTATCACTAATGCGTCATCACGCGTCATAGTTTTTACTTTTTTACGCAACGGCTCGACATCTGAAGGTTGTTGGTAACATAAGATATATGTGAAGATCGTCAAGTATTCACGCGGAAGAAATTCTTGCGATTTTTGGCATTTTGAAGTCCCCAGGATTACGCAAACAAAGCTGAAGTCTTTCACTTTTCTTACATCACCCTAAGACTCGGCTCATTAGTCATTTAGGCCTTGAGCACGCGAGAGCATAATTTTACATCTAACAAAGGATAAGCTATTATTTCAATGATTTTCTATTAATAGTTATTCTTAGCAGCTGAATCTGCAAATCAATAGTGCGCGCATTGTTTACTGAAGTTATGACAAACGTTTTTGGCCATAAAACTGGTTCCTAATCATACCTTTTTTGGCGCACTTCGGTGGCGATTTGACTAGACAGACCAACCGTACCTAGCCCGATATGTTGCCAAAGCGAACCAAAAAAGGAACGCTTAGGTATTTACCGTTACCCAAATTCGGCCAATAGAACATCGTAGCCATATCAAGCCAGTGCGGAGTTGATAGCATCATATCAGGACATTTCTGACACGAGTTCTGATTAGGTAAATGTGGAACTTAGGTTACGGTTCAAAGACATTGTAAAATTTTGGACACACTTAATGCGTCGACTACAATCGATCGTGACTAGTGGTTATCATATCGTTTGAGGTACGAATTTGTAAAAATTTGACAAAATGTGCGCGTCGCATATACTTTCAGCTTACTCGCAAGGGCTTTAATTATAAATGCTTTTCACTCGATCGTGACAGATTTTGTCCTCTTCACGTGTCATGTGTAAACCCTTCATCAACAACGTTAATTAGTCTTCTATGCCTGGTGTGTGTATTTCGTTTTTCTAATACAGCTTTAGGTCGTGAAAACTCTCTCTAATTGCAATAAGACTAAAAAGGCGAGTGTAAAATTCAATTTCTTTGGCGGCAAGTAAGAGCCAATGGATTTAATGATTTTTAAAGCGTATTAATTACTGAAAAACGAGTTAAGTCTATTGAAGACTTGGTATTATTGAGAGAACAAGCTAACAAGTTAACAAGGAAGTGATTCTACGAGCAAATAGAGCTGTTGCGGAACATACCTCAAGTTCCTTGTCATCACAGATCTGACTTTCTACGGCATAAGTGGCGTGCATGGAATCTTTTTCAGACGGAGTAATCGCGAACTGATGATGTCTTCTTCGGATGTCTTGAACATTTACTCGCAGTGTCAACAAGACTTTTGAATTTATTGGAACTGCTATTTATAGATTTAATTGTATTGAACTAAAATTGCGATCTATGCATTTTTTTTTGTTACAGTAGCAAACGTCGAAAAATTCACGTATCTCTGAGTCAGCATTTCCGGCAAGGATGACGAAAAAGCAAACTCGGTTGAACTCATAATGTATAAATTTGAGAGCAAAGTGAACGAAAGAAAGTGACTTAAAGTCCTTGGGGTCAAATGTTACAGAACTGTAAACAGTTTTTCATCTTTCTAGCTAATAAATCTCTCGCTGATTCTCCGCTGCAACGACCAGAATACAAAAGCAAGCTTGCCCGCACGCAATTCGGAAATTGTAAGAAACCCGGAAATGTGAAGTTAAACCTATTCATACCCTTCTAGTTTTCAATTATCGTTTCAGACGTAATACATGCAGAGGTGCTTTATATTTAATCTGGCTTCGTGCCGTGTCTTTGTTACAAACAGACTTCCCTTTTAAACAGTCCGCCGTTCGTGCATGTATCGCCGTGCCCCTAACTCACTGTTTAGATCGCTTCTCCTTTGATCAGTTTTGGTTCTATTTCATCGAGAATAACTTATTTTCATCCAGCTTACTTAAGCTATTAATAGTAAATGAGAACTGTCCCAAGATTATCTATGTCAAGTAATGAGATTTAAATCAAGTTTATGTTTTTCTTATCACACTACCTGTAGCATAAACGGACAAGTCTTAAGCTTGTGACGTCACATCCTGGACCTTATGTAAGCTACATGTTTTATTTCCCGTTGTTCAATGCAACGTTTTCCGTGTTTTGATGATTAATTAGTCAACAAAAGCAGCAAGAACTTTTGTTAGGAAATACCACCACGGTCAATCCCTCGAACCTTTTCCTCTTCCTGTCGTCTTTGGAGTCAGTCTGTCTTTAAATCAACAAAAGAGTGCAGTTTCGACCGGAGGTATTAGGCATTTCGTTGTTTCACGTAAGAATTATCTAAATTAGTTCCAGTAAAAAAGCGTTTAACGTAACCCAAACATGGATCCTTGATGACGTTACTATCGGTCCAAAAGGACCAAAACACGTGATCGGCTCTGCTTCCTGAGAAAAGTCTTCATGGCCTCAAATCGCTCAATCGGCCTATAAAGGCTTAGTTCTTTCAACGTAAACCAGTGAAATCCAATGAAATTCAGAATGAAACAGTTGTTAACGTTGTAGAAGCTTAAGAGGAGGTAGGGGTTGGTTTAGGGTTTATTGGTTGTCGTGGAGAGCGACGGAGTTGCGGGGAGAAGAAATTTTCCCAGAAAAAGTTTCTTTAATGTTTTCTGAGTCAAAGTCTGGACGCCCCCCCGGCCCCCATCGAAACAACCTAGATCCGCCTCTGTCTTAAAGCCAATTTCCTACGCATACACCCGTTGCGAATACTTCCAATTATAGTTTCGGGTCATAGCAGTCTGGGGTTTCTCGTTCTGTTTCGGTTATTGCGCTTTAAATCAGATTAAATTGTAGCTGTAAAAGTTCTCTCTTTGATTTAATTGTTTAGACGCTTTCAATATGTTTTATCCTCATATCAAAAACTAGTTTCTTTGTCAGCGTAGGACCGAATGCCAATCTCCTCTCGATCTTATTAGAAGCACTATTTGTAGATTTAAATTGTATGGAACTGAAATTGCGATCTATGCATTTTTTTGTTACAACAGCAAACGCACGTATCTCTGAGTCAGCATTTACGGAAAGACGAAAAAGCAAAATCGGTTGAACTCATAACGTACAAATCAAAGCTAGCCGTCACAACAATACAGTACCATCAAATGCTTTCTCGTAATGAGTGTTAAGAGAATGTACATCAGTGTAAATTGTTAAAACTAAAACAAATAACTACCGCTATACATACCAGCCTATTCTGTCCGCCTCAAAAATCGTCATCGCAAACAGCATACCACAATCAAAGAATTGACACGACTCGAGTGACGGCCATACAGTGCTTATGGAAATATTATTTTGCCTTCGAAACCGATTGAAAAACACACGCTTGTGTAGTCTAGACAAAACAGAATGATTTGCAATTCAATTTAAACTTTGTTCAGTTGACAGCTAGATGATATCTTTGTACCAGGAAAAATTGAGGACGTGCTTGTTTGGTGCGTTTAGCTGAGTAATTCTAATAATTCTATTAATAGCACTATAATAAAATGTTAATTTAATGTTAATTATAAAATGTAGCTTGGTTTTGCCTGCATTAAATTCGTGTGCTTGCTTTATTTCTCAGCCTTCCGTTGCATGCACCTTTTAGGACTTGATATATGCTAGATCTTGCAAGACCTTTTTTGAGGGGGTACTAAGATGCAACTGCGGTATATAGAACTCGGAGGTCCAAAACTGAACAGGGCACTGTAACGGACACTTCAACTGTGGGAGCGAAATTGCTCAGTCCGCCAATATCATGGCTTAGATCTTGTTTAAGATATTCATGTACAATGCTATGCACGAAACTGAATCAGTAAATTACGCCTTTTGTTATATCATGTACCGTGATAAATTACGACCAGTCAGTTTCTGACAATCAGCGTGTGCGTGCAATATCGGTGGTGTATAAAATAAATGTGCCTCATTACATCAGGACGCATTTTAAACTTCTGTGTTTTGTAATAATTGCGTCAATAGATAAGTTTTGAGATGATTCTTGGTTTTACTTAGCACTTAAATAAACCACATTTAAAAATCTTTACTGTTATAAAGCATAACGTGAATTTACGAATGATCGGGTTTTTCTCTTCTGACGTCAACAATTGGATCGCCAGGCGAGCATGTCACGTATCACAATAAAGCGAAGGAAATGGAGGCTTACTCCAGACCTCCAATGTTCTATTGATAGTTACATTACTTCTTGTAGGAAATTGGCACTTGAAGCTCGTGTTGCTTCTCTTGTAGTTTATCAAGCCGGGGGACATTAATTAGGTCATCAAACGCGAATAAACACGTAAGTTGAGCCTCATTTACTGCTAAACATCACGATACAACCACGAGCTTTTTATGACCAACACATAACGCTCCATACGTCAGCTGTCTAACTCTGAAAAAATAATGAACTAATACTGAAAATTAGTCAGATCTTTTGTTTTTCAATGACGTTGAGCCTAAATAGTTTCTTCTCAAACTTGTTTTGTGAATAACCGACAATCAATTTTTTTATCGAAACAAAAATAATGTTTGCAACGCAACAACTCTATTTTAATGCCGGGTGCCATTTCGAATTCCACATTGATGAACGAGGAAACCGGAAGCGTAATTCAGAAGCTACCTTCTGTATCACGAGTCTGCATGCACTGACGTAGATTTTGACGTAAGAGCTAGGGCTGTGAAAAATGTTTCATGTCGGAAATAGGAGGGAAACCTTGAATGAACTATTAGTCATCACGTATATAATATCGATGCTATTGACGTGTTCGAAGTTAACCTGTATCAGTCCTTCGTCATTCGTTATGAAATGAATGGCAATTCAGTAGTACGTGCTGGCTGCAGGAAACGCACGCGAGAATCTTTAAGCCTCGTCCAGGCTACGCGGAGAAATTCAAAACGGCGTTTTCACTCTGAAAAGATCTGAAAACGCATCAAGTGTTTTCTCTCCACACTACGTAGGAGGAATTTAGAAACGCAACGCAACAATCACCGGTCATTTTGAACTTGTGTTTGAGGGGAATCACACGATTACCGTGACGCCCAGTCGTTTTCGAAAAGCTCCATTTAATACAAAATGTTTTCCGTTCACACGAAAACGAAAACCCAGCGTTTTCAAATTTCTCTTCGGCGTAGTCAGTGTGAACGCTGCCTTAACCTCTCATTAATCTATAACTGAAACAAAAAGAAGATAAATCTGAATGGTTTGTTACAAATATCTGACAAATAAACAGACATTAGTGACGTAAGCGCGCTTGCGTTGCCTTACAAAGTTTCGAACGTTTTTCACCTTTGTTTATATACGCGGGGAAAAATTGCATATATTATTTGATCATGAGCTGTTTTGGCCGTCTGAAAAAGGTACGAATACTCACAAAAGCGCTCTTAAATCCTTCGACGTTTTGA
>Ga0126337_10000473_pt1 | contig 20369 bp, 11 predicted proteins | sample DipCmetagenome_FD_92527 | JGI IMG/M metagenome (GOLD analysis project Ga0126337, IMG submission 92527) | Coral microbial communities from La Bocana,Puerto Morelos, Mexico - Diploria C A metagenome | ecosystem: Host-associated > Invertebrates > Cnidaria > Coral | place: La Bocana,Puerto Morelos...
CCCTGTCGAGCTAAAACGTTGTAAAACGCCAAGTTTCTATAGGGCCTATAATCTGATGAAACTAAAACCTCAGAAGGAAAGGCAATTTTATATTTTGGAATGTGGCTACGTCACATGAAAACCAGCAATAGTTACTTCGAAGTACCCATTTACTCGAGTTAATTCCCTCCCCATAAAGCTGGCAACTGCAGCCAGAAGTATTATGTTGTCGTTGCTATCGAGAATGGTACAACTTATTGTTTCACAATCACCCTGCTCTTAAGGCGTGAAAATGTTCCTCCATTTTCAAACACAACAAAGTTTCACCCAGCAAGCCCTGTGTTACAGAGCATGTGACCTCGAATTTCGACCAGCGAAAATTCCGAAAAATTTGAACCGGTGATTTTTGTTGAATGGAAAGCGCCCTGGATTTCGTAAATCATTGTCTGAAGTATAGGCAGCCGAAGGAAGTTTTGTTTAGTTAAATTTGTTTACACCCAACGCCTAGAGGTGTGTTTATGAGAAAAAATATGTTTTTGTTCTGTGAACATTTGTTTGGTAACGTTTATAGAGACAATCCCAGAGGGGGAGGGAGGAAAGAGAGGGTGAAAACGTCGGTAGATCACCGGTGTTGGTCCCAAGTAGGGCGCGCTCATGATGAAACAGTACTGATTTTACCCAGGGTACCAGAGGGTCATAGACTTGTCCAGAAAAACAAAAACAAAATACTCCTTGGCACCCAGGGTATATCCTTTAGGGTTCCATTTGACAAAAATAATTAAAAAGGCTGGCTATCTGTTTCAAAGTGGTATAGGTCGTTTTCACTCACGTGACAAAAACCTTGACAACCGTTGCTACGCCGCCATATTGGTGTACCAAAATGTAAACAAAGCCGAGTCACGTCCTTATTATAATCATGGTATTGTGCATGATTGTTGGATGTGTAAGCAAAAATGACCGCGATAGAGGTGTATATTTCGCTTGAATACCTTCTGAAGTTTCTAACCGAGGTGAAGAAGCCGAGAAGCTGTCAAGAGAGAGGCAATTGCGCTGGATTTCTGCGATTAGTAGGGCAGATCTTACTAAACATCGATTGCATACAGCTGTATGTGGTAGACATTTTGTTTCAGGACAAGCAGCTAAAAGCTGGGACAAATGTTATGTTGACTGGGTGCCTACATTAACCCTTGGACAAACGAATCTTGAACAAGCTTTTCAGCGAGGGCAGAGGGCAATCGAGAAAGAGGGAACACGCAAGGAACAACAAGAGCGTGAGTGCGCGTTGGCTGAGGAAATCTCGGCTAAAACTTAAAATTAAATGAACCTGGTGGTCAAGTTTGTGATATTTTGTTTGAAAACAAAACTTTAACAGTTCAGGATAAGTTAGGTCAAGGTACTTTTGGTTAAAATGATCAGAAACAGTAGGAATTGTGCGGCTTTTAACTACATAGCTGTCGGCATATTCAGGGATTAAGCTAAGTGCAATTTTCGTCCACACTTCCAAGTAGAAATGCACACTGGCTATGTGCGAGCATGATTCTGCTAGCCCAGCCTTACAACCTCGACAGTGAGCGTACAAAATTGTTCCTTCTGTTTCTGTGATAATACAAATTGGGATCAAAGAGTCATTCATGTGCTGTGAATGTCTAACCTTCGCAAAAACCACAAACTTGTCTGCGATTATGTGGCCAGAGCAATGAATCCAGACACCATCTGATTACAGGCTTCTGAAAGCCTTAAACTGCTGCTGTGTATAAAAGCTTGTCTCCAAAACAAGGTAAAAGAGCAGATCTGTGGATTCCACCGGAGGCAAGCAGTCCGCTTGAAAATGTTTTCCTTTGATAAGCATATCAAAGGAAAACATTCCAATTACTGAAATTTTCTCCAAATAATGCGGTTTCAGCTTCTTAGCGTAGTCAGATAATGGAAAACTACTTAAATCAGGCTTTTTTTCCGACTTTCGGTCACATTCCGAGGCATCCATGTCGAAAACAAGGTTTGAATTGTAGTTCTGAGTTGTATTTGCACTCATTACGCAATTGAAAGTGGTATACCAACTGTGGCCGACCAGAAATAGTGTGATGTCACGTGAAAACGATCTATTGTGCAGGGGTCAAATGACTCATGCCATGACGTGGTTGGTCTCTTTCAGGGATTTTATTCAAATATTCTGACAAGCATTTTCATAGGAGTCCTCCCCCCCTCATTTCAAGGTCAAAATGGGACACCTACACAAGTCTGGTTACTATGGTCCTTAGCCAACAAGATATATATATATGGGTTATTGACCTAGCGTGAGGTCAAGATGGCTGGACATTGGCCAAGTTCTTTTTTTGCGTGTTTATGGACCAAGATGAAGTAGAGGTCCATAAACACGCAAAAAAAGAACGAGGCCAATATCCAGCCATTTTGACCGAACAAGCTTGGCCAAATTAAGGATTTATTATAGGGGATAAAACACCATAACATGATAAATGTTCCTTCCGGGACACAACCTGTTTCCCGAGCGGGCAAGATAGCTCCATCTTGCCCGCTTGGGTAGCCAATCATAGCGCAAGATTTGGTTCATCTTGCCCGCTCACTGAGCTAGTCGTATAATAAATATATATATTGAGAATGCAATGACCACTATAATTTGGGCTGAAAGAGTCTTGTCTGTCAACAGTGAACGGCTGATTATGCAGATGGCTGACCGTCTTGCTGAGGATGGTTATCGAGATGCAGGGTATACATATGTCAGCATTGATGTAAGCCTCCAGAAATTAATGAATGTTGGTTTTTCTACAGTCTTGGTACCTCCTAAAGGAGACTCTTTTCTTAATTTTCAAACTTTTACTATTTTTCTTTGCATTATGTTTTTGTATTCCAGGATTGCTGGTCTAATAAGGAGCGAGACCCTTCTGGTAATCTTCAGCCCAACAGCACAAGATTTCCAAATGGAATGAAGGCCTTAGCAGACTATGTGAGAATTGTCATTCTTTCTCGTGAAATTAGTGATTAAAATAAGCAATGTAAACAAATTGCAAATAGAAAAGGATAATGAACAAACAGTCTAGAACTGCTAAAATTTTAATAAATTAAAAATCTTGTGGTAAGTCGTAACTTTAGTTTCATAAGATCATATATGAAGTAAATGTTTTGCTCTGCTTCTTTTCTAACAGTTACATAGCAAGGGATTGAAACTTGGAATGTATGCTGGTATGTGTCAGTTACTTATTATTTTCTAGACTTTTCTGGATTTGAGGGACCTGCCCTTTGAGATTCAAACATTTAAAGGGTGTGGGTAAAAAATTACATTTGTATTGTGAACAGACAAATTATATCTGACTAATGCCCCATCTATATGGTCTTGGGTATCCCAGACAATCCTCCTATTGAGTTACCCTGGCCGAGGTAACTTTTAATTTATTTTTTTGCCAAGTTCAAAGAACCATTTACATAAGAATTGTAAACTGTTTTTTTTTGGGGGGGGAGGGTGGGGGGGGGCAACACATCTTAGGTGGGCAGGTAGGGTAAACCTGGCAAGCAGGAAAATTTTTCTTCAAATATATGCTTTGGCTTGCTTAACCTGGACAACTCTCAGCGTTGCATTATACCTAGAATTAGATTTCAAGCAGACATTCATATCAAAGAAGTGAAAATTAACTCAGTAACTAAATGAGTAAACTCAAAGAAAGAGGCAAAAGAGTGGCAAAGCAAGAATGTAGTCATACATGCTATTATGCCTCATACATATTCTTCGCATCTAATACATCTAATGCTCATCAACTTTCTCTGTCCACCAGATTATGGTACCCATACATGCGCTGGCTATCCAGGAAGTATAAATCATCTGGAGCAAGATGCAAAGGTAACAAATTGGTGGGAATTCCTCCCTCTACCCCCAACCCCCTGTACTAGGAGCATTACAATTCAGTCGAGTAACTTAATCTATTTAAGGCAATCAGTTTGCCATTGTAGGTATACATGTATATCTAACCCTATGAACAGATCAGCCAATCTTAAAAATAATCTATTACTTACAGACATTTGCTGGTTGGGGGGGGGGGAGGGGGGATTACTGAAAAGTTGATGGCTGTAACTCAAACCCATCTACATTTGATGTTGGTTACCCCAAGTTCGTGCGAGCTCTTAATGCCACGGGACGACTAATATTACTGAGCTGTGAATGGCCTGATTACCAAACCAAAAGGGGTATGAAGATATTAAAATAATGATGTATCTGTCGCTTACAGACATTTGCTGGCTGGGGGGTGGATTACCTTAAGGTTGATGGCTGTTCCTCAAACCCATCTACATTTGATGTTGGTTACCCCAAGTTCTCGCAAGCCCTTAATGCTACAGGACGACCAATATTACTGAGCTGTGAATGGCCTGATTACCAATCCAGAAGGGGTATAAAGGTATTAAAATAATGATGTATCTGTTGCTTACAGTCATTTGCTGGTTGGGGGGTGGATTACCTTAAGGTTGATGGCTGTTACTCAAACCCATCTACATTTGGTGTTGGTTTCCCCAAGTTCTCGCAAGCTCTTAATGCTACAGGACGACCAATCTTACTAAGCTGTGAATGGCCTAATCACCAAACAAAAAGGGGTATAAAGGTATTGTAGCAGCACTGCAGTAATTTTTTTCTGATGGTGCATGTAATTATGATGATCATCAAAAATCTCCCTACTGTATTTCATAACAGTTCTATTATTATCTTTGGGAGAATTTACTTACCTGCTAGGAAAGTAAACTTTGGGGGGCATTTTTTTCCAGGAAATTTCAATGTAACTGCATGTTAAGAAGGAGATGATGTTATTGTTGCATTAATTTAATTTTAATGATGTTTGCACCCATTGAACTGTGCATCCTTACTGTCCACATAATTCATGTCATGTCATGTCATGCAAGTATAGAGCTGAATGTGTTGAACTTGTCTGACTATGTTTAACTGATCTAAATTTCACAAAATGTAGCTTCTTTTCATTCCAATAGTTGTAAGCTAAGATATTGTCTTAATTACAAAATTTAAAGCTTCTAAAAATGCCTGGTCTTCAATGCACCTTGACTCAAAAACCCAGTACACTGACTCCCAAGTTTTTGCCATTGTGGAAAAGTCAACGTTCACCTTACTGCAAGGCAAATTTTAAACAAAATCTGAACATTGGAACATTTTGGGCACAAACATCTTTAATTCCATTTATTAATTATTTTATCAGCTGGTAAGAATGAAATTCAACCTGAACAATATCAACCATACCACCATAATATCAATGCATCTCCTTTTGTATATAAACTTTATTGATCCCAGTTTTCTTCCAAGAAAAAAAAAATTAAAAGTGTAATTACAAGTCTGTCTGTTTTATTTCAGCCTGATTATCCCGCTATTGCAAAAACTTGCAACACCTGGAGAAACTACCTTGATTTACAGGTTTGATATTTACTTTTGAGTTAATGTTCAGCACAACCTCCTATTATGTAGTGGACACTCTTAGGACCCCAACAAAAATGTCTGCTTGGTAGAGGTGTTTGAATTGGTTATATATGGCAGGTTTTAAAATATGCAGTGTATGTGAGTGGAACCCTAAGCATCTGTCAGATGATGGGAAGTTCTTGCCAACAGGCATGTACATTTGCAGGCTGTATTCCTAATGTTTTGTTTTATCTCTCCACTTGTTTCCTGTTGTTTATTTGTGTGCTTTTTCAGGGAAGGTCAGGGAAGGATCCAGAAAATTCTGATGGAGGGGGCAAAGAAATAAGGGTACAGCACAAGGCCACTTTCTTCAAATTGGCAACAAAAATAAAAAATTCTGCCCACGAAGGCAGTTACTCAATTTTTTTTGAAAAAAAAAAAACAAAAAAAAGGAGGACCTGTTCGCCTACTAAAAGTAATACTGCCCCTAATTAAAGCATCCTATGGTGAGTGTTAATGCCTAATAATAAGAAATTAGTAGAAACTCCTTGATTGCCTTGAACTGCAGGACTCCTGGGAAAGCGTGTTAGGAATTGTGGAACACTTTGCACAGAATCAGGATACATTCATAGCAGTAGCTGGACCTGGACATTGGAATGACCCAGATCAAGTAAGCTTGTGATGTTAGTAGGTCTTTCTCACAGGGAAAAAAAGGCCCAACTGGAGCTTATTCTGATTTATGTGACATACCTGGTTTGACTACTTCTAAAATCCATCTTGAGAATGTATTCAATGATTATTCAATGTACTATTGATCTTTTTCAATGTAAATAGCGCTATAAACGAGCCAAGTGGCTCATAAGGCCAGAGCTTATTCTGGTTTCAGTAGCATGAAGCATTTAGGAGTATTTTTACTCCCCCCTCAAAGGGATGGTATCGCAAGGCTGTCCCCCAGCAGTAATACACCTGGGTGGAGAGAGCCACCTTGAGAGTTAAGTATCTTGGCCAAGAACACAACACAATGTCCCCCAGCCAGGGCTCAAACCCAGAGCGCTCACTCTGCAGTCAAGTGCACTAACAATGAGGCCACCGCCCTTCCCTCCCAGCGCTATATAAGAAATAAATAATTATTGTTATTAATTATTAATGATGTCCTTACCATTGTAATTTAAATTGTTATAGTCCAAGCCTGCCTGCCTGTTTTAATTAAAGTATATTCTTCTAGGAGTCAAATAGAGCTTGAGCCATGACCAGATATTTTTTCCCTTTAGCAGTGTGACTCAACTTTTCCAACAAGCATCCCTGGCCTTTTCACATGGGAGTTTTGCCCTAACCATACCCTACTAAGCTTTGGACTGTAGGTAGACGTACTTGGTACTTGCTAATTTTTAATCACATCCAACCATGAACCTAACCATGCTAATTCTTTAGCTTGTAGTTGGGGATTTTGGGCTGAGTTACGAAGAGTCAAAGGCACAGTTTGCTCTGTGGTCTATACTAGCTGCAGTAAGTATTAGTTTTTGTTCATCTTGTATGAAGAAACTTAGTTTTAAAAGCAAGCAAAAGGATCAAGTACACTAGTAACAGGCAAGGTAATTTGGTGTTGCTTTTCTTTGTATTTTTTTGTTTTGTAGTCATCACACTCTAAATATGTAAGAGAAGAATTTAACTTTGACCATGGACCCTGAATTGTCTCAAACACATTTCTTTCTCATTACGGCCCTGTGGTATTAGTTAATTGTAATGTTTTTTTCCATAAGTGATCAAACTGTATTCATTCTTAAATTCCTAAGTAGCTGTAAGTTATAATCTAATTTTGTTTGATTGCTATGTTAAATTCTAGTGTCCCCAGGCATGCTTTATAGGCAGTTTTGATAATTCATTAGATTTGCGTATGTTTTTATATTTTAGCCCCTTACAATGTCCAATGATTTGCGAAGTATTTCAACAGAGGCCAGAGACATTCTTCTAAACAGGTATACATTTGTAACACTATGTACTACATGTAAAGCCATCATGTGTTCTTTGTTGTTGATTGTGTCTAGAAAGTAATTGGTTTCTAATGGCAACCTTCAACGCAATGATTATTTGCACTGTTGTAATGATCTTTAAGGTTTAAATAGCAAGGACGACAGCTTTGTAAAGGCTCTGTAATTCCTGGCTCAACAGGTCAACACAATTTAACTCATGGTCAATTCTGACTCTGGCGCTGGGCGACCAGGCCGTATTACATAATATCGTTACAACTGTAATTATAACAGGGTGGCCATGTTAAATTAAATTAAGGCAAGTTTGCACAGCAAAGTTGAAAATTTTGTTCTTGATTCCTGCAAATAACTTAAATTAATAATGAAAGTAAATAATGTTCCATTGCCTTGGTTTAATTAAGAGCCTTTCAATTACCAATAATTTGATTTGAATGTATACATTTTCTATTGGGACCCCCAAAAAACACATCCTAACATTCTTTTCATGACTTAAATCTGAATTTTTTCATCCTAGAGAAGTAATTGCCGTTAGTCAGGACAAGCTGGGCAAAATGGGAAGAAGAGTGGTGTGTATAGTTTTAATTAATATTTTTCTTGAGTTTTATTGGTAGCTAACCGTGCAGCAAGGAGGCCCTCAGAAACTGTGACAATAAAAGAACAATACTCTCCCTTAACACACAGCATGTTGTTTTTTTTTAACATTGGTCAATGCAAAATCCCATCAAATTTTGTTGGAAAACGTCTGGGCAGAAAGAGGGGGAGGGGTACTTCGATTCCCAAAGTTATCTTGTGAGGGATTTGAGGTCTAAACTTGTACCCCATTTCAGACCAAAATGGTCCAATGGTCCAACCCTATACCCTTTTTCAGACCAAAACTTCACAAAAACCGTAAGATTGCCTTTTAGCACCGCACATATCTAATATATAGCCCATTTTAAGGGAATACCTTTGGGATTTGTTGCCATGAATAATTATTAGAATCAGCCATGAAATTCTTTGCTCTGTGAATTAAGTTGAAACCTTAATATTGACTTGTTACCAATTCTCAGCTTTAAATCTCTTCCTGTATTATAGTTTAACGAAAAAGGTTTGGAAGTTTGGTCACGTCCCTTAACAAATGAAAGTGTAGCTGTTGTTCTGTTTAATACCAATACAAGAGAACCTGTTGAAATCAGTGCAGATTTTAAAGTGGTATGTATATTAATTAACTGAGCTATGTGATTAGCGATAATTTTGATTTAAGTTTTGTATTTTTTTCGGTGAGGTTCTCTGTTAGTATTGTTTGTCCTTAGCTTTGAGCTTGAATAGTCTAAAACTACACAAAACACAAGAAGTGAGGTCTATTTAATACCAGAAAAATCAGTTTATGTTTTGGTTAACTTTTAATCCTGGGTTAGTGTTTATACCAGTTTTCAAACAACCCTGTCTTGCTTATTTTCAATTTAAAATTTCTCTTTATCAGTTTCAGCAAATATCTTACTGTCCATTCATAATATTATGTTAGCTTTTTTGCCTATATATATTCTAACCGTTATCATTTTTGTTATTCAATCATTACTTTGTTTGCGATCGAGGGAACAACATGCAAGTTATCTTTGATAAGATTAAGTCAATAACCTGCTTGGTGTTGGTTGAATTCACAGATTCAGAGCAATTATTAGTTTGAGCGACGGAAACCAAAACCAGCAATGAAAGTGGCAAAACTAGACTAACCAAACCATGCAAGTTGCAACTTTAGAACATAGTGAAAGGAGAAGCAATTGAAAGCAACCCAGCAAATTGATTAGAAAACTGCTCTTGAATCCCATTTATTTAATAAGCATTTTTGTAGTGTTGAGGATTGAAACAATACCACACACCAGACAGTCATACATACATTTTGGGTCCTTGCAATTATATGAACAAGTGTCCATAATTTAGCACATACAAATGTATCTACTGGTACATGACCTTTTTCAAGGTTATCAAAAAACCCATTCCGGGTGACTTCAGTTTAACTTACTGGAAAAAAGAGTCCAGATACTCAAACAGTAAAATCTGTAACTAATTCCTTCTGTTTATTCCACAGGTTGGTCTGAAGTCAAGTACAGCTTTTGCCAGAGACTTGTTTGCTCACAGTGACCTGGGCAAGTTTACCAAGTTCTACAGTACTGAAGTCAACCCTTCAGGGGTGGTGATGGTTAAATTGACGCCAGTCGAAGATACCTTTCATTAAATTGCAGATGTCAGTTGAATAAATGAGAGGAAATTAATTTTGTAATTGAAGAATTTTTTATGTGTAACAGTTTTGAGAATCACTATTCTAGCCATATTTTTTTAACTGAAGTACCGGTAGATCATATTTTTGCAAAATGTAGATATTAATAATTGTAATAGCAAAATTAGCTTGTGTTGATCTAAACCGTACTGCTATCATGGTACAGTGTTAAGCAAAAGTCATTAACAATATAAATAATTGTTAAAATTTGTAACTTACATAGTATATAATTTGGTAGCATACTGCAGACATGTAGGCTGGTATTTTGGTAAAATGCAAATTATACATATATAATTGTGTATGTTTCCATTAGACACAATGTGAACTTGTTAATTATGTAATCGGTTAATAGAAATACCCTTATTAAAAGCTGTTTGAGTTGGGTTTGTATGCAAATGCATATTTTCTCTTATGAATGGAGCATTATAATTATAAAGGGGAGCCGGAGGGGGGTGGTGGTGTTGGTACAATAAAAAGAGCACCAGTTTTTAATTAGAAGTTTGATACCACTAAAAAGTCTGCAAAAGGAGAAAATACCGGCAATGAATCATTCTGATTGGCTGATTTTTGATATTGGCCCTTTCAGCCGTCTTAGTCCTGTAATAAATTATGAATTCAAGTGGAGATTTCAGTCGTGTGTTATCGTTTGAGCTGGATCAGGCAAAACTTCTGTCGTTCCCGGCGGGGTGCGGGGGGGGAGACTGACAGAGGAAAACGCAGGCTGGGTATGCTGTGGAGTAACACACCTCGTCTAACTCGTGACCGAAAAAAATGGCTGATCGTTCGTTATATGTTGTGGCAGTATCTCTCCTTCTTGTATTTGGATTTTCTGACAGGGATCTGGTCGTTGGGTTGGATAATGGTCTAGCTCTTACACCACCAAGTAAGTTTTAATTCTTCACGATTTGGGCATGAACCTTCACTCCTGCCCCGAGAGTATCAAAAGCCAGGCTACGTCAGTGTGTGGGACCCTCATACTGAAAACACTGCCACGACATTGAGGGAGTCCAACGAAGCTCCGCCCGATTTTGAAAAAAATGTTATGGAAGGGACCAGGCACTGTCACCAACCTTCTAAACAATTTGAACTGCCATCCATTAAAATTGAGACGCAAAATCTCGTGACCTACTATAATGTACAAAATTGTGAACAGTAAAATTCAAGACTACATTTCACGCCCCACACGCATTTCACGTTCTTATCATGCTGATCATGGCAGACGTTTTAATAATATTAGCAGTAATAGTAATTTACGCCCTTCCTTCAAGTAAAGTGGCAGGGTATTGAGTCTTTTAAATCTGCCTCAACAAACTATCTCACCTCTTGTGATTGATCATGACTTCCTGTGTTATTATGTACATTTCAGGAACTTAATTGTTATAGATGTATTTTATATTTAGATGTTAATTGTTAAGTAGTTAGTTAATATTCACAGAGCTGGGAAATCTTTGTATAATTATAATATATACATAGAAATAAATTGTGTAACTTACCTTAAAGTAATAATGTCAAGCTTTTTGTATTAAAGCACTATGATATTCTTTCAATATTTTTGGAATATTAATTATCATTTCCTTTTTTCGGGAAGTGGGCTGGATGGACTGGGAAAGATTTCGATGCAATATTGATTGCAATAAAGATCCAAATAACTGCATTAGGTGAGTCTATAAATTACAAGTAAGCTTGAGCCTAACCCAACTTAAAAGGTCAGTCTGGGCCACAGAAACAAAATAGTCAAGAGTAGATTATGAGGGGATTTTAGATTATTGTTGGTAAAAGGTTGTTCATTTTACTCACTACGTTTAAATACTTTGAGCTAGTTTAAGAGGACAGACGTTTTCTTTGTTGCATAACGTTTCTTTGGAGATGGTTGCCAGGAGTAACATACTCCCTTAATTCAAGGTCAAAATGGATATAAGCTCAAGTCTGGTTTTTGCTCTTTAGCCTGTGTTAGTTAAATGAGGATGGTGAAAATGAAGATGGATTTATTAAATAGAATAAGATGCATATGCTTGTGCTTCAACTCCTAGGCTCATCCACCCTCCCCTGTAAGGTTAGGGGCTGGAAATAAAACAGGGTTTACTACACACACTCAGGTTACACCCAAATAAACATTTAGTGTATATTACATGAAAAAATAGGAAGCAGTATAAAAGGGTACATAAATGCAGTGTTAAAATTTGAGAACTTAGTACCCTAAACACCAAATGAAAATAATCACTCTTTTCTTGTCTGTCAACAGTGAACGGCTAATTATGCAGATGGCTGACCGTCTGGCAGAGGATGGTTATCAAGATGCAGGGTATAAATATGTCAGCATTGATGTAAGTTCCATGGACTCAATAATTTTAGACAATGTTGTTTGCTCTACAGTTATAAAGTAGGTGCCTTAAATTTCAAACTTTTACTATTTTTTCTTTCATTATTTTTTGTATTCCAGGATTGCTGGTCTAATAAGGAGCGAGACCCTTCTGGTAATCTTCAGCCCAACAGCACAAGATTTCCAAGTGGAATGAAGGCCTTAGCGGACTATGTGAGAATTTTAGTTTTTGTGAAGTAAATTTGGGAGGTGCTGTGAAATCATGGCTAGACTCTGGTTCTAGCCTTGGGTGGGTTAATTGTGTTATGTTCTCAGGCAACTGAGGCAAGATGCTTTACTCTCACAGTGCATCAGTCCTCAGCCAGGTGTATAAGCTGTTAGGGTACCATCAACTTTAATTTAAAAATGCTACAGGGTAAATTTACCCGGTGATGGACTAGCATCCCATTTAAGGGGGGGGGGGTAGAGGAACTGGGCTAAGCTCATGTGGTGTGGAACACTTGGCCAGACACACACTTAAATTGTGAAGAAAGATCAAGTTTCAATAAAAAGTAAAAGAAGTAGTTAAAAATGTACATTAACAAAATCAGTTGATTTAAATAGTGTTTGACTAGTACCTAGCACTTTTTATATAACTGCGTATATCAAACATTGTAATGGGGTGCAGCTGTATGTTTTGAAAGATTTGACTGAGAAAATGTTTCACTTTCTTTTTTTCTCATTTAGTTACATAGCAAGGGATTGAAATTTGGAATGTATGCTGGTATGTGTCAGTTACATTTGGTTTACAAGACGTTTATAAAGTCTTTATTGGATTATTTTTGGGGATGCCATCCAAGTTTTTAAAATAATTTAATTGTTTGGCGGCAATTCTTTTTTGAACTGACAAAGATATGGAACTAATTTCCCAAATTAACAGGAGTGTAATTTACAAGAATGTGGCCAGACATGCTTTGTGTTACATTGCTTTTTGCTTTGGTTTTGCTTATCCATAATTGGCCCAAGGGCATTACAGGAGAATAATGGTCTAGAATTAAGTTATATAAAAATAATTATTTAACATTTCCCTTTTCCACTTTGTCTGTGTACATGTCCAACAGATTATGGTTTCTTTACATGTGCTGGTTATCCAGGAAGTATTCAATACCTGGAGCAAGATGCAAAGGTAACAATATAATATTATCCATTAAACACTGAAGAGCTGTTTAAAAAAAACTGTTACAAAGTGTTTGTGTACATCTATCTCAGTCAAATTAGAATTTAGAGCATTGGTTTTTCAGGAAGGAAAACCAGAGAATGTAAAGAAAATAACCCATTTTTTAGTGGAACATTGCAGTCATAATTGTTACATTTATTACTTACTTACAGACTTTTGCTAGTTGGGAAGTAGATTACCTTAAGGTTGATGGCTGTTTCTCAAATCCATCTACATTTGATGTTGGTTACCCAGAGTTTTCACGAGCACTTAATGCCACAGGACGACCAATATTACTGAGTTGCGAATGGCCTTTTTACCAGGCCATGTGGGGAATAAAGGTATTGTGCTATTGTGTTCTATCCCCATGACCAGCATAAAAACTCTTCTTAATGGATTTCATAAGACTTCTATCATTATCTTTGGGAGAATTTGGTACAAGACTGTGCACTCCAATCCTACACCCTATCACTCTGTTTAATAGACTGATTATAACTGTAAATAATTAACAAACGTTTGTGAAATAACATCCCTTGTCACCATTATTATCAAATGTAAATTATTGTAAGTTCAGTAACGTTATATAAAGAAAGGAAAGTGTGAAAAGTGTGATGGAGGAAAACAAAAAAGAGACATAATTAACATGTGCATACTGTTAGAAATCCACACAACTTGGGACTTGACAAATCTTTATTTCCTTCAGGACTGTATGCTTTCTGTACTTTCACAATCCCTCTCTCACTCAACTTGAAGCATGTGACCAGATATGCGACATGTAATGCATGCAACTATGGATTTTGGACACATGTAAAAGAACAGTTTCGCTGGAGTGGAGTCTTTGTGTGTGTGTGCGTGTATATGTGTGTGTGTGTGTCCAGAGTCTCATTTTCCTTGTTAAAAGCATCTGATAAATAAGGCACTCAAACTTTCTGTGGTATAATTTCCTTAGGATTACAAATTGCTTGTGAAGATTGTTTGGTCTTTGAATTGTGTTAATCCTTGAGATGTTTAGCAATGACGGAACATGTGTGCTCCTCAATGCGTAGGTGGAGTTGACCACTTAAGTAGCTTATATATTTGAATATCCTTAAATAGTCAACTCTGGCAGGTAATAAAATGTTGTACTTTTAAAGGGATTCTTTAGTATTTACTACACTTGATTACAACAACCTTCCATATATTTCATCCCTCTTAACACCCAAATTATACAGGAAATGATTAAAAATGTGTTGTGTTTCATGCCAGCCTGACTATGCTGCTATTGCAAAAACTTGCAACACCTGGAGGAATTACATGGATGTGCAGGTTTGTGTGTCACTCAAACATATTACCGGCAATTTTTATTTGAATATATTATGATTTTGCAACTTAACCTCCCTAAATTGGCATTAATATTATGTCCACTTAAGAGAAGTACAGGAGTCTGTTTAAAGTATAAAATATCAGTACATATTAAATACAAACTCCTCAATTGCCTTGATTCAACTGCAGGACTCTTGGGCAAGCGTGTTAGGAATTTTAGATGTTTTTGCTAAGAATCAGGATACATTCACAGCAGCAGCTGGACCTGGACACTGGAATGATCCAGATATGGTAAGATTTGTTAGTTCGGCAAACCTTTGGTCAAGACTCCCTGAAGGCTGCTACATTTCTGTTGTCAAGACAAGTGGTGCTTATTGAAAACTCGATCACGGTGTATGTGTTGTAAATGTACCTAACAGTGAAGTTTATTACATATTCATCACATTCATTCCTTTTTTTTCCTGTTACCTTTTCTTTTAGCTTGTAATTGGTGATTTTGGGCTGAATTACGAACAATCTAAAGCCCAGTTTGCTCTGTGGTCAGTCTTAGCTGCAGTAAGTACAGTAATACATTAGTTTGTTAATGTAGTCCATCAAGCAATTCTCTCCCAGCTTATGACCTTTAAGAACATTATCAATGATGATTTTGACTAACTTTCTTTAGTAATCTTTTTTCATGAAATGTTGATTGAGGTAATCTTTTTGTTTGATCACTGGTTTTAAATCCTGATGCATTTGTAAGGCAGTGTTTTTATTGACTTTTGTATTATTACTTATAACTACAAGCCAACTGTAATCATTCAAAATTTTGGCATGTCTGTTTTTTAGCCTCTTATAATGTCCAATGATTTACGAAATATTTCAACAGAGGCCAGAGACATTCTTCTAAACAGGTATATATAATATTGCTAATTAGTAAACTGTGAAATGCTAAATGCATTGAATGGTATCTTACATAGCTGTTAAATTAAAAGTATTTAATATGATTTTTACTACCTGTGTAATGGCAAGATTGAGTAAACTAGAACCAATGACCTACCACTAAGAATGTGGCTGTAAGTGGTGTTTATAAGGTGGTGCATGTAGCGGTAGTTTCAAAGTAAGGCAAGTTTAATGTCATGCCATGAATATTATTCCATGTATTCTTATAACAGACCATATATTTGTATTCATCGTTATAGAGAAGTAATTGCTGTTAATCAGGACAAGCTTGGCAAAATGGGAAGAAGAGTGGTGTGTATTACACTAGGTTATTCTATTTTTTGATATATATTTTTCAAAAAGATCAGCTGGTTGCCTGCAGGTTATTTTGACTGCAATGAAAAACAGTCATCAGGCAAAAGGTCTTTAACAAATGAAGCAACTAAACATGCATGCAACAACCAGGCCATGAAACTGCAACAACAGTTAATTTAACAACAATTTCATTGATCACTAAGACCCAAGATAATTATTTTTAAAAAAAGCAGATGCAAAATCACAACAAATTCTCTTTGGAAATGTTAGCTGATCTGTTTTACAAATAATGGGGAACAGGTTATATTTCTTTTTGTTTTCCTCAGGGGGAGTGGGTGAGGGAAAGAAGGTTTCAATTCTCACTTGTCATATCTTCCTTTCTGGTCTGCAAGGTTATTACCTTCCCCCCCTGAGTTTCTAGGCTCCCATCCCCCTGCCACCCCAGACCCCCCTATAAACAGATAGGACTGCCCTCAACATATTTTGTTAAAATACTCCCATATTTATGGTAGTTTGCTGAAAAAGGTTTGGAAATTTGGTCACGTGCCCTATCAGATGGTAGCATAGCTGTTGTACTGTTTAATCGTAATACCAATGAACCAGAGGAAATCAAAGCAGATTTTTCATTGGTATGTATAAACTTGATAGCTGACTATTTAAACTTGTAGCTGAGCCGTGGTCATTATGATTGGCATAATAAACATTATCTATCATCAGTTGCAGAAAATTTCTTAATTGTCAATCAGAAACATTCCCTTGCATGTGGACCATACAAAAGTCATGTCGTAACCGCTAACTAATTTTTTATAAAATGAAATTTTCTACTTTATAAGAGGTATAAGAACTACACAGTAGTGATTAATATTCAGGAAATGGAGGCAATAAATTCTAAATTCTAAAAAAGATCTTTTTCTGGTAATGATTCCAAAGCTAGAAGGCAATTAACTTTTAGTTTGAGTGTCCAATTGCAACAATTCTTGACAACCCAGTGAACCAATGAGAACACAGAGAGCAATGTAGAGCACCATTTCAAGCATGCAGCATTGTATGAAAGAGAGAGGGACAGTTCGATTAGCTAAACTATGAAGTTGAAACTATAGTAATGCTGTTTAGATTTTGTCTCTGATTGCTTAAGTACAGAGGTGTTTGAATTATAAATACATTAACTGGATTAATACTTGAGTACAAAATTGCTCAAGTAAAAGCCAGTAGCACACTCATTAAGGGTCTTTGCAAATGCATAAATATAATCCTGCATGGTTAATAACTTTGGAAGGTACACATCAGTTTTACTTACAGGCACATAACATAGTTGAATCCCTATGTTTTGTTTCTTTCAATACCACAGGTTGGTTTGACATCAGCTAGAGCTTCCGTCAGGGATTTGTTTTCTCACAGTGACCTTGGCAAGTTTGCCAAGTTCTACAGTGCTGAAGTGAAACCATCTGCAGTCGTGATGGTTAAACTGACACCAGTCAAAGGTCTCTTTTAGTGAATATTTGCAGAATGCGTCATGTAAAAAAAGAATTACTTACCGGTATATAGAGTTACTCAGATTGAGTGTCGTGTTTCAGGGTTCTCATCAAGTGAAAAACCAGGTGCTTTGATTTCTGAGTCACCTACTGGTACTATTCATGAAATGATACATGTGTAAGTTTTAAAGAGTGATTTAGGGAAAACACAGTTGTTTCAAATGTGACTGAAAATTGATTGTCCTATTCTGAGGAAAGTCAAGGCTTAAATAGTAGGTAGGGGGCATCGGTTGAGGGTGTGGTGTGCATTTTCAATTACGCTGGTGCATAATCTCTATAATCCCTTAATATTCATGGCATATCTCCAAGAGAATACATAACATAGCATTTCACAGCCCCTTTCCTGGGGTACTACCCAGGCCCTAGACCTCCCTAGAGGTTTGTCCCTTTAGCCATCTGCTTCATGAAATGAGAACACTGATATAATTAATACATGCTAAATTTGTAAACTTAGGTTATCATAGTTGATCATCTTTTCAAAACAAAATAATTTGTATTCCATGCAAGGTACATTTATCAATACCTTGCAAAGGTCAATTGTTCTTCAATTGTCACTCAAACAGTATTTGGATTTGGAGAACATACTGCTAGTAAATCTTATTCTTATTATGGAAATATTTATTGGGATGCGCATAATTGCTGAGGCAATAAAATTAATCATCTACTTTTCCAGTTGAAATAAATTCCTTCTTAGGTTACATTAATTTAATCATGTTCAATAAAAAAAATAACTTTATTCAGGACTGTTTATGCTTGGTTTCCATGCAACAACTGGTCAATTTAAAAGATAATATCATCATATATATTTTTTCTGGGGATTTTCACCGTAACATTAGACAGAGGATCCTACATTTTCTAATACTTCTGGGAATTTTTCCATTAGAACTATCATCAGTCTATCTATGTAATTCTTCATGGAACGGTTCTCGCCAGTTAGATCTAAAAAAGAGAGAGAGTCTAACTGTGATTATCAGTTCATCGAAGCAAGTGTTGTTGTCTGTTTGGGCATGGCAATGTTTTGATTGTGTTAGGAGCAACATCACAAGTTTCTGTTGCCACTTTAAAAATAACCACTTCTGATATATTCTGTTATTTCGTATGAAATATCATTAATTTAAGGAGGAAATTACAAGAATTCTCTGAAATAACATTAGTCTAATTAAATTGCGCCACTAGTAAAAATAACACTGTTAGTCTATTTTCTAAATGTGATCAGTAAACTAATTCGTAGCCCAGTATTTGTAAAATTGCTGGTTTAATTAAATTGCTAGCCTAGTAAATAATAAATGAATTCACTAAAACAAAAGATGTACAAAAACTTACCATTAATTTCTTCTCGAAGTCTTATTATTTCTGTCAGCAGTTCAGCCTTTGTTGCTTTGCCTTTCTTATCTATACTTGATGCCACAGATTCTGTTGTACAAATTGGCAGAACTAATCTATTAGACTGTAAGTTAATGTATCCTGCCCTCATTTCAACTTGACATTTACTCCAGGCCCAGTATTTAACAAAAGTAATAATTAACATAATTTTCTTCAACGCCACATTTGGGTCATTATTGCCAAGAACAACAAAATAATAATACTGTTGAGTTTGTATCGAGGTAGACAACAGACTTATCTGATTTGATTTAGTTACTGGTAAAGATTGTCTGACAGGCCTTTCTAAAGATTGTGTAGTGAAAAGTGCATCTCCACTGATCAATTGACCTGAATGGTTTATTGCAGATCTAGCATTTAATCCAGAAAACTACTAGTATATGTAGTTCCTAAATGAAGTACCTAACCATTCTCGTCCCCACTGCTACCCGTTATAAAACGTTGTTTTGCCAACCATATGAGCAAAAGAACAGAGGCTCTGGGGATGAGAATGGTACCTGCCCTTCTTGGAGTACCCACTGCGTATGCCCCCTATTGCATGAGAAGTCATTCTCGTCCTCAGTACCTCCGTTTCTTATTTTACAACAAGTAGCACTAAGGACAAGAATAATGAGAAGTACCACGTGATTTGCTATTAACCTGCTGTTTTATCTTGAAATGTAAAATTGAGGGTTGATATGCCACGCCCTCCACATTTGGTCTCTAGTACAACCGGTCCAGACCCGCTCCAAGGTTTTGTAACAACGACAAGTTTGGCTGGACTGTGGTATTCAAGACCAGACATCAAATCACAGCCACAGATATTTACCGACACTATGTCCTCTTTTGACATGCCGAGGTTACAGCCTCGCACTGTGATGCGTGTCCCACCGGATGTGGGACCAGATTTTGGAGATAGCCCTGTTATCTCTGGTCCGCGGCTTGCGGAAAGTACCTGACCGAGGGTAGGTGCTAAACGAGGCTTAAAGAGACTCAGAGGTGCCAGGGACGTCCTACTTGAAGATGAAGTAACTGGAGATACCTTTTCGTTGTCCGATTTTAGCTCAGGAGAGGTGTATAAATCCTCTATGGACCTTGATCCCTTTTTAGAAATAGAAGCATTTTCAATTGAAGTTCTTCGTTTCGCTCGATCTTTTGATCCAGTCCCGGCCCTCAGCCCAAAGGGTAACAAATTATTCCATTTGCCGGTTTCTGCCTTCTTAAACGAAAGCACCCAACAGTCAATACAAAGGTCGCCCCTAGCTTGCGTATTTTTTGTAGTTAATGGCATCCATCGGCGACGGTGCGCCACGGAAGGGATTTGGGCGAGTGGTAAACTCACTGAACCAAGGACATCATCTTTATCCATGACTGTAAAAACCAGTGGAGCTGCTTTAGCTACCACACTGAAAGAGAAACAACAGAGAGTGTGTGCACAAGTGTTTTGCTCTTTTCTGCGAAAAACTTGTTGTCAAAGACAAGTTGTGAATGCTTTTAGAGGGAGTAACGGCGACTAAAAAATAAATTTTCATCTTACCCAAGAATCCCGCGGTAATCCCAGAAGTCACTTACTTTGCTTATCAGTATCAAAACTATCACTGACGAAAGTAAATAAGGAAGACAGCAATACATTTGAAATAGAAATTTTAAAAGTTAGCCGTCGTGGTCCACATTATCCAAAAAACACGGAATTTGGTATATTCAAGTTCAGCTTGTTGTTTTAGAATAAGGTAAGATGAGCAAGGTAATGTACCAAGAATTGTAACTATTTTTATATCATAGATACTGAGATTTCCTCAC
>Ga0126337_10000475_pt1 | contig 20366 bp, 23 predicted proteins | sample DipCmetagenome_FD_92527 | JGI IMG/M metagenome (GOLD analysis project Ga0126337, IMG submission 92527) | Coral microbial communities from La Bocana,Puerto Morelos, Mexico - Diploria C A metagenome | ecosystem: Host-associated > Invertebrates > Cnidaria > Coral | place: La Bocana,Puerto Morelos...
AAAAAAAGCAGTTTATAATCCCGGATGGCTTGCGTTTATGAAACATGTTGACGGGAAAGAAGGTTGGTATGAGTCTGCCGAATGTTGGGTCGAGATTGAGTCTGGTACTGATGCATACTGTGACCCCGGCGACAAAATCAACCAAGAGTTATTTTCATTTCGAACAACATGTTGCAAGTATGACAATGGGTGGTATGTTATGGAAGAAAACTTAAAGATAGACCCACCAGTTGAAACATTGAACAAAGGAATCGATAATGTCCTGTTCGTTGAGACATTGGTGTCAATCTTTTCCAGGGAACCCATCAACCTTTGTCAGTCCAGGGATGTACCTGTACCTTCCGGGGGGGGAAAGGACGATGATGATCTGATTGAAGTCATTAATGCCAAGACTGGGGAAACGGGGAAAATTTCAAGGGCTGATTCGAGAGACTCTAGCGCGGATGGTTTGAAAACCAGGCGTTATAAGAACTCTAGTAAGCCACTTGGATATTCCGTCCTTTTTATGTTATTGAAAGCAAGGAAAGAGGCAATTCACAAGGAACAGAAGAAGATAGCTCTGAAGGAGGCTATAGGAAGTAAAAAGGGTAAACCTAGCATTGTAGCTACCCCAACGATTGAAGAAGAGTCTGAACCCTATCCAAGCATGCCAACATGCAACCAGGCCCAAATGCATCGAGAGAAGATCAACCCTCCAAATTTAAGGTTGGTTAATTCCCTAGTAGCTAGACCGGTCAACAAGAGGGAAATTAGGGCTAACCCGAAAGCACAGGAAGCCTTAGATTTGGAGTGGAAAAAATTGGTTAAGAAAGATGTATGGCTTTACGATACAGTTCCAGAGTGGAAAGATGTAAGTAATAGAGCTAAGAAGCCTGGGGAAAAAGTGCATGTAGGCAAGGTTTTTGAGATCTGTGTTGAGAAGGGTAGTGAACTTCATCCCGAGGGTGATAAATTGAGGAACTTCTAGGGAAGGACGGTATTCCAGGGGAATAACGTTAGAGATGAAAATGCCGATGTGGCTCTCTTTTCTGAACTTGGTTCCTCACCAGCCACAATGGAAGCAGGGAAAGGTGTGGATGCTTATGGAACCCGGCCGGGCTTCATTGTTCAACAAAATGATGGTGTCCAAGCATACACACAGGCTACCATGCGGGGAGTAGACACCTGGGTTGAAATCTGCAATGATCGATGGCCTAAAGAATGGAAAGGGAAGTACAATCGACCAGTGGTCAAGTTAAGGATATCTTATGGACACCCAGATTCCGGGGGGCTATGGGAGCAACATTGCGAAAGCCAGTTGAAGGCTGTTGGTTTCATAATGCCTGATCCGGAAGGATGGTCAGTGTTCTTTCATCCTACATTAAAGTTGCTATTGGTTGTGTACGTAGATGACTTCCAAGATGTCAGGACCCAAAGAGTCTATGAAGAAGGGTTGGGAATTGATAGGATCAAGAATAGACATGGATACGCCCACCGAGGCCAGTCGATATCTAGGCTGTGATCATGTTTTGTTTCAAAATGTTAAGCTCGACAAGACCGATCATCCTTTTGCCCATCTCTTCGACAAGTCTATGCCAGATCCCGCAAAGACTGCTGCGCCAGCGCGTAGGACTCAAGACTATTGGGAGACTGATCCTAAGTTGGGAGTTTATATCCGACATCACTGTCAGCCGCGTAAGAGCTTCTATGCACCTGATGACGAAATTACGAAGTTTTGCAAGATGCAGCCCTCGCGTTGTACTGTAAGATCAAGTAATGATGAAGTTCCGGAGTGGGATGTCTACCGCAATGCAGGTGCATGGGGAACCACTGCCGGGAAAAAGATCGGACAATACTTGGGTTGGTTCAACATACCTGTTTTCAGAATCCTGTAAGGACCCCAAAGTTGCTATGGTTACCATCAAAAGAGACAAGCTTGCCGCAAAGAAACGAGCACAAGGTTTCAGTTACATGGATGAACTTTTCCAAAACCAACCATGCATGAACAAACCAGTGAATATAATAACTTATGACATGAAGCCGTTTCTAGAATCTTGCGTACAACGCTATGTCGATCTTGCTGGAAAGGATGCCAAGCCGTTGAAAACTGTATCAACACCATTTCATGATGAACGTATTGCTAGACCAATTGCAAACGAATCCGAAGCCAAAGGAGTATTAGCCCCAATTGCGACCAAAGTTCTTATGAAGATTTTGTTCGCTGCCAGAATGGCTCGCTTCGACTTGCTTCGTGCAGTGCAGGTTTTAGCAGCACGCGTAACCAAGTGGTCTACTGAATGTGATAAAGCGTTGCATAGACTAGTTTGCTATATCCATAGTACTTTAGACCTTAAGCTGCGGACGTTCATCGGTGACAGTATTAATGAATGTAAACTTTGGTGTTTCGCAGACGTGGACCACGCAGGAGAGTATGATAACAGAAGTACTTCAGGATGTTTTCTTGTCCTGGTTGGACCTAATTCCTACTTTCCTCTTACTGCATTCTCCAAAAAGCAAACATCTGTCAGCATGTCTTCGACCGAAGCTGAAGTTGTCGCTGCAAACGTTACCCTTAGAGCTGTTGGGTTACCTTCTTCCGGTTTTTGGGCCTACCTCCAGAACGCGGGGGGAGATCAAAGCATTCCGGGAGGTTTGCCAGCTACCAAAATCGAATGTAATTCAGATGTGCAAGGAGACAAATGGGTTTTGGACCCCAGCAGGAGAATCCTAATCATTGAACACTCGAAACCAAGACAACCCCTATTTGACCCAAAGAATGATCCTAAAATCCCAATCAACATCAAATGTCTGGGTTCTGCCAGAACATCAATTATGATAGTGAAAGGGAAGGTTGACTTTGTACAGGACAATTGGAGAAAACGGGGGGAGTATCCTACTCAAAATGAATGGGTTGGAATCATTTGTTTTCGGGTGTATGGTCCTTACGAGACCGATTTGGGAATTGAAGCATGCGAAGTTCGTGAAGCGTTGACTGACTACGCGACTTCATAGGCAACGAGAGATCAGGCGATACTTTATTGAATTTATTGCCACGAAAGTCCATCCAAGGTGTTTTTGTGGAGGATAACCAAGCGACTATTATTAGGATCCTTGAGAATGGAAAATCACCTACCTTTAGACACACGGACAAAAACTCAACGTGTGAATCTTTCTTGGTTGGAAGAACAATTTAAACGTAAATGGTATAGGTTGGTTCATGGGCCATCTATGATGCAAGCCGCTGATATACTGACCAAACCATTCACTGATGCTGAAAAGTGGAACTTCGCAGTGAACCTATTAGGCCACAGAAATGGTATCAGTACTGGCAAGACCAGTAAGCCCAATCCCCACAGCAAATCTCAGGTGACGCATACCTTGCCTGCCGCATCAGAGGAAAGCTCGGGGGTACCCGCAGTCGGTCCGAAACCCAGCCGCCTAATCGTGGAAGTATGTTGTTCCAAGAACTCGAAGCTTAGTGATTGTTCTCGGCCAAATTCTAAAGATTGTCTGGTGTATCACAATTACACAGAGGAGACTAATTTATTGTCGGAAGACATTGTCGAAGCCAGGCAGTCTTGACGAAAGCACTCGTATTCCAATGGGTGACTTGCTCAAGAACTTGGAAATTCCCGGTATCGGTAGTGTACATACCAGATTGCGTTGGGAAAGGGGACTGAACACCATTGTACAGACCGCCAAAGAAGCCATTGATAACATCGTCCTGGATAACTTTTACAAAGGGAACCCAGGAAGACAGATCCTTGTGCTGGTGGGGTGGTCGGGCAATCATGTCCATGGGGATTTTGGGTAGCGGGGTTGCACCTGGATCCACCAGCCACGTTATACAGCAAAACAAAAGGCACGTGTTGACAAGGCAATCGCTGACCTGAATTGAAACGCAATGAAAGTGTTTTTGATGTGGTTGTTTTCGGAAATGGACACCACCAAGACTACGGTCTTCCCCCTTCGTACAACAAGACTTTGGGGGGGCACTTTCAAGAGCTAGTCAACCTTGGTGTGAACACGATTTCCTTTGAAATAGTTGCCATGAGAGGTTATCGCTATGACAGAATTCACCTTGACGATGGTGCAATCAATCGCAACTTGGCCGTTCGATATCTCAAGGGAATCGTCACGTTCCATCTTGCCTATCGTCAAATCATGTTGAACAGCGAGACATTGTTGGAGACTGCTTCCCGCCTGTTGGGTCCTGATCTTGCCCTCAGACTGCACTATGTGCACATCACCCCCACTTTGCTGCAATTTAGGCGTGCTTTGGAAAACACCCCAGAAGTCCAGGAACATATGGAACTGAACGCATGTGTCGCTCACGCCAATCAGGCTGACGATTGTGAGGCTCAGGACCAAGAGATTTTCCAATGGATTTCTGCTGCATGGGAGGAGGCCGAGATCGAAGCGACCCGGGAGGGTGCGCCACAAGGAGAACTGTTCAGCCAGGTGGAAATGATGTCGAGCAGACGAGGATTCGGACTGCGAGACCGAAAGGATCAGGATCAACATAGCCGAAGAGATTGAAGAAGCCGTTCAACAGGGTTTCAATATCATCGATTCGGAGGAGGTGGTCATGGCCCAAGCTGCAGCCTCGGAAGCCGAACCCGTTGACCACAGTGCCAGAAAAGGGGATCGAAAATGAATTCTACAAAATTTCATTCGCCACGGAGGAATCAATCATTCTGGACGATGACGTGAACATTGGAGAAGTCGAATCATTCACCCAAGGCTCCGTCACCTTGAGATGACACTGTCATGACTGAGATTGTTGAAGAAGCTGAGAAAAAGGAGAAAGATGAGAAGAAAGCCGGGAGGCCTGCCGACAAGCCAAAGGGTTCAATCCCACTTCGTCCGAAGGACGACATTGCGGCAGAAAAGCTCCAAAGGGCCACTGAAAAGGACGAGGAAAAGGTATGGCTTGACCCAGATGATTTGGCTGGCCGGATTCCTTATCGCAACGTCAACAACAGTGGTCGTTTGCTCCAGATTTCCAAGAAGCTCAGCTACTTATTCCTCAGAGGTCATCCACTGGAGTACGATCTTCCTTGCCCTGAGTGCAATGTCCTCGACTTGTGAGAAAGAAACCTGGAAGGGTTTGCCATGGGTCCCTGTTGCGTGTCGAACTTTCCAAGGACACAATCGCGCACTGATGAAAGATGCAAAGATTTCGTCCCTTGTGAAGAAGCTCTACACGCTTGATCCTGAGTATACCCCAGAAAGGCTTGATCAAGTTCCTTCATCATGGCCTCGTTTCAATTCCTCAGGATAGCCCAATGTTTGAGCAGTTTCCACGACTTCTCTATCACTGTTGTGATCTGGCAAACGTGGATGAGATCCTGAAGACTGGTCTGATTCCAGGAGGATGGCCGAAGTCAAGTGGCAGACCGCACAACTATTTCATCACGATGCCACCCTGGAGTGCCAACATGAGGAAACTTGCGGGAACGCGAGCCGGTCCAATGTACATTGCGTTTGATCTTGAGCTCATGATGCAACATGGTTGCCGAATGTTTCAAACTGATAACGCAGTGCTTTGTTCTGACTGGGTCCCTAACGAGTGCATCCTCTGTGTGTACGACGCTGGGCTCAGAGAGTTCTACCACATCAACCGTGGCTACCCTTCGTGTAGAAAGAGCTACAATGAAAAGATCAAAGCACACAAAGAAGGTCAACCGGTTTTCGTTGAATCCCAGCTCACCACCTTGAATGCCATGGTCGACACCAACTTTGATTTCTTCGCTTCCGAGTTCGGTCGTGGGCAACTTAGATCTTTTCCGAACACTCAGCGTGAAGTAATTGACATCTTCAGGGAGTCCGAAGCCAGGCATGGGGTGAATCAAGAGCACGTCAAGGGTTATATGCGAGCACGGGATGGTCGAAAGGCAGAGGCAAAGGAAGGTATGTTCGTGATTACGGTATCGACAGGTTGCACCTCAACTGAAGGTACCCGCCTTTGAATGCCACATGTGTGATCACAAGAATCTCGATGGACATCATCGTTGCGTGAAATGCAAGGCCAATCTCGAGTATCCATCGGACATTCGCTTAGCAACTGAGTGGCACGGTTGGAGTCTTTTGCAAAAGAGTCATATGGCATTTTTGCTTTGGTGACAACCGTTCAGCCCCGAAGTCAGAGAGCAAAAGCGAGTGCGGAAGCCTTGCCGGGAACATCAGTTCATCCGAGAGGAGGTGGAAGGTCAAAGTATGGCGTCCTTCGTGGCACTGCCGTTGGCTACCGCCGAAAGATGATCAAGGGCAATTATGAGAATCTGGTAGACCGCCTGCGACAGGATCCATTCTTCCAGTTCAATGCGGCTCAGAATCAACTCACGCCCCCCTTTCTTGAGTTCATTGAGCGAGCCCTGGCTTCAGTAGATCCTTTGCTGCACGTGCAAGTGGAAAAGGCACTGATGTCAAAACACGCCTCGTTTTCATTCCCTTTTTGAAGCGTCAGACCGATCATGAGATTGATGTAACCTATGAATCAGCAATGGATTGCTCATCATGGAAGGTTCTTCAGTCTTGCCCAATTCGCAGTTTACGCTCGGACGGTCATGAATGCGAGAGGGGAACCCTCGCCGGTGGTGTTTGGATGGAATGAGATGACTATGGCAGTCGATCTCACGACAGAACTCAACTTGGCAGATCTGACCAACTTCGCCAAAGATCAATGGGGCTTTGCTTTTGACCAGAAAGGTCATGAGTACAGCAACAAGCCATATGCTGTGGCAACCATTGAGAAGGATTTGCCGAAAGCTTTCTCAGTTGTTCTCAACGACACCCTTCAACCTGCACAGAACCGAGAATTTGACCCCAAGCGTCAACAGTGGTTGCAGAAGGGTAGAGCGTCAGGTTGGGATAACTACACTGGGATTAGCAAGGGAAAGGGCAAAGGTCAGACTGGCAGGGGTTCGTATCAGAGGCATTCTAAAGGTCAAGGTCATTGCGGAAGCAGCCAACCTTATCGGCAAGGTTCGCAGCAACAAGATCAGTGGTATTGGAGTCATGCAACCAGCAGTACCAAAGAAGCTACCCGGGAGGGTCAGCCGGTAAGGGACACGCCACGTGAGGAAGCAGGAGTGGCATGGTACTATGTTCACCAAGTACACATACATCGATGGTAGGATCGAATGGATGGCTTGGTGAACTCAGCTGATTGCATTGGATGACCACTTCTGATCTATGTTTTTTTGGGTCTATGTCTATGTTAGCTATTGAAAGTTCTGAACTACTCCAACGTTATTCAAATCCATGAATGATCGTATCACTTGCCTTCCAATTGTGACTGTTTTGATTACTTGTTTTGATGGGCATGGATGTGGCACGGCAATCACCTTTTGCATTTGATTCTTCAAGTTTGGACAGCTCAAAGCTGTGGCTTGACGGGATTAGTAGATGTCTCGATGCCTTATGGTCCAATTGTGATGGTGGGGAGTCAATTGCACATCGCTTGAAAGATGCAGGACTTGTGAGTTGCATGAATGAGTGATTTGCAATCATAGTCATTGAATCTATATTCTTTGTTTCAAGGGTGTATGCAATTTACAATACTTTGCATTACGCCTATTTTGGCCTTGCTACGCGTTGGTGGGGGGATAGTATCGTCCCGCTAAAGCCAATGCGGAAGCTTGGTCATACCATAACTTACTACGTCCATTTGCATCGTAAAAAGTGAGCGCTGCCGTATGCGTCCATCGTTGTTTAGACCGTCACGTTTCACATTGCACTTTCTACATAATTCATCCTAGTAGCACTTGCACATTTAGTCTTTCGTCCGTGCCCTACTTAGGTCTACGCGCTCCCTGCCGCCGACTGTGTCTTTCGCCGGCGGGGGGTGTTTGTTTCATGTAGGTCCGGTTTCACTTGTACGTTCGTGCTACTGTGGCTCAAGGAAAAAGTAAAGTGCGTCTAGTTGGCTGTTTGTGGTTGGTATCTTACATAAACAGGACCGATCTCGGCCTTATGTTGGCCCTTTGTTCGCCTATGTTAGCCGTATGTTGCCCCAGGTCAGCCTTATATTGGCCTAAGTTGGCACTATCTTGCCCCTATGTTGGCCCTATCTTGGCCCTATGTTGCCCCATCACGTCGACAAATTTTACCAAAACTATGTTAAAACACCTTCAACATGTCATGTTTTCCGTTCCGGGGCCCTTCCTGAACTTCAAACCACGTAAAACGCGACGTTTTTTTTAACACGGCCAAGAGATAATTCCTCGCAACCGAGGGCCCGAAACACCAAAACACGATGTTTTTGAACGGCGGCGGCAAAAAAAAAAACATAAATTACGTGAGCCCGAGGTGGCCCCGAGGTCACCCCAACCTGGGGCGGCAGTTGGGCCAATAACCTTCGGTTACCAACCCGAGGCCTCCACCAAGGACAGGGCTGGCGCTTACGCCTGACAGCCAAGCGCCGCTATGTTGGCCTTACGTTCGCCTCGCTTGGACCGATCTCGGTGCTATGTTGGCCCTATGTTAGCCGTATGTTCGCCTATGCTAGCCGTATGTTGCCCCAGGTCGGCCTGTTCGCCTAGATTAGCCATATGTTGCCCCAGGTCAGCCTTATATTGGCCTAAGTTGGCCCTGCGTTGGCCCTATCTTGGCCCCATGTTGCCCCATCATGCCGACAAATTTTCCCAAAACTATGTTAAAACACCTTCAACATGACATTTTTCCGGAACCCGAAAACCACGTCAAACGCGTGGTTTTTTGATACCGCCAAGATGAAATTTCGGAACACCGAAGGGCCCAAAACACCGTAAAACATTCTGTTTTTGATCGGCAGGCGCAAAATACATTGTAAATTACATCGGCTTCAGGTGACCCTGAGGTCACCCCGAGCTGATCTCTATGACCTTCTTACCAACCGAAGGCCTCCGGCAAGGACATGGCCGGCGCCCGGGTTTAAAGTTTTACGCCTGACACCCGGGCGCCTACGTTGGCCCTACGTTCGCCTCGCTTGGACCCATCTCGGTGCTATGTTGGCCCTATGTTCGCCTATGTTGTTAGCCGTATGTTCGCCTATGTTAGCCGTATGTTGCCCCAGGTCGGCCCTATGTGAGCCCTATGTTCGCCTAGATTAGCCGTATGTTGCCCCAGGTCAGCCCTATGTTGGCCCATGTCGGCCCTATGTTGTAGGCGACACAGAATACTGTTTTTGATTGGCACTTTTCTACCCACATATGGAGAAACGGTAGGCCCTTGCTTCTGCCACGTTTGGAACGGCTTGTGGCCAGGCCGACTCTGACATGGAGATAGACTTGGTTTCGGGCACGGAGGCTCCAGCAAACCTTTGCGATATTGTTTCCAAATAGGGAAACCAGAAGATATCCTAGGATGTTGTTTTCAAGCAATCGATCGGTCGCATCTCGCATCTCTACATCGCATCTATATAACACGCCGCCCAACAAAGTAAGGCGCATCTTCTATCCACATCTCATCCCTACATCATCTATATTATATCACACGTCGCACAACAAAGTAAGCGCGCGTCTTCTTTCCATATCTCATCTCTACATCATCTTTATTTTATCACACGTCGCACAACAAAGTAAGCGCGCATCTTCTTTCCATATCTCATCTCTACATCGCATCTATATCGCACGTCCCCCAACAAAGTAAGCGAGTAAGCGCGTATCTTCTATCCATGTATCATCTCTACATCGCATCTATATCACACGTCGCCCAACAAAGCAAGCGCGCATCTTCTATCCATATATCATCTCTACATCGCACTTAGGCGTCCTAGCTGTTGTCTGTGCCGCCAGCGGGCTCTCGTGTTTCGCTGTGTTCCCCTTGCCGTCGCTGCTGGTATTTGCGTGGCAGGCGCAGCACTTAGGCGTCCTCGCTGTTGTCTGTGTCCCCGGCGGGCTCTTGTGTTTCGCTGTGTTCCCGTTGCTGTCGCTGCTGGTATATTTGTGTGGGAGGCGCAGCACATTAGGCGTCCTCGCTGTTCTCGGTGTCCCCCCTGGCTCTGGTGTTTCGCCGTATTTCGCCGTGTTCCCGTTGCTGTCGCTGCTGGTATTTGCATGGCAGGCGCAGCACATTAGGCGTCCTCGCTTTTGATTGTGTCGCCGGCTCTCCTGTTTCGCCGTGTTTCGCGGTGTTCCCGTTGCTGTCGCTGCTGGTATTTGCGTGGCAGGCGCAGCACGTAGGCGTCCTGTCTGGTGTCTGTGTCGCCGGCGGGCTCTCGTGTTTCGCCGTGTTCCCGTTGCTGTCGCTGCTGGTATTTGCGTGGCAGGCGCAGCACTTAGGCGTCCTCGCTGTTGTCTGTGTCCCCCGCGGGCTCGCGTTTCGCCGTGCTTCGCTGTGTTCCCGTTGCTGTCGCTGCTGGTATATTTGTGTGGCAGGCGCAGCACTTAGGCGTCCTCGCTGTCGTCTGTGTCGCCGGCGGGCTCTCGTGTAGCCGAGCTCGATCATTTTTTTTACATCACATCCCGAGCTCGATCAAATGTGTTGCAGGTTCGATATTCTTGTCAGTCCTGGCTGGGCTGTGTGGCTTTTGCATAGACATAGATGAGCTTGATCATGTCTGTTTCAGTTCGACTATTTTACATATTTATTAGCTTCCGGCAGGCCCGCCGGCATTTCCTGGGCGTAGATGTGCGGCTCTATCGCCCCAACACCAGCAGGCAGATATGCACTGACAGCCGTACCATTTTATCCTCGCCAGAAGCACCACCAACAGCAGCAGCAAGTATATATGTGTAGCAGCAGCAGCCGCAGCAGCAGCAGCGACAACAGCAACAAGAGCAACAACCGCAACCGCAGGAACAACAGCAGCCACAGCAACAACAGCAACGGCAGCAACAACGGCAAGCCTACAGCCAGAGGGGGCCCGGGAGGAATGGAGCCCGGGACCTTTCGGATATGGGGTCATCCTGGTCGTGGTCGTGGTTCGTGGTGGTCGCGGTCGTGCACGTCTTTTTAATTCTCTGATAAGCGGTCAAGTAACCAATACCCCCTTGAGCCTACATACGCCAAACACATGTAGATATTAGACCCTTCACTACGCTGCCACAGATAAAAACACAGGCACAAATTGATAAAGAGTCTACTGCGTAAGGCGCACAATAGGCAAAGCAGCGGAGGCACTAAAAGTTATTCCTAAGTCGGGTCTAATATATTGCCGCCAGACATCTGATGTTGTGTTCGCAACTGCGTCAATGAAACACCGTAAGAAAAATCTTTCGTTGGCCAAGACATTATCAGTCCACAAGCTCAAATGCGCCCTACGAAAAAAAAAATCAAACTGATAGGCTCATGCTTCACACAAGAGAAGTCCAAAATTGGGCAATGAGTTTCATCATGGGTGTTCAGATTGCCTCAAGAATTGGCATTTTGAATTCAAATCTCACCGGGAATCAACAAATTGTCACATCCAAAAGTTTGGGACCATCACAAGAAACTTGCAAAGAAGCAACAAAAACAAAAACAAGTTCAATTGGTGAGTCACTGCAAAAGTTTACGGAACTTGACTTCAATGGGAGATAATAAAAATTTCACATTCCAAGCAACAGCTAAAAACAAAAATTCAGATCAGACAAACCTTCATCTTTCTGGATAGAAAGTACATGGTCAAATCTTCTCATCACACGAAATAAGTCACGATACTCACTGAAGGAAAAATGAAATCAGAACAACTATCATCTTACCTGATTGTAAGTACATAGTCATTCATCATTCTCAGGCACCCATTGCACAGTACTCATCCCTGGCTAAAGAAGTTCTCTTTTCTGATCGGGCGGTAGCTCGGGCCTTTCCTCTCGCTTTGTTCGCCTTCTGTCGTTCCTTCCTTGAAATAGCTCCCTGTCTCTTGGCTTCTTCTGTGAGGTAGCCTTCTCCTCTTGATTGCTCATGTCAGAGGGTTCAATCGTGACTAAAATTGGAACATGTGAATCAGCGTTCTTCTCACGCAACATCAAAATATCATTCGTGAGGTAAAACAAAAGTTCGTAGACACCGTAGTTGTACTCCAGGTTCGGTGTCTTCTGGCCATCATTGAATTTTTCAACTGGAGTAGACAGACCATATTCAAAGAAAGTAAGCAAACAACAATCACCCATACGATCAGTTTTTCGAAAAACATCAGGATCAATATCAACTTTACCTTCAAGAGTGTCGCGAAAGTATTTCAGGTCAAGATAGGAAATGGAGTGGAACTGTCTGACGTTCATGTCCGTTGGTCTGCAACACGTTCTTCAAATAATAGCCCAACGTCTGCTCCATTCTGTCTGTCCATGGTTGACAGGTGGACATATTGTAAGAGCTGTTCAACTGCGTTCCACTTTTCTGATAGGCCAGCTTATTGGCGTCACCTCCAACAATTGATACGGGGTGACAAACACATTCAAATAACATGTGTGCAAAGATCTCTCCTGTGAAGGCATGTGACTTTCCTGCAGAATTGTTGCCAACATGATACACGCACACTCTTGTCACTGGCATTCTTGCTCTCGTCATTTCCTCAAAATCTGTCTCATTGCTCCTATCAAAATAACCTCTTGAGGATGCTTCATAGGTGCTTCTTGGAATTGCCTTTCCCCATGTACTCTCAAAGATTGCAAATGACACTTTTCTATTTGGACCTCTCCAAACGTCTTCTTGTGAATCCTCTTGTGGTCCTGCAAACTGAACAATCGGCAACAAAGATCTTGTGCATCATTGAAGCATAACGTCCATCCTTCGGATTCCAGATACTCACGATGAGGTACAAGTGTACCTGCCTCACATACCATCACAATGTGGGCTTTCAGATTGTTCAACATCTGCAAAAACAAATTGTTATTATCTGAAACGTGATCTGGAAACAACTCAGGACATTTCTCCTTGTAGTATAGCCTGTCTTCGTCGACAAAGGATGGTATCAACCAATTTCTGCTAAAACGTGGTCAGTGACTTCGAGCTACTATACCTAGAGATTCCGGACTTCTTGCAGTCTTCTCACCACTCAGAAAACATTGTGTAATATCGGCAACGAGGTCATCATATGCATATTCATCCTTGCCTGCTTCACCAACATCCTTCATCAACATCAACTTCCTTCACAGAGTCCACTAGCTTCCAGAGATCTCTTCTCATGTGCTGCATCATTCATGGTCTTCAACCTGTGGTTTTCGCATCCGTAGCTGACATTCCTCATGTGGAAAACTTCCTCCAGTGCAGGTCTTTCAAAGAAAAGTTGGCAATAGGCATCAGTAAAAGCTTCTTCTCAAATTAAAAAACGTGCATGTGGATGTCCAACTGGGCTGGTCTTTCGATACTTGTAAAAGTTCAAGAGGCTTGCATTATTTGCCATAAAATCCAAAGTTCTTCTCCTTGTAAGCCTTGTCAAGGGTCCTCAATCTATCCAATGCACAATCTTAGCCAAGCTCTTCTCCTTGTGGATCTCCACATGGTTCTGATTTTGGCACTTCGGGTTTCCCTCGAGGCTCTGGCTCCAAAGGCTTTTCAATCAAAGAAACCTTGCTGGTAAATGGTCGAGTACCATTTGCTCTTGCTAGATTTTCCTCAATTTCTTTTTGTCCCTTAGGCAGTTCTTCATCAACTTCAGGTCTAAGTGCTTTCAGAAATTCATTCGTGTAAGGTTTGGAGAATATGTCATTTTCTTTCCTCTCCTGAAGTTCTTCTCCATATCTTTTCTCTTCCTTCACTTCCACTTCCCAAAAGGGCTCTTGTTCCACTGGCTCTTGTGGTTGTTCTTCTTGAGGTCTGCCTGCTCTTTCTTCTCTTTGTCTTCTTTCATGCGCCAAAATAGCATCAATGACATTCAAACCCTCTCCATACATATTGAATCAATCTTGCCATTTGAGGTGTAGCCATTTGAGGTCGTTGTTCAAGATTACTTGGCTCACCTGGTCCATTTTCTTCATCAGCAACCCATTCATAATGAAAAGAATTCACCAACTCATTTGCTGTGTTCATCATTGTTTCTTCTGATGCAAAATCAGAATCATCAAGTGCTTCTGCTCCAAAGTCTGGTGCTTCCATAGGATCATCATGTGGAATTTCTTCTCCTTGTTGTTCTTCAGCTTGTTGCATTTCCACATCTTCTTCCTCTTTTGCTTCAGTTCTTGATCTCTTGCCTGATGGTAAGTATTCAAGTCCTTCTGCTTCATCTTCTGCCTCTGGCATCTCAACTGATGGTAAGTCTCCAAAAGCAACTGCATCTGATGAATGGTATCTCACCTGATAGTGAGTCTCCAGGAACATCATGTGATGCCTCACCAGGATCCGTTGGGTGCACCGTTGTACGTTGCGGAGTTGATCCTTCTTCACAGAAAGTTCCAATGTCTCAGCAAGAGGTCTGATGACAACTTTTGATCCAATGGTATTCACGTAATTTGGATCTTCAAAGGTACGAGTCTGTGTGTGTGTCGATCACTAAGTGCTTGTAGAAGTCATCCTGAAGGTTAGACCTGCTGTCGATATACTCCTTCAACTCTTTGTATGCAAACTCGGCAAAAGTACCACGAACCAAATCTCATGAGTCTGCATCAACTTTTGATCAACTGCCCTTAAACATCAACGAGGACAGAAGTTCAAGTTGTTGTGAATATCAAGGCAGATGTTCTCCTCAGTTGGTACAGTTGGTGTTGGAGCGCGTTACGATCAGGGTCAACCAAGTACATTTCACCTGTCGAAAGTCTCTGAGCAAATTCATCCCAAAGAGCTGGTGTCTTTGGCACATACTTGTCAACAGTACCAGTATACAAATCTTCAAATCCTTCAGCAAACAAATCAAACATACGAAGTTCCCCTTGATCCTTAAGACCTTCTTCAAGTTCAATATGTTCTCGTTCTAGGGATGCTGTATCTTCATCAAAGGCACGTGCCTTATAAGGCTCTGGAACTTCACGTTTCCAACCGACGTTCTCATAATACTTCGATTTCTGCTGGTAGGTCTCCTGTTCTTCATCAGTGGCGTAGTTCTTGACGTAGGCTGTCATCCTACCAAGTTCCCAGGCTCGTGTGAAAAGAGTATTGAGTGTCCGGCAAGGGGAAACCTTTCCCAGGTAAGGCGAGTAATGCCTTGAGATCTCAAACTTTCCTGCTGTGAAGCTGAAAACAAGAAAAACTCTCTGATGACTATAACTGCTTCACCGAATATGTTCGTGATTTTCTCACCCTTGTTGTTCCTAAGTGTCAATACTCCTGCCTGCCATAAGTGCAAACGGTTTTCTGAGATAATCTGAACTGCTTGAGGCTCCGCATTATTCAGTGTATTTATCTCAGCATCCACATCGAATACCTCTGCTGGTGCAGAGCTTGACGATGCTGCCGCTGTGCTTGCTCTCGTACCACCTACCTCAGCTGATGCCGAACCTGATGGTACTTCTGCTCGCCTTCTTCCATGAAACAAACTGTTGATACAGTTCAAATAGTTTTCAGGTATCTCTTGGCCCATGAACTCCCAAGCAGTGTGTCTTCTCTCTGGTACATATTCCCTGGGAATTCTCCATTCAACAAGTTGATAATTTTCGTCAAGGTACTTGGATATCTCGCCTGGTGGCAAATATTCCTCATACCTTTGCATGGTGGTGATTTCTCTTCACGAAAATCTGTCACATGAAAAATCCATCCAAGAGAATACATTTTAACTGCTGACAGCTTGTGTGAGGAAAGTGCAGGTTGAACTACTCCTGTGGACTGACCTTGATTGCTCGTCCAACACCCATTTCTCTCTCAACACAACGTCAATGAAGAACCGTTGCTTGTTGTTGCCATTCAGGAAAGAGGCAACCAATCTTCCAGGGTTAAACAGGTGCCAAGGATGAACATCGTTTCCAAGACAATCAAACAAAAGACGCATTTCAACAACTTGATTTGCATACATATCATTCTTCAATGGTGCGTCATGGCGAAGAAGTGATGTATTTTTTGCCAATAATCTGAGTAAGAGAACCACCATAGCTGCAAAGCTTGTATTCATCCTCAGTGATCTTGTTGAGAAAAGGCTTTCATCATCAAAGGTGGTGAATCCAAGAAGATGTCGAAGGAAGTCTGCTTCCCATTGCTTTCTCTCACCAAAACCCACTGTTCCAACAATCAAAGAAAGAACATTTTCAAAAGCATGAATTGTCTCCTAACACATCTACGCTCACTTCGTGCAAAGTTCTGAGGTTCCTTGAACCAAGTAGAATTCGTGTTCTCTTCTGCTACAATAGCACCTTGAATAACATCATATCCCGGAGTAGCCATCTTTCTTGGTAGAAAGTAAACTACCAAGGGAGTAGACTAACAACACCAACAACACTACCAACGAGTACACTGCTGAATAATTGAGCCGCAGGCACAAATTCATAAAAAGACATGAAATTTTCTTTCAACGTGGCATTCATGCAAGGTTATCTTCATCACACAAAGACTGAAAATGTCAACATGCAATCATTTCTCTGCACTCATGTCAATGAAGACGTTCACCAAGGAAAAACACATCAAGTGCAAAATTCACACGATAGCAAACAGTTGGCAACCACGACCTTAAGTATGCCTTATGTTCAACTAAGGTTCTAAAAGGTGGATGTGCATCAACTGCCTTTAGAATACCTTGTCTTACTGCATCAATCAAAGCCTGTGGATTTGCTGACTTCTTAGTGAGACAATCTGCCAAACACCACTGTGTACGTTAGTGTGAAAGATCAGCAATTGACCCTGAACACGCTTCCTTCCTCAGCATCTGTATCATGTGTATTGTCTCTTGCTGCTCAGGAACATGTGTAGTGCTTGCAGTGGTCACTAAGTTGTTTGCGTCAGTCCTCATTTGAATCTCACATGAATGACCTGTTATTTCCTTTGTCAAACCTCTCAACATTTGACATGTGCCATGGCATTTCATCAGTGCATATAATTCAGCAACTGTCGTGGAAAGAGTAGTTCTTTTAATCCTAGTTGACTCAAAGAAGATCAAAGATCCTCTTGAATTCCTCGATTTCTCCTTGCTGGGTTTTGACATGAATACAACCATGGCACGCTGTGATGACTTGTCACTGTTGTTCCTAAATGCTGCGTCTGGCATGGCCATAAGTTTAGGACTTACTTCCAATGGCCAAAACTTCAAGTCCATAGGATCATTCGCAATTTGCTTGCAAGTTTGTTCAGACAATCACCTATTGTGGGACTTGCTGCTGCAGAAGCACAACTAGAAAACTGATAACATGATTGAAACTGGGTTGTTGATTGTAACCAGTTTATGCTTCCAAGTAACGGTCTATTCGCATTTTGCATGTCCTCATCCTTCTGTCCTCTTCGTATGACAATTTCAGTTAGCTCACTTACACAAAGGGATTGTTCAACAAACATGTGTGATGTCTTCTTTGTCTTCTCATCCAACTGCCATTTCACACGTTGACCCGTGAACATCAAATCATTCACATCTTCATGTCCTATTTTGAAGCTTGCTTTTACTTTGCTCTTCAACTTTTCCAGAAAATCTGGTGTACCAGTGACAAAAAGGTCATCAACATGAAGGCAACACATACCAATGGTCTTTCTTCCCTTTGAATTACTGCCATGAACAGGGTCCATGAAATGTTCCAACAACTCTTCAACAACTTCAGGTGTCAGTTGGGGTACAGACGCCAGATATGTACGTTCAGCTGGAAGGAAAATAGTCACAAGAACTTCAGCTTCTTCTTCAAGTGATACAAGAGTTTTCTCCTTCCTCATATCTGCATTCATTTCCAACAAGCACCAAACACCTTTCCTTTTCACAATGGAAGTTCTGAAGAAATATTGTTTTGGGTTGTAATATGGATCAGGTGTTCTAAGTGCTTTGGCTCTATAACTCACCTGGGCGTGACCATTTTGGTAAGGTATCCAACCTGCCTTGTGTTCAACTGACTCTAAGAACTTCAACAGTTCTTCATCACACCAGGAGTCCATGCAGAATCTTCACCCTTCTTCTGTGTGTATCTTTGTTGTTGATATAAAGCCTTACCTTCGAGACTTGCTTGGGTGTCTTTGAACCTGAGGACACATCGTCATTCTTGAAGGCTCCATCGTAACATACATATATGCACCTATCTGCTCTAGTTCGTTAAATTCCTAACGAAATCAAAAACTTGTCTCAACGATTCCACCATCTCCTAGGCGCATCAGCTAAACCATAAACCGAAGGAGTACACAAACCAACAAGATAAGGTCGTAAACCAATGTCCGATGGAAGTTGAACGTGGATGACGCAGCGGTCTAAGTCGTAAGTTTACCCCTGAAGAAACGCGGTTTTGAGGTCAATATGCAAAAGATCCCAGTACATAGACGCGCCGGCATGTATCCCAGAAAGTATGGGTAGAACGTGTAGTTTTCTTGGAGAATTTGAGTAAACGACAAGTTTAGCTGATATGTTTATTTCGATTTTTCTTTGCAACTAGATTGCGCCAGAATCCACCCTTTATCCCCAGAAGGTAGGGGTAGGGCGGGTAATTGTATAAGAGGATTTGATATGCCTATCAAAAAAGCTATACTTTTAGCCGATATGATAATTTATATTAAGATCCCTGCGACATTTTGCAACTGTACAATGCCAGTGTCCCGCCCTTTGTACCAGAAGGTAGGGCAAGGGCCAGCCAAGTGAGTGGAATTGAGCTGCTTATGAACTGCCAGGTTTACTTGATATAGTGCCAGTCCCCACACGATATCCAAGAAGATGGAGACAGTGGAGATAGTGGTAGGTTAGCTGATACTTTTTTAAATTTCTTTACAACATAGTGTCAATACCCGCCCTATATCCGGAAGGTAGGGGTAGGGCGGGTAATTAGATGGGCTTGTACTTGCTATGTGTTTCGTGTTGGGCAGGCTTCCTCAAGCTCTAGATTTTTGCCGGAAACGGGCACCCGTCGCATTATAAGTATATTTCCCTGCCAGGGGTGGGGGGGTGTTTTTAAGCAGACCAAAAACGCGTCCAAGGGACATTATCAGCTAGAGCGTTGACTATCTAAGCAAAACAGAAGAACAAACAAGCAATCCATCACCAAGCCCACCTCCACTAGACACGCCGGCCATGCCGGCGGATTTTGGTCGAGTTCGATCCTTTTATATATTATATGGCTGAGCTCGATCGCTTTTATATTTTTATGCTCGAATTGGATCACTCTTATATATTTATGGCTGAGCTCGATCGCTTTTATATATTTATGGTTGAACTCGATCGCTTTTATATATTTATGGTTGAACTCGATCACTTTTACATATTTACGGCTAACGGTTGAATTCGATGACTTTTGAATGCTTTGTGCGTGGCAGGTGCGACATTTGTAGATTTCGTAATGCAGCGCAATCGATGCGTTATAGAGCACGCCTGTACATCTTTCTGCGAGAACATTCTTATGTTTTTTTTGCACGCTGATACACAAACGGAAACATAACTTGTGGGGGTTATCCGGTCCTATACTTGAAAACCCCACAGAGAGGATACAATTATCGAACGAAGTTTAAATAGCAAACTTCCGACAATATGGACAGTTGAAAAGCAGATGAGACAGGCAGTCAAGTCGGAAGGAAGAAGATGCATTAGCGCGAAAGTCAGAAGAAAGAAGATACATCCCCGCCAAATGTTAGAGAAGTCGCGAAAAGCTGTGTTTTTTCAATGATTCGTGTGTCGGGTCAGTCTAAAGGAGGCCTGTTAAAGCGGCGGGTGCGGAGGTGGGTGCTCAGAGGAGAAATCAAAAATTGGACGCCGCTGTGGAGAAAAGCACATTTGGAAGTGAAAATGCAAAAAGAAACTGATGGTGTCGGAGCAGTTTTTCAAGTTCTGATGTCGAAAAATTGCACGCTGCTGTGGCGAGAAGCACATTTGTAAGTGAAAATGCACAAAAACTGAGGGTCTGGGAGCACTTTTTGAAGTTCTGATGTCGAAAAATTGCACGCCGCTGTGGCAAAAAAGCACATTTGTAAGTGAAAATGCACAAAAACTGAGGGTCTGGGAGCACTTTAAAGCACATTTGGAAGTCAAAATGTTAGAAAAAATTGAGGGTCTGGGAACACTTTTTGAAGTTCTGATGTCGAAAAATTGCACGCTGCTGTGGCGAAAAGCACATTTGTAAGTGAAAATGCACAAAAACTGAGGGTCTGGAAGCACTTTTTGAAGCTATGATGTCGAAAAATTGCACGCTGCTGTGGCGAAAAGCGCATTCTGAAGTCAAAATCTTAAACAAAACTGAGGGTCTGGGAGCATTTTTTGAAGTTCTGATGTCGAAAAATTGCACGCGGCTGTGGCGAAAAGCACATTTTGAAGTGAAAATGTACAAAACACGTCAGTAGCGGACAGTTTTTTGAAGTTCTGATGTCGAAAAATTAGTCAGGTAGTACGTTAGTCAGTTAGTCAATTAGGCAGTCAATCAATCAATCAATCAATCAATCAATCAATTAATCAGTTA
>Ga0126337_10000479_pt1 | contig 20338 bp, 8 predicted proteins | sample DipCmetagenome_FD_92527 | JGI IMG/M metagenome (GOLD analysis project Ga0126337, IMG submission 92527) | Coral microbial communities from La Bocana,Puerto Morelos, Mexico - Diploria C A metagenome | ecosystem: Host-associated > Invertebrates > Cnidaria > Coral | place: La Bocana,Puerto Morelos...
TATTCTTGCTTGTAACTCTTTGCTTTTTTCATTAGGATAGTTCTGGAATGCAGGAGGTAAGCTGTATGCTCTTTCAATGAATACCTTTATATGTATGGCATTCCATTACTGAACTTTATAAACGGGTGCAGTTGCTAAAATTGCAGACTGATTTTGCTTCATTTCATAAACAAATCATTATTTTCATAGGTTAAATTTTGTTTAAATTGTGTTTTTTTTTCAGCTTCTTCAAGCGATCCATGCAGAGAACCAGGACGTTTCATCCAGAAGTTCATCTAGAGAGAGCAGAGAACAAGACAAGGTTTGTGCCATTGTTGCCATAACCATAGCTTTTAGGTCTTTTCAAAAAATGCAATGTAGCTTTCTCTGTAACCATGACAGACTGGTTTAGTGTGTGTTAATTGCATCTAATATTGTACTGTATTTATATCTACATGTGATACAACTTTAATGCTATACTATATAGTTGTTATAACAGGTACTTACATATAACTGGTGATGTTATAACAACTTACATGTACATAGTTTCATGAGGGAAGTTTGTTTGGGATCAATAATTAATGGCTGAATTAACTTGTTGTGTTTGGTGTTTTTGTTCCTTCAGGAACTCTCAGAACCACCAAATAAAGGTGAACAATTCTTACTGTTTTGGTAATGTAATTACATGTAATAATTATAGCATAACATAATTTTGACACCTTCGGTAGCAGCACCTTTTGACTATAAATAGTATCTAACCTGTACTTAAGTGCTACACTGTACTAGGTATCTAGCTTTTTTTTTAAGCATGCGACTGTTTTAAGAGCGACATGCGGGGGTCACCATACTTGAAGGTGAATTGTCAGGGCAACCTAATAAGGGAAGAAACTGCACTGAGGGGGAGTAGTTTAATGTGTAGAAACTGAAGACCGTACATGTAAATCTGAACAGTCAGCTTCACGGCACCTCTATTATTAAAGACAGTTGTTATTTTATTTTGGCTAGAAGAAGTAAGGCGTACCACTTCCAACCATGGAAGAATAAATTTTGTTGCTGCAAAGCAGAAACAAATCACTGATAAAGTTGCCTCACGGACTCGACGGAGAGGACAGGTGATCAAATTAAATGTTTGTAAAAAATGTACCTTTTATCTGTGTATCAAGTTGTGCTAATAGGGTAGAGTTGCCTACGGTGGAGCGTTAACATGTATCACATAAATTGAACATGACTTAAGCTTGCATTGTGTACTGTAATGTCTTTGTTGTTGTATTCATTCCAAAAAAGAAGAATCATGTAGCTACATGTATGCATGTAACAAAGCTGTGGTGGGAGTGATGCACGAAAAAAAAAAAAACAGTTTGTAAAAAGAAATAGGTTCATAGTATATGTGGTATATCAAAATTTTCACTAAAAATGAAAGTGTCAAATGTATTTGGTTTGTGTAAGTAAAGTATTAGCTCTCAAACTGGAAATGTTGGTCTTGTTTTGCTGTTAGGAATTGATGCACTTGATAGACCTTGATGTTGCTGCATTTGATATTTTTGATTTGCCACCACTCAATGAGTATGAGCTGTACATAAAAAACTTTGGAAGGTCTGACACTAAACAGGTAATATACAGGTTTCTTTGTAAAGGTACATGTTACAATGCACTTCATCCTGTTTTACAGAAAATCACATTTCTTAATGTCAGTGGCAGACTTAGGCAGTAAATAATTATATAAAAAAAATGATTAAAAGAAGGGCGAGTTAGTGTGGTGAAGTTAGTATATTTTTATATAGACGTCACTGATGTGTTGTGTAGGCTTATGTCCAGTGTAATGAAGATAATCTGGAAAAGGAGATACAAACAGAGGAAATTGAGATGAGGACGAAGTGGACACAAAATCCTGCAAGTGATGTTGCTGGTTTTGGAGGTGAGCTCTGATGACATATGTAGCTAGTTTTGCCATACATGTAGGTATTAAGTATGTGCAGCCACTACTTTGAGAAGGGTCAATAAATCATTTTACAGTGACCTGGCCTTTGAATGGCAGCGGTGCTGGGAGTGACCTTGTTTTGATAAGGATCTCACTGCTTTTGTTTTGTAAATTAAGACCTTCTATTAAATGCTAACTAGTTTGCATTTGAATTAGAAAAGCAGGTAGGTTTGTATCAAAGCAAGGTCACCTCCAGCCTCCGTGCGATTAAAAGACCAGGTCATGGAGCAGACAACTGTAAAATGACGTATTTCCAAGAGACCTTGTCTGTTTGTTTGTTCATAAAAAACCTGTTATGATAATAGACTGTCGATCAAGTTGTTTTTGTTCCGTTGAATGTTGTACATGTATAAGCACAGTAAAACTGGTATGTAGTTGTGGTACTTGTTCTTGAACTCTCTAAAGTAGCGAAATTTAAGACTAGTCATTGACAATTATTCAAACAGCTTAGCATTGAAACATGGAATAGTAGCCAGAATGAACACTTCTTGTCAAAGAAACGACAATACCCTTATTCAATTCAGGGAGGAAAAACTAAGACTTGCATTGTTATGTTCAATTTCAGACGAAGAAGATGATTTGCAGGATGATTTATCCAGCTTAACGGAAAAAGCAAATGTCGATAGCTTACGTTTGTCAAAATTCCTTCAGCGGGCTACACAGGTATGTTCAGCTATTCTCCTGCCGCCTTAAAGGAGCCTGTAGTCAGACTATATAAAGAAAAAGAAACAGGCTGATTTTCAGAATCTAGAAAATATTTTAAATTTTCAATTCTTACTGTATGCTATTCACCTCATACTTTACGGTGCATGTATGTATGAGTTAATAAGGCTTGAAATCAAACAACACGAATCGTTACTGTTCGGCAAAGATGTAACACATTGTTTCAACCTTACGAAGAACATCAGTGCAGCGGGCGGTCTAGGACGATAGCGTGAGCTAGCCTTTGTAGGGAGGAGGTTATTGTGGGGATTCTTGGAGAATGAGAAATTTGTGTGTATTTGGCGCACCGTCGCTTTTGTTACAGGCTGTTGTAGACATCTGGCCTTGACTGGAGGTTATCATCTTCGTCATGTTGTTTCGAAGCTGTCAAAATGTGTTTTTCATCTAATAAATAATGGTACATAACGAGAAGAAGGATTGCTGAAGGATTTGTAATCTCAACTCAAGTTAGCGGAATTGCATTAAAACTCAACACAGAAAGTTGAAAAGAAAAAACGTAGAAAAACAATAGAAAGCTCTGGAACTCATCACCAACAACGTAAGAATTTGATCGTTAATGAACATGAACACCGCTCTGGTCTGCTTGATGCAATTATCTCTAAACTGAAGTTTGTACCAACCATGAGAAGAACGAGTCAAAGACTAAAACATTTGAGCACACGAAGTTGAATACTGAGTAATGAAAGGTAATTTTGGAAGTATGGTTTACTTCATACGCATGGGAAGCAAAATTTTAGACACGAAAGACCGTGTTTGACCACATTCCAAACACCGAGAAGAGAGTTGAAAATACCACGCGAAGCGGAGTGTTTTTCAAGATCATGGAGGTGTTTGGAAATGTGGTTAAACACTGTCTTGAGGGTCTGATATATCTTTCTAATCAGAACTAAAACCAAGGGGGAAATGGAGAAATAAATTAATGAGTTAGAGAAGGTCAGATATCAGAGGCTGCTAACACTTCCTCAATAGTCACTTTAGTTTGTTGGAGGTTTGCAGGGAGACTAACTCTGTCTTGCTGTTCTTTTGGTTCTATGGTTCCTAATAGGTTAGTATTGTATTTTTATGTTCATAAGCATTGCTACTGACAATAAGATTTATTATTTTTTTTCAGACGTGTTTAATCCTTCTGGAAGAGAGCATCAGTGAACAGACCAACACTCAGTTTAAAGACAAGAAAGATATGACCTGTAGTGATGGATTTGTGCAGCTATCAACTAAGCAGCCCTATCTTGAAGGTATAACATTTCCCATCAACATCATACATGCTGTTACAAGACTTTAAGACCAGCTGAAAAGCTTGTATGTTAACTGTAGATTTCTGACAAAATTAATTATTCATCTAGTTAAGCTGAATTCTATCGAAGCAATAATTTTGCTGCCACCGTTTTCTTCGCTTTAACATTCAATATCTATTGTTCAATTTGCTGATAGTTTGCTCCATTTCCTACTTAACGATCTTTGATTTGCGTAAGGCATCTGCACCACCTACTCCTCCACCAATCACGTACAAACTGAAAAATAAAATGATCACGCCTTATTCGCATGTGTTCTCTAAAGTTGCTTCCAGTTTTCGTTTTGTTAACACTGCTGGCTGCTAATACCCTCCCACCCGGCTACAGGCTATCTATGTGTAAATAACAACAACAAAAGAAACTGCGGTAAAAGTGTCCTGGCTAGATATAAGTCCTCCTTTGTTTCAAGTTCTGTTCGGTTTCGCTAATATGTACTAGCAGTTTTCTTACAGTTGTGAGATAAGACATCAAACTACTGGTATATGAACCTACCATGACATATCAGGCTTGTAGGTGACTTTGTTACAAAACACTAACGACAACCCTAACATCGATGTTTTATGTCTACTGTATTTCAGGGCGACCAGTGATATGTGTTCATATATCTCCAGTCCAAACATACTTTTTAGTTGTTGCTTATGGTCCTGTAAAGGAGCAGGGCAAGGTTACTTCAAAGGTGAGTGTAGTCAGTCTAGCTTGGGTACAGTGGTGAGTAATTTCAAACAGTTGTTTGTTACTTCTATAAATCTCAACTCTCGTTGTAAAAAAAATAAGACACATAGGTTGCCTCTTGAAGTTACTGCTAGCCGAGCTACTAAAGAATGGTACAAACCATTAACAACAAAGTAGATGGCACAGGAAGCCCAACAAGCGATCATACACGTATTTCATTCAATGAAAAAATCAAGGGAAAAAAACAGCAGAATACAAAAGAACAACCACAACGACAATAAAACAAACCAGACTAAGCAAAAGCTGAAATCACTAGCGAGTAAGAACTGACATTACCATAGGAAGATACGTAGACGAACGGACAGATGAACGAAATAACCTGGTGGATTTAGTTGGTGATTTTGTCTGGTGTTTTACTTGCGTAGATTGACAATAACATCCAGGATAAAGGTCTTTTATGCATCTGGAACACCAACGAACCCTCTGGGCCTCAAAAGTAAGTCTTATTTGTAGTTTACCACCAAATTTTACTGATGAGTTAACTGTGAAAACAATAATTAAGGTCTCTGATAAATGATTAAGCCAGTAGTGTTGCTTACTAATATGGCGTATCCAAGCTGACGTCGCAACTTTGAGAGTGCATTTGGGAAAATAACCTCAAGCCAAAGCGATGTCCGATCTGTTAAGTATCAGTAGTATGAGTGTGTTAAGAGGCCAGATCGGACGCCAGAGAGTTTCGTTACCGGTTAATTAACACAATGACCAAACTGAGCATAAAGGATGAAAAGGTCAACATTTTGGTGCAGAGTCAACTCTTCCTGAAACAGACACTGTTGGGAAAGACCCACACTGTCCTTCTTAGAGTGGACTCTGACTTATAAAGAGTCGAGGTTATCCGACACAAGTGATTTTGAGATACACTGCAATAAAGCTGACCCTATGCGTCATTTTGTAAGTCGCTGTAAATTCAGTTCGAATGTAAGTCAAATGTATTAAGAAACCTATCATTTTCTGCTAATATTATAATATTAAAAATGTTTGAAGGCCAGTAAGGAAATTAGAAGGTCTATATGAAGCCTTAAGGGTTTCTTGTAGCTGGTGAAACTGAATTGACTGTAGTATAAGTGTATATGACTCAGGAGTTTTAGTATGTGTTATGTATTATCCCATGAAAGATGAAAATAGAAGCCCACCGCACTGATTTTGAGACTGTGTAGAACTCGTGCTGAGATATTAAGGTCCTTTATTCTGATAACCTAGACGTTTGTATTTGCATTAACACAGTAAAGGGAAGTAATTTACTAACAGATCTCTGCTGGTGAGAACGCTAATTGAACGTTTTTCCTCCAGAATTTTAATCTGCGAATCTACTCCAAGGTGCTGTTGTTTGAGTCCTTCTAAGGCCACTTTAGCATTTGCTGGCTTGGTAGGTGTTATTGCTGTTATAAAGTTAGATTGCCTGCCACAAAGTACGAGAATGAGATGTATGGATTTAATTGAGCTTCCTGAGTGTTTCACATGAGGGTACGGCAGAAACGTTGGTGTTGCAAAACAACGAAACGGCGGCCATGTTTGTGCATGTACTAAACCAGTCCTGAGGGAGTTGAACTATTTTCTTATGTTAACACTTCTGTTCCATTAATTTTGCATGGCTGCTGGCGTGAGTGAAAACGTTTCAAAGGAGTAAAATATAAAAAGAGAGATTACAAATCTGTAGTTCTATTGTAATGATCTCATTTCTCACTTCTCTTCTTCTTCTGACTCGTTTATGTTAGTTTTGCAAGACATTCGAACCTGGTTTTAGAAATGACTTTTGGAAGAACCATGTACATCTTTTGTTCCAAACCTGAGAAGACTAACCTGTCACTTCTTGGGCCTCATTTAAAGGCCTGTCTATTGATCCTCAGCTAGAAACGAAATTGGGGGAAATAATGGAATAAAAAGTCACGGAATACCAACACAGCAAAAAGATAAAATGCATTTTGCAAGTGGACTATTTTGTAATAATGTGAATTTGTACGACTCAGTGACTTTTAGTCACACAGTACCACACAATTAATTATTCTACTCGGGGGTTAACTTTGACTAGAAGGCAAAAATAGAGTCGAGTACTAACGTCTCTACGGAACTTGCAGGAAGACGGATCACTGGTAGTGTGGGACTTACGAGAGTCTTCGATGATGCACAGCTTTTCCAGAATCTCTGTTGGAGACAGTGAAATCATCTTGAGGCCGCCCACTTTCAGCACAGGTGTGTTGACCTTTTCTTTTCCTTTTCTTTTCTTCTCCTCTTGGAATCTTCCTCCTGTTAAAACAACGTTTCGAGTCAAAATTGATGATGGTTTGATTCAAGTGTCATTCACGTGCCCTAGCCAGTGTGGTGGAGATGAGAGAAAGCTGGCTGGGGTACCATAGCTTACCCGTCATGCATGTAGTTGGCCATTCATTATAATACGAAATTCCCCAATCACGGATAAGCACTCACTTTGGCTTCAGTTTATTAAGGGATGATGTTCATCACAGTTATCTCTCTCGTCAGCTGGTGTGTTGAAAAAAGACGAGAGCCATCTCAGTCCAGTTGTGTCCATATTACCAATTGTTATGCCAGGAGACAGGTCAGTGATGTGTACATGAGGAATAAATACCGTTCATGTACTGCGGATCGCAAATGCTTGTAAAATAATCATATCTTATCCCATAGTATTAATGAACAGTATGTTCAAATGCATTGTTAAAACCTCTAACACTCTGTTAAAGTCCAATTAGCGGAAATGAAGTTTCGTTGTTCATAAAGCGAATGTAAACACGTAAAACATCAGATCTTTTTTAAGATTTAACAAGTTGTTGACACATCGACTCTCTCTTGAACTAAGTTTTAAATCTTTGCTAGAGCGAAACTATGTTAACGCAACAATAAAAGAATAACACCTAGATAGACATAAAAGAAACCCCAATTTAAATGCCGTTAAGTGTTCAGTAGGAAAAACGTTATTTTGGTAATTTTGATCAGACAGCTGAGAGAGTGTGGAAAATAATAAAAAAAGAAGTTGTTATCTTGATGTACTATCAAATTTACGGGAATAACTTTAATCATAATAAATACATTTTTACTATAAAACTCTTCATATCGCAGACAAATGTTGCAAGAGATTTCAGCAGCTACGAGGTAAAGAATAAACAGAGATTGTTCGTTTAACTGTAGCATAGCCATATAGTTAATAACTGCAGGGATTGATTAGAAGGTGATCACCAAAAACCATGATTTAAACTAATACAAGACTTAAGTCAGGGGTAAAATACCAAAACGATACCCTGAAAGGGAGTTTAAAGAGGTGGACCCTATGTTAGAAAATTCCCTAAAATAAAATATAAACAGTAAGACATTGAGACATTTAAATATAGAAGAGTAAAATGTAAGGTAAGTAATTGTTTGACTGTGACTTCGGCTTGTCTTTGAGATAACAACCGTTATGAGATTACAATCGAAATAAAATTTTCCTCTCTTTATTGTAAAACATATAGATTGATACTAACGAGACTGAAACAGCTGCGGCTGAGTGCTAGTTGTTAAGTCATTTTTAATTTTGATTTGTACATAACTATCTATACTGCTCGTGAATTATGTTTGTTTCATAAATGCGAATAGAAAAAAACGTAATAAAACCCGCGTACCATTGAGCTAATGAAGGGTAGTAAGGGACAGGATGGACAAACTAGAATTCTCGTCTCACACATACCTTTAGTTAAGTTAATAAACTTAGATAAAGTTGTTATGTACAACTAATTTACTCATTCCTTGACTTAGCGCGAGGGCTTCTGGAGGATCAAACCTAATGTCAGGTAATCTTACCCGGTTTTCAGTTGGTTGAATTCTAATCATACTAAGTTCCAATTTACTTTACAAAACACGTTCACATCATTGGGATAGTGAAGGGCGTAAATTTTGAAACAAATGAACTTCCACGAATTTTATTTGTCTATGTTCAGTTCGTTTCTCTTTTCGTCATCTTTATTGGGTTCTTCAGTGTTATTGGTCGATGACCCTCTTTAAAATCAAACCAATATTGTTGAGTTCTTACAGGGAAATGTAGAAACGTTCTTGGACCCTCTGCATATAAATACCTTGGAGTGGTTGACGTTTTGAGATGTGTTGCGTCAGTTCAAAATTAAACTGAGAATCGTTAGTTAATCAAGTCAGTTATTTACGATGTGATATAATACCGTCATAACAAAGCTGCACTAATTCTATTTTTTCACATTTTATTTTGTTTCAGATGATATGCTAGGCTTATCTTTCCAACTAGCTTCTTTAGAGGAAAATGCTTCAATTTATCTATGGGTAATTCATTTTCCTGTTTTGCTAGTCGTCCTTTTGTAAGCTATCTAAATCTTTTTGATATTTGTGTAACTTTACTAATGTATCAACTCTTTTTCTGTCGACAGGTTGTTGTGGAGCTTGATAGAGCAAACAACGCAGGCTCAGAGTCGGATCTAGGTCAGTGGAAACCTGTTTGCTTAAAAAGTGGAAACAAGTCTTGCTTATGAGACGAGCTTAAAAAAATAACCCTCACACGACTTCTTTCTTATTCAATGAATGTTTTTGTTTTAGGTTTGTCTCCTGGAGGAAAAATAAAGCTGATAAAAAGTTCTTCAATATCTCTTCAGTCGCCTTTCAGGTTTGTTGTGGTTTTAGCTTTTTGATCTTAGTGTGACGCTTTACTGCTCCTTTCGTAGTTTTAGCTCTATTTTTTGCACGGGATTCAGGACGTTAAGTTGAAAATAACTAGCTTATCTCAAAGAGTAAGTTTTCCTAAGCTTCAAACCCTCAGAAAGCAGTGCAGTGCAGTGTTGCGATTATCAGATGTTTTTCCATGCGAAGAGTAGTGGATCAAGATGTCAGTTGAAAGTCTCTCGCTTTCATGTAACAAATGATCAAACGTAAGATTAGATTTAAAAATGAATATAGTTTTTTTCGGCCTACAATAATGACGAAAATATTCTTTTTTCAGGGATTTTCGTAGCAAGATGGGTTTACAAGCGCTCGTAATGAGATTTCTACCGCATGATCCAAATCACATTTATGTCGGCACAGATGGGGTAAGAAAGAGAAACACGACGATTTTACAGAGTTCAATTTTATAATGCCTCCGGAATAAATATACTTCTTAATACCGGTACTTCGTGTGGCAATATGCTTACCACTGAACCTGACACTGACAAAGGCTCCGACTGAGCTATTTCAGGATTAGTGTGAATTGTGAGTTCTATAAATTTTAAGTGAGGAGTTATTGATATTTTTACGAGAGGACGTTGTGTGGTGTGGGTGGTCCGTTAAGTAAGACTTTGTCAACCGAAAAACCGTTATGAGTTTCAGAAATGCGTCTCTGAAGTGTCATGGTTGGTTTGAGAGCAGTTTGATGTCTTCTCTATTTTCACATTATTTCGTTTTTTTCAGGGCTATGTTCTTCACTGTGAAAGGCACGGCAGTCGAGCTCCTCCAAAGGCGCACAGGCCTGCTATTGGTAAAGAGAATTTTTAATTGCACTAAGATAACTATGTTATATGAGGCGCTCTCCCTCCCCAAATTTCGAAACGGGGACAAATGTTGCAGAAATTTCCTGGGAAAGTTTCCAGAAAGTCCGGAACTTGTTGAATTTCATAAAAGCGAACCATTTACCCGAAAATTTCAGGTAATTTACGAGGAATGTCAAATTGAAAGTAAATTCCCGGTAAGAAATTTCCTTTACCCTGCAAGGTTGTCCTCTTTTCCTGAAATTCCAGAGAATGCTCTTCCATCCATCACTAGAAATTTCCTGAAATTGAAACCGGAATCTTTCATCGAATGGAAAGCGCTCATTATATAGCTGGGATTTAAGTGAATTTAAGTGGGATTTAGATGCTCTGTCGTAAATATTTAGGAAAAGAATGTTCAAATTGAGCCAACCCTTACTTAGCTCATTCAAGTCTTGTGTTTCTTTCTTAATCCATTTGTGGGAAATTTTCACGTGCTAACATTTCATCTTGTGTTACCTTGTTGGGCTAGCGAGCTATTTTATTGTTTATTTCAGAGAGCTTAATGAACGTCACAGCTGTTGACTTGTCTCCATGGCAGTTACCATGTATGCTGGTGAGCAAACTGTCAAGGACATATTGAATTGCTTTTCTCTTCTTTGCTTCAATCCCTGAAATTAACACTGAAGTCCAGCATCCGCTCATGGGAACGTTTTTCAGTTCAGTCGTACTAAGAATGAGCTCCAAACGTTCAATAGACAAGACGATCAATCTTATCAGTAAAAGATTTCCTTCCCCATTAAAGCTTAATGATCCTCTCTAGTTTCCGTTGAAAAACTATTCCCCTTCCAAAGACCTATGACAATTTATGAAGATGCTAAACGACTATGCTGAGGTAGCTATATGTTTTTACTTGTATTTTATACCAGTAAATGTGCTATGTATTTTATACATAGCACATTGTTACTAAGGTTAGTTACTAATGTTACTATGTATTTTATACATAGCACATTGTTACTAATGTTAGTTACTAATGTTACTATGTATTTTATACATAGCACATTGTTACTAATGTTAGTTACTAATGTTACTATGTATTTTACACATAGCACATTGTTACTAAACAAACGCCATCTCCTATTTCTATTTTCACTGCGCAAGTCACACTGGTTTTGATTTGAAAAGGAGTCTCGACCCCCTCCACTCTAGGAAACCTTCCATATTTTCATACAGTTGGTTGAATCATAACTGCTCTGTTTGTAGTTCTGTTCTGTTTTACATTCAAAACAGTTTACACGTGACAGAATCAGGCAGAAACTCATAAATAGGCTGTAGTAGGATTTTTATCGCTTTTGTCTTGATGTGGCATTTGTTTTTCAGGCAGGCAGTGATGATGGGAACCTGTGGCTCTTCAACTTAAAGAACGGTGAGTATTTCTTTTCAAGCGGGAAGGAGAAGCCAATAAAGATGATAGTGATAAAACGTAATTTAGCGGTATGGAATGCGATGAAATCAAATGAAAGGAAATGTAATGGCATGGAATGGAAAACAGTGCAGGGAAGTGCTGTGAAATATATACAATTTTAACTTAAAGAAGAACGGAAAAGTTTTATGTTTTCCCTGAGTTTAAGGCTGACCTGTTTGTTGACAACTAAAAACACTAGCGGCGTAGGAATCCTTGGATTACAGGCTGTGATGAAATATGTTCCTTGTTAAGAACTGAATTAACCTGGTTTTTAAGCCCTGAGTCCTGTCGTAATGTTGTGTTGGGTTTGAAACCATTTTCGATTGTTTTAGAGGTGAAGGGGGATGGGGGAATAGGGCACCTTCTTAGAGTGTTGGTGATGGTGGATTGGAGGCTGAAAAGCAAAATGTTAGTAGAAGTAACTTTACAGAGAACAACTCTAGGAGGAAGAGTCAGGGAAGAGTCCTGAACCAAAGCCACATGTATAAGACAGTAAGGATCAAGTTGGATACAGAATGTCGACACAATGATCCACCTTTTTTCAAATCGAAAACGGGAGCTGTGTTTTGTGAAGAATTGAATTCGTTCACCGTTCACAGGCTTAAAACTAAACACTTTCTGTTTTGTGTTGATAGAAACACCGCTGCTAAGCTGGTCTACATCCACGGCCGGCAGTGGGATATTATCAGTACAGTGGTCTCGAAGCAAACCCAGTGTGTTTTATGTGTTGGATTCGAATTCCAATTTGTATGTCTGGTAAGGTGACATTCTTAGCGAAGTTATTTCCGATGTGTTGATCCCTTGCCTCTCCTATGGGCTAAGTAAGCAAGGAAATCTCTCTTCGTTCTTAACCAGCAATGACTTCATGTCGTTTTGTTTCTAACGTCCGTAATTCTTATCACAGGGATCTGCTCAAGAGCGACAAAGGTCCCGTTGCTGTTGAAAAGTTTAAACATGGACGGTAAGTGCTCAAGATAATCGTACGAAATGAACTTAAGGCTACTAAGCTCTATATTATAGAGATTATAATAATCTCTTAAGTCCCTTTGAAAACACTTTCGATGAAATATGGAAACCCATTTGTTTAATAATTTATCATTTCTGTAGATAACACTTGAGTTGTTTACTTTTGCTTGATCATTGTAGGAATTGTTCTAATTTTAATTGTAGTTGGTCATTATCTCTATTTTCGGTTGTGGGTTTGAGACAAAAGTGTAATAAACTGCAGTTTCTTGCAGTAGTTACAGTAAGTGTCAATGGACAAAGTAGTGCTGCATTGTATTCCCTGATAACCTCTTTCTTTTATATCAATAACCTGTTGCAGAGTGGTGTGTTTTCAACTGTCCAATGATTACACAGCTTCAGGGATTGGAATTCCCGGAAGACATCCCGAGCTGGTATGGTTCAAGAATCACGTAGCTTGTTTGTTGTTTATATTTCCGTTTCCAGTTTGTTGACTTCATCAATACCTAGGATTTCAAGCAGTTTTGTCTGTATTACTAACTGAAAATAAAGGATAAAACTCGAAGTCGATAAAACTCGAAGTCGATTCGATATAACCTCAACTTTAACTAAAGTAGTTTCAATTCACTAGAGAAACTTTGAGCTAAATCAGAAGAATTTGGGGTTTTATGCCTCTGGCTAAATAAGTAAAATTAATTTTAGTGCTTGGGCATACTATAAAATCTCGATGTCTCGACAGTTAAAAAATATTCGTTTTCTCACTCCGACGTCAACTCTCATAATTATATCTACAAATATTGCAGTCGAAGCCGTCTGAGAGTATTCTGCTTCTAGTTATCGAATCGACCTCTTGTTATCGAAACGACCGTAAACCATAGGAATACATTCCGAGTAATTAAAAAGGAATAGTATTTGTTTTCTTTCAAAGAGGCATTTGTCCCTCTTAACTCTGATACAAATTTCATATGAAGATTTTTTGTCAGAGAAAAATTATAGCAATGGTATAATAGAGCAAAAAATGCTTTGAGGACATATTTCCTGAGTGATTCTAAAAGCAAGTTAGATTATGAGGGAGCAAAAATTGTTTTAGTATAAATCTACTAGTCATTCAAAACTTTATCAAAATCTTCTTCACAGACACTTCGATAAACACTAAGAAGCGATTGTTAACCTGCTCACACTGCTACGAGCTGCTACGCTATCACTATCACAGAATGGATAATAAGTAGCGTAGCCAATCAGAACGGCATTCGTGATAGAATGCTAGTATATTTATACTATAACTAATTCTCTATATTGCAATACGCTTCTACATTTTTCCCTCTCCCCAAAAACAAACGAAGAAAAACAAAGCAAAAGAAACAAAGAAACAATTCCATCCTGTTTTTACCTTTGTTTACATGTAATTCTTTGTGTTTATATCTACAGGTCTTGGTGTACCAAAACGGAGCGATGGAAATCCACAAACTCAGCAGTCTTTTCTCCAGCGCGTCCGGGGATGAATTGGACTCATTTGCTAGCTTTCTGGACAGGGTCATATGAAAACAAAATAACCCGACCCACAAGTAATGAGCAACTGGTTTTGATTTTCAAGAGGTCTTAAATTATGTTTCTGCATTCTTGACTCTCTATTAAAATCAAACACTCGCATTTGAATCGATATAAATTTCAACAAAGGTACAGATGTCATGAAAGTACCGTTGATCAGTTGAGCAATTGAAAATGAAATACTTGTTCTTTGTATCTATTCAACTTCTGTTATGATGTTGACTATTTTTCATCTCGCTACAAATTGTACCCAGTTACTTACAAACCTACACTCCGGACAACGCGCACAGTATACTTTTGATCAGAACTCATGTTTTTTTAAATTTGTTATTTGGTCACTCTACAGTCAATAACAAAGGTGCTAAGAAGTTCATCTCACAAAAACCAACAAGAGAATTCATAATAAAAACCCTATTAAGCCTATAAACTGATAAATAGAAACGAAGGCGTATCAGAGAAAAGGGAAGGATCTATTCAATTCAAAACATAAATGAACCAGCACACGTAAATCTGAAAGTGAGGGACGTTTAACTGTTTAATTATATTTGATAACTAACTCCCACAAAAAAAAGATACAGTTGAAAGAAAAAGTGGTGGACTGATCGAAGTTCGACTTACTGATTGTAAATTCCGTGGTAATTTGAGTTTGAAAACTAAACTTCTCAATGCCCCCTGCTATCAAACTCTTTGGCAGTCGTTAGAATGGATAACTCTAAAAATTCCTGAAGTCAAACGAAGTACAATTTTCTAAGTTTTAACGCTCGTTAAAAAAGGTGCTGTATTGTGTGTCTGGCGAGAAAGAAAAAGAAAGGCAAATTCTGACGTTCTGTAAATATTTACCGGGAAATGAAATTATTTTATGTTCTGGAAGTGTATTTATTTGCCATATGAAGTGATGAACTTGTAATAATGTTTTAGTTCACGTGTACATTAAACATACGTTAATAAACTGTTTTCCTGTTGTCAAAATAAAATGCTACCCGGGAAAATCGCACAAGTTTTAGAGGGCGTATAACAAGAGAGTGCTATTAACCGTTAGTGAGGGAGCTGATCAGGACAATGCTGAATATTTGATGGTGTCTTCCTTGTATCCAAGTCTCTCTCAAGAATTGAGGAACAAAGGAAACCTCCAAAAATTACAACTTCGTTCTGAAAGCCTCGGAGCCTTGGTAGAATATTAATATATCAAGCTTGGACTATTAGGGGAAGTTTTAAATTGCTGATTGGCGTGTAACAGGGCATGCCTTATACTTTTAATTCAGTTGGGGCTTCAGTTATGACCTAGGATGTGTAACCACCCTATCCTTTACCCTACACTATTAGTTCGTGGTCAAGTTGGCGTTTCTGATAGACTTGTAAAATAAATACTTTGAAAAAGGCGATCACGTGACTAGTAAGTCACGTGACATTACGCAACAGTATTCATAAATCAGTTTTTGTAAACTTAGGATACTTCCAATGAGATTGGACGGCGGTATGGTGGACATTTCAAGTCAAACAAGCACCCCGGCTTTGGTGTTTGTACAATTATTTCAGAAATCAAATACCACCGACATCGGATTCGGGACAGTTAATATTCTAAACTACAGTCGAACCTCCGGTTGCGACCAACTCTCGTAAGCGACCACCTCTCTTCAGCGACCAGTTTTAAAAAATACCAAAGGTTTGCAAGCCAAATCTATATTTGGAACCCCTTGTAAGCGACCACCTCTCGTAAGCGACCGCGATCACTTTTATAGTTAAAGTTTGAAATTTTTCTTTGTTTTTAACCTCCCGTAAGCGACCAGTTGACAAATAATGGAGCGAAGAATGGATAAAAAGGTATGGTAACTATCGTATTTCTGGCTAGTACTAGAAACGGAAATTTCTCAAAGGAAAGAATCTGATTTTTTCGCGAAATTGACCTTTACACGAATAAATCATTGAACCAGCATTGGCGCATAGGTTAAATTTGGGCAGTTATCATATTCTAATGAGGAAATATTTTGATCCATTGTGGTCTAAGCTCTCGTAAGCGACCACCTCCACTTGACATTTTGGGTGGTCGCTTAAGGGAGGCTCGACTGTATTCCTGAACAATATTTGGTTACAAAAAGAGCACGATACCCTTTTTACTAGTTCGCGGCAAAAGTTAGCACACAGCTTCAAGCAAACTGAGTAAGTGTATCCATATTAACCATGCTGCAGATCGCTGCCATTAATATCAGTTTAAATGCGAAAATTCTTCATTAGCGCAAGAGTTCCATTGCTTGGTCAAAGTTCACGTTTTCATTCTCAAGAAAGGTGAGACGCACGAACATTAGGGATCGGACGACAACGCTGCGTGTGGACTCCACGCGCAAAATGACATTCTTGTCAGCTTCATGGACAGGTATGCGATATTCTGGCATGACCGGTTCGCCATCCATCGGCTTGTAGCTAAAAACAGTGGGGTCATACGACTTATAGCTGCCAGGTTTACAGTAAGCCTTGACGAGCACGCACCACTGTTGGGATTCGGAGAAGATTCGTTCCGAATAGCAGGCGTGTGCCGCGTAGAGAATGCTTGGCGAGAGGAAGATTGCAGCCGCCCAGTTAGCAATCCCAAAATGCTCTTCGCCAAGTCTGTAGTGGCCCGCTGCCGGCTTAATTCCACTTGCGCCAGCGGGGAGGAGGCCCTTCTGTATTATCGACTCTAAATATTTGTAACGAGTTCCATGCCACGCTGTTTCCCAGGTGTTGTGAATATGATTCCACTCTGCTCGTGTTTTTCCATCAAGGGTGCGCGGATCTCGAGTTAGTTCTTTTGCTATGACTTCTCCCCGATATTCAATTAGTCGTACGTTCAGTGCAAGCTGCTTTTCTTTAAGCGTTGAAGCCATTGATAAAATGACGTCAGCCGATGCGGTTTGAATAAGACTCCGTATCGCAGGTGTGGCGCTCTCATCCAGGGCAGAATTTCCCCATTTGTTTTTAATGTCACTTATCGCTCCATGTTGAAGTAGAAGTCCAACCACCAGTGCGTGACCGAAAAATGCTGCACCATGTAGGGGCGTGCTTCCATCCTTTTGCCCTTCATTGACAGAAGCGCCTTTTTCTAGGAGTAACTTGCACGTGTCATAGAAACCTGATTTGCTTGCTATGTACAGCAGTGTCCGTCCGAACTCGTCCTTGTCTTGAACAAGATTCCTCTTCTTGTCTATCCGAAGGGTAAGCTCTTTTGTGTGGCCACACGCTGCAAGCATGAAGTGGTCACGCCTTCTGACCACAAACTCGTCCTTGCCTGGTATTTGCGTGTACCTTCCAGCTGAAGATGTGAGCATATGATAGGCAACAGATACCATTGCACGATTCTGGCGCACTGGTTGGGTTATCTTTCTCTTAAAAGCTGCTTTGACAGCCCCTTCAGACGCGCCAGACGATTGGAGCCCAAGCACCTCCCAGGGGTTTAAAGGAACAGAAATGACAACCCTGCCTCCTCCTTTCGCTCCGTAAGTTGCAACCCGTCTACTACCGTCGCTTTCATGATAACCACCATGGTTACGACTAGTTGTTGATGGCGGTCTACGATTAGGAGTAGGATGGCGTTCGACGCCCCTTCCTCTTCCTCTTCCTCTTGCTCTTCCTCTTCCTCTTTCTCTTTCGCGTCCTCGTTCTCGTTCTCTTTTTTCTGCACTACCAGCAGAAAAGCCCTTAATTGATTCCCGGTCGACATCAACTGTAGCTACAAAAGTTTTAGTGGGTGCTGTACTCCGCCTACCAGTCGAATAGCTTCCTTCAGAAGAAACATTGAGGGAAGACGACGTGTTATTAGTATTATGGTATTTGGGTAACACAGGTTTCACACTGTAAATGGTAGAGCCCTTTTCTGTTGCAGATCTGATAACAGGGGCTTTTTTTGGTTTTAACGTGACAGAAGATTCACCATAACCTCTAGATGGTGTCGTATTTGAATCAAGATCACCACACCGTGCACTTGACGCTGCATTTAGACTATCAGCGGCATAGCTTTTCGTTTTGCTCCCACCGACGGAATGTCCTTCTAATGATGGCGGCGATGTTGAGCTCCAGCTACTGGTTGAATAGCTTCTACGTACTGGGCGACTATCGCTATTAGCAGAACCATATATGTAGCTTCCAGATGACGACAAATATACTTTACTTCTTTTTGTGTAAGAAACATTGAGGGAAGCCGACGTGTTATTAGTACCGTGGTATTTGGGTTTCATACTGCAAATGGTAGAGCCCTTTTCGGTTGCAGATCTGCAAACAGGAGCTGCATAAGCTTTATTTAGTTTTAAGGCGACAGAAGCTGCATCATAACCTCTAGATGGTGTCGCATTTGAATCAAGATCACCACAGTACCGTGCGCTTGACGCTGCATTTAGACTATCAGTGGCATAACTTTTCGTTTTGCTCCCACCGACGGAATGTCCTATTGATGACGGCGATGGTGTTGAGTTCCAGCTACTGGTTGAATAGCTTCTATGTACTGTGCGACTATCACTATTACCAGAACCATATTTGTAGCTTCCAGATGACGACGAAAATACTTCACTTCTGTTTGTGGATCTTCTTTCTGATGCATGGAAATCACGTTTTTTCGTTGAGAACAAACCTCCCATCTAAAAATAAAGGTCATAATTATCGTAGAGATATTGTACAGTAACAAATGCTTTTAAAAATATGGTAGGATAGAACATATTTAAAAAGTAGTGAAAAACGTTTTCTGATTATAAAAGATTAATACATAAGCTTTCGGCTATCAGTCTTTACATAATAGCCCAAGTTAGTATATACCACACAAGCGAATAGTGCTTTCCGCGCACGCTGATTGGCTAACTCGGACGTGAATAGCAAGTACTATTCACCTCAAAGCAAACGGAGAAAAACAAAATGGCCTTCCGTTTCGCTTCGGTTGCCGAGGAGCAAATTTTATCAGCTAGGGGTTCTCATTAAGAAGTGAGTGCTGCCGTTAGTAGCGTGTTTGTATGTAAATATGACAATGGGAACTTCAACGGAAAAATAATATGTACTTATTGACTGAGTGGGAGGGCCGAACGGGAAAATATTTGGCTCGAGGTCAGGACGTACCTCAATGCGTCCTGACCGAGAGCCAAATATTTTCTCGTCCGGCCCGACCTCGCTCAGTCATTTTATCATATGACCATTTTTTTTTTAATTCCATTTTTTTGGTGGAAAGAGGACACGCGCGTGGTAGCATTGCTTCGTTTCGCGCGCATTTTCAAAACGCCAATGACTCGAGAGTAGTGATTTTCTTTCTGTTGCTTCGTTGTGAGTACGTAATTGCTGCATTTCGGACAGTTCACCGGGATAATAGCACTCACTGTCCAATCGTTCGCTTTCACTCATTTTCAAGAAAACACTTTGTAGCAACAAAATTGTTTTGCATTGTTTTTGCGGGGCCGTACGCATTTCTAGTAGGGCCGTAAGCGTTTTTCCGTCCCTATCACCTCGACCCGTACGGCCCTCATAAGGAAACTTTTTTCATATGGTTTTCCAAGGAAATTGCGCGCGGGCCGTACGGGTCATATGATAACTAATCTTATTTCTAAAAGAACATGGTTACGCGTACTTTGAATGTATGAAATAGATACAATAAATAATGACTAGCTATGTTATTTTTTCGTTTAGGTGTTGGTTCATTGGGTTTATGCTTGTAAGAGTGAAAAACGAACATATTTGTAAACTCCACGTTTCTATTATTTACCTTTTACATCAGAGTTTCACAATGTCGTATAGTTTCAAAGCCCTACATACGCGTTTCTACGCGTCACGTCTCAATTTACGTTCGCTTCGTAATTCTCTGAACTTGCATGCGAACCTTTTTTCGCGAACTTCGCGAAACAACTGACTTGCCAACTCCCCGAAAACGGTTTAGTTGAAAATACTCATTCAAAAAATTAGACAACTATTAACCGGGCAGTCTCAGAAGGAGACACCACTTAGTGCTTGACTGGTTGACTCACATTAACTACAAATTCCTGAGACAATAATAAAAAAAAAAACATTCCACATGCCACGCTCAACCTGGAGATAAGCACAAGGCATGAGGCCACCATACCTCAGACTACAGACCATATGAAAGTAAGTAAAACATATTAATTGCAATGAAATCATCTGGTATAACTGGAATAATGTTCCCATACAATAAATTATTGAATATTTAAATGAAAGTGATCATTGCTGAGCCTTCTGTGGCAACAGA
>Ga0126337_10000484_pt1 | contig 20277 bp, 20 predicted proteins | sample DipCmetagenome_FD_92527 | JGI IMG/M metagenome (GOLD analysis project Ga0126337, IMG submission 92527) | Coral microbial communities from La Bocana,Puerto Morelos, Mexico - Diploria C A metagenome | ecosystem: Host-associated > Invertebrates > Cnidaria > Coral | place: La Bocana,Puerto Morelos...
TAGGTTAATATCCTAGAGAGCCTTTTAGGGCTATAACTTAGAAAGCCTTAGGGCTATAACTTAGAGAGCCTTAGGGCTATAGCTCAGAGAGCCTTAGGGCTATAACTTAGAGAGCCTTAGGGCTACAACTCAGAAAGCCTTAGGGCTATAACTTGGAGGGCCCTAGGGCTATAACCTAGAGAGCCTCAGGGCTATAACTTAGAGAGCCTTAGGGCTATAACTCAGAGAGCCTTAGGGCTATAACCTAGAGAGCCTTAGGGCGATAACCTAGAGAGCCTTAGGGCTATAACCTAGAGAGGTCTAGGCTGTTTGTTTTGTGTTTTGAAGGTGCTTCTTGAGTTGTGCAGCCTGACCATCTGAGGCAACATGCTAAGCTCATCGGAGCTGGGCAGCTACTCAGGAGAGCACGTGTGATGCTATGGTCTGGCAGAAGGGTAACTTCTATCTCTTCTACCATTCAGATGGAATGTTTGCTTCATAGCCGGGAGTTTACCAAAGGGAAATGGTCAATAGCACCGAGCTGAAGGAGCAGGTAGCTAAGCAACAGCAGGAGCTGCATCCACCTTGGGCCTCCGCCGGATGCCGCGTGGGTGTATGGTGGAGCCTTTGGGCTGCTTTTAACTTTGAGCCTCAGGGCTATGAGCATTGTTGAGCTTGCAGGCTAAATAGAATACTGAGCCCAACGGCTATTTGTTTTTTTCGAGACTTTGGCTTTTGATTTGTTGAGCTTTAAGGCTATATGTTTCCTGGCGGTTTGCTGTGCAGGAAAAGCCACATCAAAGGCAGGCAAGCCTCAAGGACAATGGGCTGCCTTGAAGCATGGATGGCAGAACAAAGCCGTGGCTATGAGTGGAGCTGCTGTGTAGCAACAAAAGACTATTGCTCTTTCAGGTGTTGATTGGAAGCACAATGTTTTTCCTTTTTTTTTGATAGGGATAAGTCAGCAGTTTTGGTTTGAAGTGCCCTGAGTCTTTTTTGATGAAGAAATTTCTGAGGCTTGGATCTTGCAGGACTATGACAGGGTCAGCTACCTTTTCTTTACTGCTTGGCAGTAAGTTCTATAGAACCTTTTTCTTTGAGGCCTGCGCGCGGGCTATGATTTTTCTCTCAATGCACCCATCGCAGGTTCATGGATGAGACCCCACCCTTCAAGCAGTTGGTGGATCAGCATGTGCAAGTGGTCAGGGAGCAGGGCCAGGATGCCTTGTACGATTACTAGGAGGCCAAAGGGCAGTGCTGACTTGGATCAACTCTTCCAAGCAAAACTTGTGGGAAGAAAAAGATCCGCGCTGTCTGGTTTGGTATTGGAAGTGTTTGCTTTTTATAGGAGCCTCAGGGCTACATATGAGCCTGTGGGCCAACTTGTGTTCATGTAATTTTTTGTTTCTTATTTTCAAAGCAGTCATTGGGTCTTAAGGAGCCTCAGGGCTATATCTTAGGAGCCTCAGGGCCAGCGCAAACGGACTGGAGCCTGTGGGCTAATCAACATAAATATTATGATCTGTCGCCTCAGCAACAGCCAATTTGATTGTAGCCAGTCATGGCAGGGCCTACAGAGGAGCAGCAGAGGCAGAAGCTGCTGTATGACAGCCAGCACTTAATCAAATTTCGGGACATGCAGCCGCTGGTCCATGCTTGGAGTGATGCCACTATTGTCATCCTGGGACCTGACTGTCAAGAGTAACTTGGCAAAAAAAATAAAAAATGGTGGACTCTGAAAGGAAAAAGAAAATCCAAGAAAAACAGACGTATTCAGTACACTGAATTCCAAAATGGCTTTTTATGCGCACCAATTCAGTACATTGAATTGGTTTTTTAAAAAAGGGCACTTTGAATTCAGTACACTGAATTGGCCGACCATTTTTGTGGACCAACCAATTCACTGAATTGGTGATCTTTTTTTTTGAGGTTTTCGATTCAGTGTACTGAATTGGTGAGTCTATGGGCTGGAGCTGGAATGCAATACACTAAATTGATAGTTTTCTGATTTGTATCCAAATCAATCCAATGAATGGGTTAGTTCAAAATAAATTGTCGCAAGAAATTTTAGATTTAGGATGACAAAATCTCAATTATTTTTTCACATACAAATTTGATCAAGTTCTGTAGTGATCTAAATAGATCCATATGGATTTCTTTCTGGAGAGCCTTTAGGCTAATATGCAAATCTCAATTAAAAGAATATATTGACAAAGCCTAGGGGCTAATTCTTCTAGAGCCTCAAGGCTATTTCTTTGATAGCCATTCAGGGCTAGTTGACTTGGTGAGCCCTTGGGCTACAACAAATAAGTCTAGCTATATCTATAAGCTACACAGCTTCAAGGTATGACCCATAGAGCCTAAAGGCTAATATCCAAATACAAATAGGTTTGCCCCCCAAAGAGCCTGAGAGCTACAAACCAAAGAGCCTAAGGGCTATAACCTTCAGGGAGCCACAGGACTACAAATTAGGAAGCCTTGTGATTATAACCCTAAGAGAGTCTAAGGCCTAATATCCAAATATATATAGATTTATATCCTACAGAGCCTGAGGGCTACAAGCCAAAGAGCCTGAGGGCTATAACTTATAGGGAGCCATAGGGCTACAAATTAGAAAGCCTAATTTGTAGCCATGAGAGAGCCTAAAGACTACTATCCAAATATATGTGGGTTTGTATCCTGGAGAGCCTGAGTGCTACAAACCAAAGAGCCTAAGGGCTATAACCTTCAGGGAGCCACAGGACTACAAATTAGGAAGCCTTATGATTATAACCCTAAGAGAATCTAAGGCCTAATATCCAAATATATATAGGTTTATATCCTACAGAGCCTGAGGGCTATAACCTATAGGGAGCCATGGGCCTACAAATTAGAAAGCCTAATTTGTGAGAGAGCCTAAGGACTAATATCCCAATATATTGAGTTTTGTATCCTAGAGATCCTGAGGACTACAAACCAAAGAGCTTTAGGGCTACAGCCTATAGGGAGCCATTGGGCCTGTGGGCTATGATGCCATGTGATGATTTTTAGTGCTTTGACATCTAGCAAGGTTGGGGCTTCAAGCTGAAGAAGACAAGGAGCTAAGGACAAAGGGCCAGAAAAAAACTACACGCATACAGTTTTCTGCAACAGTGTTTTAGTACGGTGCCCTGGCACAGCCATGGACTGGTCCACAAAGGATTTCCTGAAGGAGATAGATGATGTGGCCCAACTATATGCACTGAGCTCATGTTCTAGTATGGCTACCAGCATGATTGCTTCATTGGGACAGACGCTTTCAACTGTCAGCTTGAGGGCTGCGGACTATGTGTCTTTGATGCAACATGTGGATGGCAGCAATCTTCCTGAAGCCAAGTGGCTAGTTCGAATGGCCAGCAAAGTGTGGCTAACAAGTTGGTCAAAGACCTCCAGAGCATGTGCAATGTTCCAGCGTACTTTGATTTATGCAAACCGTCCGTTGATTCCAGTGGTACAGCCAAAGACCTCAGATGTTGGCCACACCCCCAGCAGATTTTGCAACAATCAGCTTGCATGAGCTGACTCACCTTCCATATGAGCCGTGGTGTGGAGTGTACGTTTCGAGCAAAGGAAGGCCAGGGGCGCATGTTTCAAACCCTGCAAGACAGACTGAACGTTCGATCAGCGTTGGGAGTTCTGACCTTTCGTTGGGAAGGAATTGGTCGGAGGAGGATTGCCTCAGCTTGTCGAAGCCCAAGCAGATTGGGATGAGAAGTTGATTGTGTTGAATGCTTTCAATGGGAAGTCTGGATCAGTATTTGCAGTGCCTTTACACAGAAGAAGAGTGATGGTCATTTCATGGCCAGAGAGTTGGTGAAGTTCATTTTCGGACTTGGTTATCCTGAAATTGAGGAAAGATGCGATAATGCAGGGTCGATGCTGCAGTTACAACGTTTGGTCCAGAAGTGCCTGTTGAAGAATGAGATGAAGGTCACCTCCACGACGTCGAGCATGGGTGATCATGGTGACAATGCTCGGGTTGAACAGACAGTTCATAGATTACGACAACATGCTATGGTGATCTTGCAAGGTGTTGAGCAAAAGATAGGCCACAGTATTCCTGTGAGTCATCCTTTGGCATCGTAGGCTTTCAAGCATTCTGCATGGCTTTTGAACTGCTATTGCCCGCGTCAAGGTGTGACGCCATACGCGGCTATTCATGGACGTGCCTATTATGGTAAGACCTGCCCTTTTGGAGAGCCGGTCATTGGGCTTTGTTGGAATTGAAAACAATCAGAAGGGCATGGTCAATGCCAAGTGGATGCCAATTCTCTTTCTGGGAAAAACTTCAAACGATATGTACATTCTTGCGCGTGGATCGAGTGTGAGGCTTTCCGAAAGTATCAAGCATTCTTTCCCGGATTGGTGCAAGCATGTGGATCTGTATCGAGGTTTGCATTGAAGGTCTAGGTGTCGGTCTTAATGACGATACTCCTTTGGTTTTCTTGAAGCCTGATGCGGTGGTTGCTTCAGCAGATGAAGCTCAACAGGGAGTGCTGATGGAAGATTCTACAGTGGTGCAAACAGAGACACATGCAGAAACACCTGCCACTTCGACTGAGGAGCCTCCACTGAGAAGGCTTAAGGTGGGAGATGTTGCTATGGCGCATGTTGATGAAATAGGTGGTTCAAGCAGCAGATATTGATGTCAGTATGTTTGAATACGATGCAGCCGAGTATCAACAAGGTGGGGATGATGATTCTCACAATGGTGTTTGGGCTGGTGTGGATGACGAGTTGCTATGGCTTCCTTTCTCTGAGGAAGAACCATCATTGAGTCCTGAGCAGTTATCTCGAATGGATGCACTGGCAGACCATTCAACGACTTCTGGACATGGGATTGGAGAAACTGAGTATCATGAGCAGAAACTTCAGAGGCGAATAATGCTATCAAAAGAGTCAAGCTTGTGATTCCAAGCGATTTGGCTTTGAGTTCCTCTACAAGCTCCCAGGTGGCAAAGCAAGTGGTGAGACTGGCAATGTTGGACATGGTTGGACCTTGCGTCAAGTGGTTGCCGCAGATGAGCCCAAGTCCGTGTCAAGTGGTGAAAGTTCACACACCATTTGGAGTGGCCAGTTTTTCTTTGCTGGAGTGGTTCTTTTGGTGATGATGATTTTGATTTTGATGGTCGTCGGTTCAGGTGAATCAGAGCCAGAGGTGGACCCGGAGCATCGAAGGAAGAGATCCATGTTCTCCACTTTAAGTGAAGCAAGCGATCCGGATTATTGGATGGCTGTGAACCACCATGATGACATGAGCAGCTCTTCGTGTCCAGATCCTGAAGTTGATGAATCTGAAGCTTGTCCCCAGGTGGCAACTCCTTTGCAGTATGGTATGTTTCATGTGTATCTTTTCATGCAACGGAATTTTCAGCGGCTACGACATTTGATTCAATGCAAGGCCGTGGATATGCAATTGATTGCCTGTCTGTTGAAAGTTCTTCGAAACTATAAGAGGAATGGAATTACAACCAGAGAGGTGGAGCACATGACCTGTTGCATAGATCCATCAACGATATGGAACAAGTGATGTTGGAAAGAGGTGGAAGTGTTCTGGCCATCCAAGATGAAGGCCAAGGACAAGTCTATCAGAACTTGCAGAAGAGCCTGCAGCTGAAGAAATCGAATCGAGTGACATCAGGATGTGGCAAGGTGATTTGCCTGATGCTGAAGTTGAAGGATCTCCGGAGAGCATGGCTATGTGGATAGTTCGACGGCTTACACGTCGTCTTGTGATGAGCCGTGTTGAAGGAAAACCTGCTATGTGCAGGTACATGGCTATGCGTGAGACTATGAGAGATGTTATCCGTGCATGTGGCAGATCAACTTACAACAGGTCACGAGCAATGGTGATGATGCATGAGGTCACAGATCTCTCTTTTCATGAGAGCAGTGTTTCAGATGCGCCAGATTCTTTCGAATACATGTTCAATGGTATTCCAGATGGACCTCTTGTATGACACTATCGTACTGGATTCTGATGACCATGCCATGTAGATCAGGTTAGACAAAATCCTGCCTTTTAGGTTATAGACAAATTCCTGTCTAATAGATAGAAAAAATCTAACTATTAGATAGAATACCGTTATCCTTTTTGATGAGATAACCTAACCTTAGGTTAGCCTATTTCCTAGAGTAACCTTTTCATAGGCCTTCGCAGTTTAATGTGAAACTTCCAACAAACTAAAAATTCCAACAAAGTAAAAATACGCCTTCGCAGTTTTATGTGAAACTTCAAACAAAGTACAAATAGGCCTTCGCAGTTTAATGTGAGACTTCCAACAAAGTACAAAGATAATTAGGTTATCCGAAGACATTACCTTAGGTTATCCACACAAACTAAGGTAATTAGTCGAAAAAAAGTTTTAACTAATAGATAGAAAATAACCTAGTTTTCAAAATAGACTATTAGACAGGATTTTGTCTAACTTGATCTACAGGGTGATGAGAACACTGGAAAGGTCAGCAACGATTCCACCACATGTGACTATCAATGGCCACTTGCATGGTGGATAACTTGGATCACCATGAATGGCAGTTACAAGTGGCCTTCAGCATTGCATAGAGGATAACTCGGATGTCTATGAATGCACTTGAAAAATCTACAGTATGTATTGCAGCTGAGATTGCGCATCTTAGTGCCAAGGTTTCACAAATCTCTCGGTGTACCACATGTGCATCAGTTGCAAAGACGAGTACACATAGACATGGAGCTAGAACGTGGATATTGTGTTCGCTTTTGGTTAGCTGTGCTTTCCTTGTTTTCCTGTGTTTGGTTGAAAAAGGAATTTGGAAAAGTTCTTAGTGTTGGCAAACTTGAGTACAAAACTCAATATGCCCAGGTGGGGTAACTAGCTTTTCCTAAGCAACTCACCCCTTTTCTACATGTCATTTCACTTAGTCATTTGCAAGTGTTGCATAGCAGTCAAGTGGAGTCATGAAAAGCATGACCACTGCAAGGATGACACGCGCCATCGCATGCAGTTGGCTCGAATCAAAGAGCCCGCTTATAGGGGCAGCCTTTTGAAGTTGCGGGATGGCCTCGTTGTAGGTGATGGGCATGTTGAGGTCGTTCGTCATGAACTTCTCAGCATGTCCTTCTTCTTGCTGGCCTTGTTCAACAAGATTGTCATGTCGCGGAGCTCGGTCTTTGTGCTCTTCTGAGGATGGACCAACCCACGGGCTTGGTAGATCGGTCCAGGATGCTGGTGCGGTCTCGCCCAGATTCTGGAGTTCCTCCACCACATCGCTCTTCTTGACACAGGACATGATCAGCTGTCATGTCTTGGGGAAGTCTCTTCTCGGGTCTAGTCTAAGATTTGAGCGCCGGTGATGGCTGGCACTTCTCTTGTTGAAACTGGTGATCTGGAAAGAAGAAGACCCGAAACAGGAAGAACCGTTTTGGAGGTTGGACCCCCAGTTCACAAACTGGTAGAGAAACACCGTTAACATCAACAACATTCTCACACATCTTATCATCATGGTTGCTTGCGCAACTTACGACCTCTCATTCACCAGCAAGCAATGGCTCAGAGAGGAGTTGTCCCTAGATGGAACCTCTAAGGGTACGGTGCTTCGAATTGAATGCACCTTCATACCAATCTTGAGTCAAAGGCAAAAGTTGGTGCCGGGCACTAGAGCGCTCGGCGCTCAAGAGGAATGATCGTTGATCATTCAAAGCCTTAAACACTACAAGATCTTCACGAAAATCAATGATCGCTCCCACTAACCTCAAAGACTCAATCGAAAACAAAATCGGACCCCCCACGGTCCAAAGTATGGACCTTAAGGCCTCCAGCCTTCCCATCAGCAGCTACATTCAGCGATGCCGGCGATAGGCATCGATCCTTGCTGGAGTTGCCAAAGCCGAAGACGGTGGTTCTTGTTGAGGACTGCTCACACCGGTCTTGCGAGTGGCCCCACCATACAACGCCGCCTTTCCTTGAAAGACCGCCTCTGGCGTGGAAAGGAAGGCGTCAGCATGTACACACCGGGTCCAGGCTTTGGGCACTGAAAGGTTTTGTGGTCTCCACCGCAACGAAGACATCGGGTGTTGTATTTCCGGGACATTCGAACTTGATGTTGACGATCACGAGCATCCTTGAGGGTCCTCTTGTTTTGGCCCAAGAGAGCCAGAGCTTCTTGTGCATCTTTCTCATCCATCATCTGTGCTGCTCCAGGCTGAGTCCACCAAGTCATATTGGGGACCTCATAGTCATCATCACTATAGCCCACCCTCCTGAGCCGACTCAGTCTTGGAGAGGTTGGCATCATGAAAGAAACCCTGCACGTTACAGGAGCCGGTTTTCGGAACATCCATGTTCCATGATTCATTCCCATCGCACCAAACCAGGAAGATGACCGCCAGGAAAAGGGCCCCCAGTGGCTATGTTATCCTCTTGGCCGGACTGTCCTTCCTCAACTCCATCTCCTCCAGCTTCCTGTTCTACGGGATCTCGAGCCTCATAGAAGCTCTCTTCTTGACTGGCTGACGAAGGCCATGGATCGCGAGAGGTAGTCGAAGGAGCATGGTTCTGTCAAGGATCTCAACCTCTGCCGGCTGGGCCAGCCTGTTGGCGAGCTCAGGATTAGCTCTTCGAGTCTTCCTTGTGATACATTCATGTCGACGACGACTCTGTTTGAAGTACTTGGTCAGAAATCCTGCCATCTGGTAGCTGAAACAACCCAAGACTAGATTTCAGGTGAGAAAGGAGTTTCACCACTCTCCCGTTGTAGGAGACCCAGTCAGCCAGGCGTGGAGCGCATAGATAGCGTTTTTGCATTGCCACAGATTATTCCCATTGGAGTGCACATTCTTCATATTCCTGGAATGAACCCGCATCGCCATTCCAGATTGGTACGCCCTGTCAGGATCTTTCGATCCCCCTTGAGCGTTCCGGCATCATTGCCCCAAGCGGCAAACAGCTAGGGCCTCTGCCCTGCATCAAAGAACTCGCCTCGCAAAAAGGAGGCTCCGCTACCGTGCTTGTCGTAGAATGCTCAAGCTTCAAAAGGGACACCAGAATGAGGAACTGTGGCTTGGTAGGAGCAAAGCGCCTATAGCAACTGCCTTTTCACTTCTGGGAGCTGTGCCACAAGAAACTATGGAAGGAACATGTGAGTTCCTGAAAACCAGCATTAGATATATGGTCTCGTACTCGTTTTTTCTACATAATCTTGCTTGCATCTCACAGGAATCCTATGTTCCCGGATCGTAGATGGACCGTACACTGCTAGTCACTGCTATTTACCTTGTTTTGAAAAACGCATGCATCAAACAAATACCAACAAATTGAAATATTGCATTTTCCATGGCAACATGCCAAGCAAACACCTTGATATATATATATATGTATATATATATATATATATATTGTGATTTGTACCATATCTGGTACCTTGATGTGACGTCAGGTTGATTCCAGTTGCCAGTGTGGTATGCGATTTCCGGATCGCTCCTTTCACCTCAAAGTCCCGAGGTGGGAAGCGGTTGAGGTCTCTTGGCGGTGGACGCCATGGTGGCTTGAGCTTGGTGGTCTTTCAGGGAAAAGGCATTTGCTGCGGAGTCTGCTGGTGGGACCAGTGGTGGTTGGTTGGGCCAACCTAGGATATCATCTCCAGTGAATTTCACATTGGTAGCGGAGCTAGTGGAGCTGCAGCATTTGTCTTTGTTCAATTTTCTGGTGTGCTGCAAGAGCGGTGGATCCAGGACCTCTGAAGTTTGTTTCTACGATCATCTTGAGCCCCGTTCCTTTCTGCAACTACATCATCAATTTTGAGATTGGACCACAAGAGACATGGACATGTCTCAGAGCTCTGAAGGGCAGGGCACAGGCCTTGCTCCTCAGTTGCCATGGACCAGCGTCTGACGAATGTCCAGCATTATACGCAGAAGTTGAAGTTTCTGGCGGCCATGTGGCCATCCGAATCCCTGCATCTTCTGACGCCGAGAGCGGCATTGTTGGTACGGCTTTTCGCAAGATCGCTCGTCTTGATCCTGCAAAGCTGAAGACCAATTCTACCACGGGCATTGCTATGCTTGTGGAGGCGATCGGTGGATCTTGGGGATCAACGGAGATTGAAGAGCGCTATGAGTATTTTGAGAGGGCTTTGTACGGAACGGTGCAGAAGCCAGATGAGTCTCATGATAGTTTTCTGGCCAGGATGGAAAACAACTTTGTGGAGCTCATCTCCAGGAACACATCCTTGGAGGAGGTGCAGGCTTACGTTCTTTTACGCCAAAGCACTTTGCAGGCTGATGACAAGAAACGTATCTTACTGGAACATCAAGGTGATTTGAAGTACAAGCCAGTGGTGAAAGCCTTTCGACTGCTTGGTAGTAAGTTCTTCAATGAGTTTCAATCTGGTAAGACTGCATCCAAGACCAAGGTGTACGATGTCAACTTCACGGAAGAGCAAGATTCCACCTCTAACTTTTCTCAGGTGGGTGAATCAGCCCTGGCTTTTCAAGCCAGCGTTGATGAGGTTGATGGCGAGATTGACGGTGAGTACTTGGAGGCTATGATAGCCAATGAAGATCCTGATGCCATGTTGGTGGCAAGTTTTGAGTTGGAGCTCGAAGAGTTCATGCAGGACGTACCCGGCATGTGTGAAGCAATGACTACATACGTTGAAGCCCGAGCCAAATTACTTGAGAAGCGGAAGGGCCGTGGTTTTTGGCCAACCAAAGGTGGCAAATCGAAGTTTGGAAAAGGCCGTGGTCGTGGTGGCAAGGGCAAGAGTGCCCGGGATCGTGAGAACCTGCTGGCAAGAATAGCCAGGTCACACTGCCGCAATTGCGGGCAGTTGGGCCACTGGAAGGCCGAGTGCCCTAAGAACCAGCACTCTGATTCCAACAAGGCAGCAAGTGCCAACGTGGTGACTGTGGCTGAGGCGACCGAGTTTTCCCCATCAGCTTTTGCGTCTCACGAGATTTCGAATGACGCCGTCGAAGTGTTTTCAGAGGCCGAGGACGAAGTGTACATCGTCTCTGAAGACGGCCCACCGGACGTTTCTCGCTCGAATGGTTTTCAAGGGTTTTCACTTGCGTCCGTCACATCCAATTTCAGGAATGATGTTTTTGCACCTCCGATTTGTGAAGAAGCCTTTGTAGTTCGTGAACTCCTTGATAAATCTCACCATAGTAAGTTGACTGATCGCATTCACCAATTTCGACATAATCATGCCCAGTGGTTTTCCAATCATATTCATGTGTGTCCGCATCAACAGGCTCCCCTGTCCGCTGGTTCAGTGCCCAGGTTGAAAGCCCAGTCATTATTGATGGCTGATCATCCAGCCTTTCGTGTCTTTCGACGTGGGAAGGATCCTAATGTATCCCTCATGAGTTTGAATGTTTGACGGCTTCATGTGATAAGCCGTGTCATGCAATCTTGGACACAGGAGCTAGTAGATGTATCATTGGTGAAAAGGTGCTTCAGCAGCTTCGTCAACATTTACCTCCCGAGATTGATTCCCAAGTGAAGCAAGTCCCGAGTAGCGTCACTTTTCGTTTTGGGAATAATCAGTCACTCACCAGTTCATATCGTATCCAAATTCCTTTGCTTCGTCAAGATAATACCCCAAGGAAGTTATGGTTGGCCATTGAAGTTGTTCCTGGTAGCACCCCATTTCTTTTCAGCAAGAAGGCCTTCAAACAATTGGGTGGGATTCTGGATACAACCAAAGATCAATGCATCATGCAAAGATTGAACCGAGTTTTTTCATTGGAGCGCAGCAAGACTGATTTGTACTTGTTGGATATCACCAAACTGTGTTCACCCGAAAATAGTTCCTCTGAGGTTTTTCATGCACATCATGTTGGGAGTGTTAAAGCATCTTGGGGAAATAAAGATGTGATAACCGGGAAAGAACATGACAAGTGTGTTGTGAAGAGTCCTCAGAGCCCGTTTCACTTTCCCAGAGTTTCCGATTCGACCACATTCAATTTCCGAAAGTTTGTGTCAAGCCGTGGAAAGTTCGTGCCTGAGTCTTCTCACGTTGATTCATCGACCCGCAATGCCTCAAAGCCAGATGTTGACAAGTCTGAAGAATGTTTCCGAGTCCATGATCGGACTACTGACTCTGTTGCTTCAGATCTTGGTTCATCAATTGGAGTGCCAGCCATCTACCGACGACAACGAGGAGCTCCCGAACTCAGAGGTCACACAGACCATGAACAACATGCTTCAGGAGCTTCAGAATCAGAAACAGGTACTCCAAAGTTTGGTGGCCAATCAAATGTCCCGCGATGTGGCAAGACCAGTGGATCGACAACTTGTTCCATCAACGGCAGCCCCGGCTCCCTCTGCTACAACTCCGAGTCGAACTCGTCAGGGAACTTCAAGTGCCAGTCAATCAGCTTTGAGCGCAACACTGGTCAATCGAGTTCTCCGAGACATGCAATTGGCTGCACCTGGCAGCCCCGGTCGTTCGTCCTGGATTCTGGCCGAGGAAGAGGAGGAGATCAAAGAGATGTTGATCCCAGAGGTGGCAAGGACTCGAGCTCGTCCAAACAGTCTTCGAGCCCCTCCATCACCTCCATCGACTCAAGTGACTCTGGCCGATTGGGGAACCACCGTGATTACATGGGGCAAGAAGCGCAAAGGCAAGTCCTATCAGCAAGTGTTCCAAGTGGACATCGGATACTACCACTGGTCATTGGCAAGGTTCCAGAGTTTGCCACCCAATCAACAAGACTTTGTTCGCTATTGTCAAGTGCGATTGGAGCTGGAAGCCCAGGACTGAGTGGCAACTCTGATGATGCTTGTTCTTCTTCCGTTCCGACAGCCGTGATTGATACTGATTTCCATGAAGAAGTTCAAAGAACCCGTAATCAACTGAATGCGAATTTCCCTTCCTTTGTGAGAGATCAAGATTTATCTCATTCGTATGTTGCTGCGGAAGGCCTGATTGAACAAGTTTTTCATTCAGCGAAGTCGAGCTGTCCCAAGATTCAAATCAAATTGTTGGAAGTTTATGCTGGTCCTCATAGCCCACTAGTTGAAGCTGTTCAATCGTTAGGATATCAAGCAATGAGATTCACCAAAACTGATGGTGATCTGTCCACGTTGTCTGGCCGTCGAAAGTTAGGGGAAATCATTGACCGTTTCCAACCTGAAAATATTTGGGTAGCACCCGAATGCCGGCCTTGGGGGGATGGGCTAGACTTAATCAGTTCAAAAGTGTCAAGCTGTTTGATCAAATCTCCAAAGATCAAGATGAACAGCTCCAGCGCGTGAAGCTATGTGCCAGTCTTGAGAACTTTCAGCGTAACCGTGGACGCCAATTTTTACCTTGAGCAGCCCTTGGGATCTCGCATGCCAAACCTTTTGGAATTTCAGAGCATTCGGAACCACACTCAAGCTGTTCATGTTGACATGTGTGCTTTTGGTTTGAAGATTCCTGGTACGCAACGTTTCCTCAAAAAGGGAAGCCAGATTTTCTCATCTAGCCCTGCGCTGCTGACTGATTTAAATGGCTCGCGATGTCCCAATAATCATGAACATCAGACCATCGAAGGCAGTTTGAATTTTCAGGGTCAACGAATGTCTGTGACCCAATTTTGTGCATCGTACTGTAAAGGCTTTGCCAATAAGGTTGCTAGGACAATGTGTCGAAAATCCGAATTGGCTTTGGCAAATGAACATGAAGAAGCACCTCCTCCCAAGAGGGTTCGTTTTTCCAATCCATCACCAGTCTCTAAAGAACCTGAGCAACCTGATGAGTCAATGCCTGAAAGTTCTGTGCCGAAATTTCCCGAAGCTGAGGATCCGAATCCTGCCTCGGACAATTCTAAACTTGAACCTGTGGCACCTGTGTCTGAGCCTTCTCCATCGACCGAACGATGGCGTGAAGCCTTTAGACTTGCTGATTCAGCTGCACCTCGAGTTGGAAATGTGAAGATTCCCGAAGATTCATCCCTGATAGGAATCATTCAATCACTTGTACCTGAGATTCAGATCCATGAAGTGTTTGTTTGCCGTGGCACTGAGAGATTTCAAGTGCCCGTGAATCTTAGCAATCCAGCGCAATCTCCCATTCGTCACACAGTTTGCCTACACCGTACTCAAAACACGATTCATGATTTAGGCGTAGAGAATTGGGTGAATTTGAAACGTTTGCAAAGGATTCGTAATAGTATTCCTAGCAAGTTGTGCATCACGACCTTTGGTCACATGTTTGTTCAAGGAACATCAGCACTCGAGCCAGTGCAGCCTGCTGAGAAGGGTCCACCATCAGTGACTCAAAAGGACTTAGCTCCTTCTCGTTTTGATGGCAGCTCCGATATTTGTGAAGGTTGGGGGCCTCCGCCAATACCATTGCATGGTCCCAATTTCCGAGGGCTCAGTAGCACTGAGAAAGCTGATTTGGTGAAATTACATAAGAATCTTGGACATCCTGACCCAAAAGTTCTTTCTGAACATCTTTTGGTCCAAAAAGCTCCACAGCATATCGTTGAAGCTGCCAAAGATTTTGTCTGCGATGCCTGCGTTGAATCCACGGGTCGTCGTCACCAAAGACCAGCCAAATTGCGTGAGTCCCGTGACTTCAATGACCATGTTGGCATCGATGGCTTCTATTGGAGAGGGCATAGTGGGTTTCAAGTCCATGTTCTGCATTGTATTGATGAGGCTTCATTATTCCATTTAGGCGAGAGAATTTCCACTCGTAACCCCGACCAAATCATAAATGTTTGGAATGGTTTTTGGATGCTATGGGCTGGAAGCTCCAAGGTTGTCTATGCAGATCCCGCTGGGGAGTTTCGGTCTCAGGTTTGGAAAGATTTCCTTCAAACCCGTAACATCCATTTTGATCTGACCACGGAAGCTTGGCAGAGGGGTCGTGTTGAACGTCACGGGGACATCATCAAGGAAATGCTAAATCGGTATGATCAAGATAAGAACATCCAGAATATTGAGGAATTCGACCAGGTTCTCATCGCCTGTTTCCAGGCCAAAAATTCACTTTCTCGTCACCAAGGATATTCCCTAGAGCAGATAGTGTTAGGTAAGTCGACTCATCTACCTGCCTCTTTGACATCTGACGAAAATGTTGGTGCACACAGGTTTGCTGACGGTGAAACCCCTGAAAGTGAACGATTTAGACGCCACTTGGATATCAGATCCCATGCCCGTAAGACCTTCCTTTTAGTGGATAACAATCAAGCTATTCGTAGAGCCTTTTTGAGAAGATCATGTCCCACTAGGGGACCATATGAGACAGGTCATTCGGTCATGTACTGGGTCCGTAATCCAAAGGTGAGTCGGTTAGGTGGTGGTAGATGGCATGGACCGGCCAAAGTTGTTTGCGTTGAAAGCCCATCAGCGTTATGGATTTCTCACGCAGATCGTCTTTTCAAAGTCGCCCCAGAAAGTGTTCGACCGGCATCTTTGAGAGAATGGAATCAAATGAACATGATCCATCAGCCATCTCCGGATTTGCATGCTTCGATGCAACCTGCAGAGAGGAATGAACTTATCAGTCCACCTCCGTTTGAAGCCATGAGTCCTGAGGACTTGGAAGCATCTCCAAATAGCCCGGGGTATGCGCCCACAACACTTTCCCCTCAATCTACTATGCCACAAGAGATTGAAGCAATCCCTGCTGCTGATGTTCCGGTGCCTGAGACTCCAGTTCAGACCCCTGATTTAAGTCCTGAGGGAGTTCCGGATACAAATGAAGAAACTGAACTGCCACCCTTAGATGATGATAGTGCACTGGTGTCTCAAAGAAACATCCTGAGCTGTTTTCATGTCCAGCATTTTGATGAATCAACTGATCCTCTTTTGGAAGTATCTACTCTTGAACCTGGTATGGAAGAATGTTCCCTCCTTTTAGCTGAAGATGATCTTCCTTTTGTAACCGATCCTGTTGTGTGTCACAAGAAGAGCAGTGTTTCATGTTAGAGGTGCCCATGTCCGAACATGACCTTCAAAGCTGGTGGTCCTCTGACAAACCTGAAGCGTTTGCACAAGTTGCCAGTGCCAGTAAGCGTGCCCGAGCCGAAGTCCATCTCAAGACTTTGACTCTTGAAGACAGGATTCTGTTTGAAAAAGCTAAGGATGCTGAACTCAATTGTTGGATTCAAACAAGTGCCCTTCGTCCAATCTTGCGAAAACATCTGAACCCAAACCAGATTTTGAAAAGCCGCTGGGTATTAACATGGAAACCCATTGATGATCCTGAACCAGGCCAATCTAATCGAAAGGCCAAAGCAAGATTAGTTGTCTTAGGGTTCCAAGATCCTCAATTGCCGGAAGTAGCCAGAGATTCTCCTACACTAACCCGTGAGGGTCGTCACACCATTTTGCAATCCATTGCTTCACATAAGTGGGTACTCTCATCTTTTGACATAAAGACTGCATTCCTTCGTGGTAAAGCGGATTCCAAGAACCCCTTAGCAATGGAACCACCAATTGAACTTCGTAAAAAGTTGAATCTGACCACAGATCAAGTCTGCTCATTGGTTGGTAATGCATATGGTCGTGTGGATGCACCACTTTTGTTTTATCAAGAGTTGACCCGACAGTTGAAGAAACTAGGCTTTGAGATTCATCCCCTTGAACCGTGTATTTTCCAGCTTGTCTCATACAATGACAATCAACGAGTTTTGCATGGAGTCATCGGTGTTCATGTTGATGATGGTATTTGCGGCGGCGATGAATATTTCCACCACCAACTTGAATGCCGAAAGAGTTTTGTATTTACCGGTATTCAACTAGAGCAGCATCCTGATTTCAGTGTTTCCTGTTCTCAAGCTGAATATGTCCACAGTATACCTGCCATTGACATTGGCAAGGTTCGCCGGAACCAACCTGACTCTCCAATCTTAGAGTCGGAACTTTCCAAGCTACGTGGTCTGATTGGAAGTTTGCAATACGCAGTGACAAATACCCGACCAGACATGGCTGCTAAGCTTGGTGACGTTCAAACACAGGTTGGCCGAGCTACTGTAGCGACTCTCATGCTCGCTAACAAGGTGCTCCGCGAAGCTCAGTTGGAGAGTGCGGTAAAGATTTGTTTTCGACACATTCCTGTCACTGAGGTAACCCATGTAAGTTTTGGTGATGCATCTTTTGCTAGTCCCAAGCAATTGGATTCTTTCCAAGGTACCCTGATTTGTGCAACTGATTTTCATCTAAATCGAAATGAGCAAGCTCCCATTAGTCCGTTGACATGGTCCTCTAAGAAGATTGCTAGGGTAGTAAGATCAACTTTGTCGGCAGAAGCATTTGCTATGTCTCGTAGTGTGGATAAGCTGGGCTGGCTTCGCTTGTTATGGGGATCTCTGAACCTTCAAGATTTTAACTGGCGTGAACCACCAAAGGGTTTTCAGCAATTGCCCAAAGCTACCATTGTTACTGACTGTAAAAGTCTGTTCGACTTAGTTTCTCGTACGGCTATGCCGTCATGTGAAGAGTATCGCACCACCCTTGAAGTCCTTCTTATCAAAGAGAGATGTCAAGAACATTGCCACTTCAGATGGATCCCAACCAATCTTCAGCTGGCAGATTCGTTGACAAAAGCGATGGACTCATCGCTGCTCCGTGAAGCATTGGCATCTGGAGTCTTTCAATTGTTTGACGAAGATTCATCCCTTGAGAGTAATGCCCATCGTAAGGCTGCTTTATCATGGCTGAGAGCCAAAGGGGTGTCACATCAACAATAGATTGTTGGGAGTGTGATTTGTACCATATCTGGTACCTTGATGTGACGTCAGGTTGATTCCAGTTGCCAGTGTGGTATGCGATTTCCGGATCGCTCCTTTCACCTCAAAGTCCCGCGGTGGGAAGCGGTTGAGGTCTCTTGGCGTTGGACGCCATGGTGGCTTGAGCTTGGTGGTCTTTCAGGGAAAAGGCATTTGCTGCGGAGTCTGCTGGTGGGACCAGTGGTGGTTGGCTGGGCCAACCTAGGATATCATCTGGAAGGGTCCAGTGAATTTCACACATATATATATATATATATTCATTCTGTTAATGTCTCTATATGTAAATTTATACTAAAGTATATATATATATATATATTGATATTGATATACAGCGTTTCCGAGCAATGATTTTTGCCAAAGCATGCGAATCTTGGACTATTTTCATCTCCAACAACTTCCCATAAAGAAGGTTTTTCTTCAGCGCAAAAAATGGCACTCAAGACGCGTCCGGAGGGTTATTTTTCCGATGGTATTTGCGATGTTTTTTGCGCGCGCTTCAATTTTTACACAAAAAAATGAAACGTCAAATATAAGAAATCATTAAAAACTTGAATCTTCCTGGCGTTGAACATTTTCCGCAGCCCGCTCCTTGCGTGAAGCCAGCCCCTGCCAAAGCGAGTTGTTGACGGTATTTGCGAGTTTTATGCGCGTTGGCCATTCAAAAAAAGGGATGGTCGGCAACCAACTCCGCATGCCATGTGGTCCAAGTCGTCGACCCGGGAGTGATCCAGTGTGCGCACCAAAACTTTCTTACCCCTCAGGTGGGATCAGAAACTCAATACCAAAGAAGGATATCCAATTTCTGTCCCTTAAGGCGAGGCAGGAAAATGCCAAGGCAAAGAAAAATATCCAAATTGGCCGTCTCTCGAACCCCTAAAAGTGATCCAGCCCAACTTGTAGCAGACCTGAAGTAGTCCAGCTCAACATTTCGAACCTTCCCTCGCCAGCCGAAGTAATCACAATTGTCTATTTTCTCATGCCTTTTTGCTACCACACACCCGTCCAAGATTCTTCTAAGCAGAGAAATAAATGGTGAAGATTCTTCTAATCTTCGGCTGCAAATGTTTCTTAATCTATCACAATAAAAGACTTTTTCTATTAATAATCTTTTCCAATCTACGCAGCGAGGCCGAAGGACGAACCACCACGAAGGATAGGAATTTTGGATGTTAAGGATTGCTGTGGGCCAAGCAGCCCCGTCACTGAATTGTCTAGAGAGGCACATTCCCTAACCCCTTCCAGAATCCGGAATCCAAAATCCGGAAACCAAAATATTCGAATCCAAATCCAAATTTTGGCCAGATTTTGGGTGTTGGATTCGGATTTTGGACTGTTATGTAGATGACGAGTTCATTGGCTTGGGTTTTGGATTTTTAGGACCCTACGTATGGTAAGACTACTGGGCACGCCGAACCGGGTCGGCGAATTTTCATGCTCTTCTGCCATTTCGACTTCTCCAGGGACGAGCGTACAGTCCAGTCTCCAACCGAGGCCAGGTGGGCCATAAAGACTTAAAGACTCCAAATATGGTCGATTTCGATTTGAAAAATTCCAAATCGGTCGATGTCGAAAATTCCATTATTTGCATCACAGTCGTCGGGGACAGGTAGTCCTGCACCACAGTCGCCGCACGGAGGTGCAGGATTCTCGCGTTTGAAAACAGTGCCTGATCACCTTGACTTAGTGAATTGGGACTTGCACTTGTGTCATTCCAGCTGAGTTTTGCCTTCCCTCCCGAACAAAAACTTGGGATATTCGCGAAATCCATGAATTGGCAGGCAACTTCAGAACCGTCGTGGGTGGCAGGCTGGATCCTCACTTCGAGCTGCTGAGTAAAGCCTTCCCATGCTCTGGTTCAAATATCCATTGGAGAACCATCTCGAAGTTGGAAGGCTCAGGGCAGTTTCATGTGAACCAAGGCCCGTGGTGCAGGTGTCTCGGTCCCCTTCACCTGTCATAGGCACAGTGTCCGCGAAATGGACATGCTGTGAATTGTTCGATGGTGAGTTTGATACAGTCCGTAGCAGTGTCATGATTTGTAGTTCGTGTCCACATGGCTTGGGTGGGACCACGACCACGACCTCTGCAGCGTATCCGCTTTGTATTTCTGAGTGGCAGCAATGCAAACAAACAGTTCCACACCACTGTACACTGACACTGCATACTAATACAATAAATTAAGCGGATTTTTTCCTTTCAATTCCTTTCAGATTCGCCAATAGCATCAATGAAGACGATATCAACAGACAGTGTTTTGTTTGTGCCAGCTTCCGCGTGCACATTGCATCCAAATTGCGCACAAAACTGCGCAGTCACTTCGTCACTAGACTCACTAGACATCAGCCAATCCAAATGGTACCACGACTGGTGTTGGGGAGGTCGGAGCCATGGCCAAGATGCGGTCACATCAAGTTTCGAGTGGAACCTTTTTCCAAAGGCAAAGAAGCTTAAAGCAAGAACGATTTGAAAATTCGCACGTCTTGCGACGTTCATTTTATAAAATGCTGCCAGCATCTCATTTTCACGAACCGTCACCAAGCAAACAAGATCGAAACAAGCATATCTAGTTGCCA
>Ga0126337_10000486_pt1 | contig 20202 bp, 22 predicted proteins | sample DipCmetagenome_FD_92527 | JGI IMG/M metagenome (GOLD analysis project Ga0126337, IMG submission 92527) | Coral microbial communities from La Bocana,Puerto Morelos, Mexico - Diploria C A metagenome | ecosystem: Host-associated > Invertebrates > Cnidaria > Coral | place: La Bocana,Puerto Morelos...
CATTTTTCTTTTTTCTTTCCGCTTGTCGTACCTGTTCACAGCCTCCACAAAACTTTTTTCTACACAGTCACGTAAAAATATTATCTTAATTCTCAAACCTTTGCACCGTTTTAAAAGAAAAAAGGAAAATGTTTGTCCTATTGACGTCATCCATGCGTCTGTCCTATAAAAGGTCATAACTGAGAACACTGAAGTCAAAATATTATTTTACTTATTACTACTACTGATGATACTACCGTTTTAGTCCTGTTTTTGAACTATGTAGAGCATTGTAACCCCCCCCCCCTCCTAGATGGGACGCTCGTCCATCTCAGGTCACTCATTCTGCTAGGTTGTCCCAACAATTGCGTTCTCCTACAGAACACTTGATTCTCGTAGTACCTCTCTCTGCCCAGCAGAATAGATAGATAATACTATGGGTGCAAAGAGATACTGTGAGAGTGAAGTGTCTTTTTCAAGATCACAATGCAACGACCCTGGCCACAGGGGCCGAAACCGGAGTCCTGTGCACTAATTATAAGGCCTTCCAGGACTGAGATTAACCTGGTTTATTTTCTTGAAGTCGTTCAGCAAAGAAGTCTCTGACCTCCAAGGATCCGTTGAGGACCTCAGCAGTCGATGTCACGAGCTAATGAGCTCCGTCCCGTCCAAAGAAAGCGAGGTACTTGGCGAGCAGCTAGTCACGCTCAGAACCAAGTGTGAAAACCTTGAAGGTCACGTGGCAGAAAAGGAAGAGGAGTTTGAGGAGACGCTGTGGAGATGGCAGGAGTTTCAGAGTGACATTGATGCTTGTTTCCGTAATTTGGCCATGATCGAGAAGTCTTTGGATTTTCAGTCTCTAGATGAAGGGGAATTGGAAGATCGCCGAGAGACACATCAGGTCAGAGCTTGTCACCAGTGCCCGGTGCGGGAATTGTTTCTGCAGCGGAACTAGTGTTGCCTTTAGGTTGCTTTGCTTTTTAAACCAATCAGACTTTGGTATTTTGTTGTTCGCGATCATACCATCGTACAACGTGCGGCCCTGTCTCCCTAGTGAAGGGTTCGACATGACGATAATACTTTTACCAAAAGCATATTGTAATATTCATTTTGTTTTGAAAGTTTTACATTCCCATTTAAACCATATGAGAAAATAGGTTCTGTTGAAAGTCAAGTAACCAGTTACGAATTTCAAGAAAAACATAGAACAAATAGAGCAAGAATTAGAAAAAAAGATAAATAAAAATAAATCTGAAAGCTCCAACCAGAAAGAGTGTGGGACGTCACCAATATGATATCAATTCATTTACTAAATTTTCATCCCCATTTTGCCATTAATATTATTTAATGATGCTACCGCAGATGTTATCGGACAACCTGGACATCCAAGAGTCGATAATTTACGACGTCAAAGACAGAGCCAGTGATGTCCTAAGAGTGTTTCCCCCTGGAGACGTCGACAAAGCCAAGGTGAAACTGATTTCGCTCGATCAGCGGTTTCTCCTTGTCAAAGAACGCCTTCAGAGGAGACAGGAAGAAATGTTGAAATCGTCGGTGGACTGGCACGAGTTTGAATGCGGGCTCAAGAGCTGTTTGGAGTGGGTATTGAGAGCAGAGGAGCGCTTGGCACGAGAATTAGCAGATTTGCCTGAAAACGAGACTGAGATTAGACGGCTCAAGGTTAGTGAAGGGTTTGAAAGGTGTTCCCGGTAAACTCCTATTTAGGAAGTAATTATTTCTTTGCGCTAGTTATAATGTGCACAAGGGAATGTAGTCTATGACAATTTAGGTTAATACAATATGCCCTTAATCGCTTTCAAAGGCTAGGAAATTTATTTGGGTTGTTGCGAAATGGTCTCGGCCACACCTCAGACAAATTCATTTTCGTGAGTGCTTAGCTAACTGTATATTTACATTCATAATTCTATAACGCAGATCTTACACTGTTCATCGGTTTAAAAAAGTAATAATTTTCAGTCTGTGTAAAGAATTCCCATGACAGAACAAAAAGAAATAAACTTTAAGTAATTTTTTTTCATTAGTTCGGCAGTTTATACGTTTTCCTTCAGAAAAAGAAGCATGCGGTTTCTTTCTTTGAAAGATTTCTAACCAGGCGGTTTTGCACTAGCCCCTTTTAAAGTAGTTTAACTATTTCCTACATTCTTTTTTAAAATCTGATCTAACATTGTTTTGGCACCAAAATACACTGTCGATTTTGGCGCCTATCCCCAGTCTCACTCGGTGTATCCGTGGCCTCTCCAAACCTTTCTTTTATGACGTTCGTTCACGTTATAGTTTACGCACAAAAGGCAGTCTTGTCTATATTTGGAGAAAGAGACATGCAAACAATAGTTGCTGCTGTTATTTGAGATGTTCTGTCGCAGTTGTAAAGTACTTTGTCCAATTTATGCATAAATCATAGAGACTAAAGTAAACATGGACAGGTGTTTCAACTACACTGGTTGCTTGTGCGACGATGCAATCACATCTCTTGCCGTAGTTTGAATTTTTCCTTTTTTTGTTCAAACCGTGTCTGTCTCAAAATCATCTGGACTTATTCTGTCCTATAAAATAAGTCGACGTAAACAAGAATTTAACGTGGCAAGAATTTCAAGATTGATCTCGAACCGAGAATTGACTCTCCCACAGCTTAGAGAAATTATGATGGCCGAAGAGAAATTATTGTCTTGATTCTTATATGTATTCTCCTAACTTGTACTTATGTGTAGCAACTGTTAAAGAGAGTTTAAGGTTAATTAAGGGTCGCTTTGCCATTTTTCATTTTAATTTGTTGAAAACTGAACACCAATCATGGTCAAAATCTGAGTTTCAATCATTGCCTCCGAAGTCACACCATTCGTTAGGACATTTTTTTTCAAATTCACTGAATGCTTTGCTCATGAATCGCTTCGCATGGTAAGAGAATTGTTTTTTTGGTGAATACTTCCGATTTGGACTTTGGAAGAGATTTCGTTCGTTTTATCTCACTTAATAAATCGTAGTCTCCCTTTCATATTTTTTTTTGTAACCCCAGGCCACGTTGCCTACGAACAGCGTCAAACTTGAATCAATTAGCGTGTAGGTTTAATTTATGCGTGTTCAGGTTAGCCATGTTTTCCTGGTTGAGCTCCTTGCGTTTAAATGATCGTTGGCCGTCGATAATATGATTACTTAGGAGCAGATCAGAGTTAGGACTGGCGAGCAAGGGGTAAAGAAGTGTTTACCTCTCAGATCATTGCGGTCGTGACGGCAATTTTTAATTTCGGTTGATAAGTAACTACAGGCTTAGCAGTGATCACGATGAAACTGCTATGTTGTCAGACCGCGTTTTGTCGCCTGAGAAAAGAAGAAGAGTAATAGGAGTTTGAAGGACTATGGAAGCGAAGCTAGATAACTGAGTAACCGTGATGGCGAACAATAGTACCGATTTGTACTTGCATTATTTTTACTTCCAGGCTTTCGGCGATGAATTAGATGTTCGACAAGGAGACTTCGAGAGCATTCGCAGCCAAGGGGACCGATTGGTTTGCCAACTAAACGATCAGGCCGAGCAGGAGGCCCATCGAAAGCAGATGGATGACATATCTAACCGGCTAGATCGGATACAGAATCTGGTGAACGAGCGAGGGCAGTGGATCGGCGAAAGGACGCACTACGGCATTGTAGAATTCGAAATCGCACTGAAAGATTGTTACGAGAAGATAGAGCAGTTTAAGACCAGTCTGCGAGGAGTTAGCAATTTGGAATCTGTCGATGGAGTGCACGAACGTTCACAGGTGAGTCTGAATAAGCCGAAACAAAAACAAAAACTAGGCAAGCCGCCTTGATTTTGCTTTCTGCTTTCGAAAGTCATTATTTAATTCCCCGCGGCCGCCTAAATATGATCTGAAGGGAGCAGATGTAAGCAGCTGTGAATGACATTGTCGAAATTGAATTCTGTGAAAAACATTGATATTATGAAAATCGTGAAGTGGCTATTATTCTCTTTTTTTGTACAAGTTAAAATATTGTTGTTTTGAAAATTGAACAAGGTTTAATTCTCTTTTAGTTATTGATAGCGATCGAAGGTTCCTAGCAACTAAAACAGCTTGTTAAAGTTACTCGACTGAGGTCGGTCAATTATCATGTCATGCTGGGTTGGTATCGATCTCTCAGTGTTCTGAATGTCGAAAGAAATAAAAACTAGCATGTCTTTCTTTTGACATTTTTCCGTCTTGCTCGGCCGTTATTTCTCAAGAAAAGCGTTATTTCTTCTATTATTTTCTCATTCATTTACGAGAAAATGCACTTGATTAGCATAACATCACTTCCCACGCGCCAACGTCGCGTATTAAAATTTAATGTCACGCTTCGAGAATGCTCGTTATTACAATAATCCATTTTTTGATATCGGAGCGACAATTTGTACATTGTGCAGGGCGTGTATTTGCCTTTGTTTCCTTGTGAATCGCTAGGAGTTCAAATGGAATCGTTGCCTTTTATTTGTTTAATGTTTTCTTTGCTCTGTATGTTGTCAAATAGGTGCACAATATCACCTAAAGCACAATAAGACGGGAATACGGTTGCTTGTGAATCCAATGCATGTCATTGTATATGACATAAAATCATAGTTACCCGTTTCACTTTTTGTTCAGAAAATTCACTTGGTTCCCTACTCGTCATGGTTTTGTTTACTCGTTAATAAATGTTTTTAATTGTTTTTTCAAAAGCAAATTGAAATTAGAACAAGGTCGATAAAAGCTCATGATAATAAGCTATAAGTGACCTTTGCATACGTTGACATTAGTGGACTTTTCAACGCTGATAAACAAACTTGGTTTTTGATAGGGCCTCCAAGGTAAGCTTTGTCAGACACTTGGAAACATTTTTTTAGAATTTTGCATCTTCAAGGAGGGATTAGGATATGAAACTTCAACTTTCTTTGTACAATTTTCGTCAATCTGTTTTTGCATCCAGCTTTGAACTGTGCTAGACAAACACGATTTTCGAGGTCGAAATGACCGTTAGCACTCCGGATGGAGAGATGAACTGCAAGAACCTTGAAACAGCATTTAAAGTTTCACTCATTCCTGCGAAGACGGATTTTAGCCTTACATAATATGCCACAGCGATTAAAATACATTTTTGCTGGGCTCAATGGAAAGCCTAATTGTAAAATTTGGAATAAAAATAATCTTTTACTGTAAGTTAATACTCTTCTATGCTTTAGTAACCGATAACGGTTATGTAAACTCACTTAATTTTTTTCTGTGGAACCGCCTCGTCTGTCAAGTACTCGACCACAAAATCTAGAGTCAGCATGTGTACATGCATGTTTATCCATCTTCGATTCTGTCTTCATTGTTTTGTCGGCTCAACGGAGATAACGTCTTAATCCCGAACTTAATAGCTATCTGTTTTCTTTAATAAAACTAATTTCATTTTACCCCAGCTTTGTTGTTGCCGATCGCAAGCGTATTTAAGGCAGGCTGTTTGAAACGCAAAGCAAATGTTGTGTACTTGTTGTTGGGACTCAAGGCTTTTTTATACCGTGAGGTCTTTTATTTTTATTTTCCTCTATGTTGTTTTTACTTAAACTTTTACTTGCCGTTTTTTAAGAGTTTGAAAATTTTGTCATGTCTCTGAATCTTGAACGTGATGTTATTAAAATTGTAGTGGAAAGAAAATAGAACCTGCAAATTAAATGTGATGTAAATATCACAGTATTTCCATTTATTTTTATTTCCAAACCTAAACAATCTAACTTTTCTGTAATTAATGAACACGTTTCACGTCAGTTGACAATTGATTTTCTCTGTCTGAAAGAGATATAACTCTAGGTGATTATAATAACAAGTTGATCAGGATATTGCTGTCTTCGAGTTGATATCATAAATTATTCACCGTTTGGGCAGGAAATATATTTTGCGAACATCAATTTATTTCACTCCAGGGCTGAAAGTCTGATGAAATTGTCTGAAGAACTGCCGTGAAATGTTCGTTTATATTAGAGATTAATAGCTTATACTAGTTGAATTCATTCTCCATTTGTTTGCCTCAGTATAGTAGTGCACTATGCATAGTGGTTTTGCTGTCTTTATGTAACTATTACGAGGCCTTTGAGAATGTTTCTTTGTTTCGTGCGTTATTTCGTTTAAAGCTTGCTAATCGAGCCTCTTGTTCTGTGATTTAAGTTGTTATTTTATTGCTTTACACAGCTTATGGAAATTATTTCATTTTTTCTTGTGCGTGGAATATTGTCGTTTTCGTTGTAAGTATTTCAGCTGGTTGCGATGTCATAGGTTAAGCTCAAACTCGAAAGTCTCATTTTTGAGCCTGGTAGTCATCAAACTGTGTGAATTGTTCTGTCACAGGATCTTCATTCAGAGTTACAATTCATAAGGAACCATGCAAGGAACATCCAGGAACAGTGCCAAACATTACTACCGCAAATTCCCGACGTGGAAAAAGAGGCAGTTAAAGAGAAGCTGGAAAGATTACAACAAGACATCGCTACACTCGAAGAAGAGACGCGACTTAGGTTGCGCCATGTCAACAGTGAAACCCTAGGGAGAGAGGAAGCGTCTGCGTTTGTGGAAGGTGTCGTACCAAAGCCTGCTGGTCAAGGTCTAGTAGAAAATAGCGATTCCGATGTAGGAGATTCAGAAAGTGGTGTCTCTTCAATGGAATCTTTTGAAGGGATTTTACGCAAAGAAAACGGGCACGCCCCAAGCGAAAACGGCGTACGCGTAAACGGCGTTCCCGACGACCATTTTGAAAACGAGGATACTGACGAAGATGTTCATCTTAACGGGGGATTGTCTGTTTCGCCCGACGAGTATCAGCGAATTCGTTTGAGTCGTAGCGCAGATACAAACCAAGATACAAACTCCTCACGTGATCTTGATGATTCGCGCGCTGCATCACATGACGATAAATTCGGTGATGTCAGCGTGCCTGTTTTGATTGTAACTGACGAGGATGGGACTCCGGCGGAAGTGGAATTTGCCGAAAACGGAGTAGATGGCAGTCAGGAGAATGAAGGTTTCACCGACCAAGCTGGGGAGTTCTTCTTTGACGATTTCGATGTTTACTATGGTGAGAGCACTCCTAAAACCGTAATTGATCCAGACAACACTTCTACACGCGATGACACGATCACTTCAGAGAACGAAAGCAGTGCACCAAAAGGTGACATCGTTACCATCAAGGAAAGTTCTTCTCACGATTCGAAAGCGAGTGACATTGTTGATCATTTACTAAACGGTGATGCTCCAGAAGGTCAGTCGAATGATTTAATATTAAAAGACGAGAGTGGATCGCTCGAAGAAAGTATCGTTACTGAAGTCACGCTTCCGTCTCATAAAAGCGTGATAGATAATGCGTTGCCAGACGATTTTGACATTTCCGCCGATTCTAAACTTGGAGATGATATTTTGCGTCACAGCACTCCCGCTGAAGATATTGAAGCCACTCCGACAGAGGGAAATATAACACCTTATCTCCGAGGCAATAAGAGTGATTCCGTGGAACTAATAATTAGCGGTCCCGAAACTAAAACACCTCCTCAGTTCGACGAAGTTAAAACAGCAGATAGCAATTCTGATTCGTCTTATGTTTTAGATAGTGTAGTAAAGAAATCTCCCAGCCTGACCAGTCAAACAGGTGCTAAAACAGGTTTGGCTAATTCGGAGCCAAACGAAGAGATGGACAAACTTGACAGGCTGTTGAATATCGAAGAGCATTCGTTTGAGAACAACGCAAGAGGCGTTGAAGCAGAGAAACCTCATGACAGAATCGCGTCCATTTTATCAGAGCGTCGCAAAGCAGAGGAAGCTGAAAGGCTCCGTTTTGCCGAAAGCTCTGTCAGAGACACTGATTATGAGCTATTCACCTCCCGACCCCTAGACCTTGTTGATAGGAGCTCCCCATTAAAGGACCTAGATGATTCTGATAGCCTGCTGCACGAGAACATGTCTTTGGACGCATTCCTCGTAGAAGTTGAAAAATTGTTGGACAAGTTGCGTTCCATTGAGGAGTTGATCACAACAGATATGGAAGATGAGGATAATGTCAAAGATGAGTTGGCTAAACACGTGGTGAGTACTGAAAACCATGTTAATCATTTTGTTAAAAACATTTTGATTATATCTGAATGGGATATAAACTTGAACGAACCCTCTGGAGTAAAGTGCAATTCTTTTTACGATCACCCCTCTTAACTTGGTGGCCTTTGGATGGTGCACTCTACTCCGGATCAAGCGGTCCGGGTTTGCGCCCTTGCCGGGGACATTTATTTATGCTCTTAGATAAGACACTTTACTTTCACAGTGCCTTTCTCTACTCAGGTGTGTAAATGAGTACCAGCAAATTTATTGTTGGGGGGAACCCTGCGATTGACTAGTATCACGTTGCGGTGAGCAAGGGGAATAATAATATTTCTTAGTCGCTTCATGCTTCAGTAACTGGAAATAAGCCCTGGTTTAAACTTACGCGTCACGCCAGTCTTAAGTACTTGTGACATTGCGTGACTTAATCTTTACGTGTACAAAGTAATGCTGTCTCTTGTCGTGAACGCATTAAATTTGAGTAGGGACGATCACTAAACTAATTGTTATTATGTAATTTGGTTATATCAACTAAGTTGAAAATGTAAATTGGCCACCGTAACGAGTTATAAAGCTGACGTTTCTGACTACATTGTTACCCCCACCGACGCAGCACCACAGTTTCTTTAGAAACTTTCACTCTTTATTAATTGTTATTATGGTTTTGTTGTTGTAGGCATTGTGTGTTTTGATGTCGAAACAACAGGATCGCGTGGATCAAATGAACCTGTTGTCCCCAAGTTTCCTGCACGGGAGTGCCAGTTTGAACATCATTCTCGAGGAACGGCTACGAGAAGTGAACGCTCTTTGGAAAGAGGTCCAAATGCGAGCTTCGTCGAAACAAGAAGTCCTTGAGCGCTGCGTTCAGGAACAAACACAAAACCTGGAAAGCACTCGGCAGCAAGAGGTCATGGCGTTCACGGAGAACTTCTCTTTTTTGAGGTCGCTCTACCTTACTGTGGACTGCTGTGATGATGCTTGTAAAAGAAGGAAAAGTGGTGTGGTCGATAGAGATGATAATGATGATGATGAGCAGGAGTTTTACGACGAGGAGTTGAAAAACCAGATCGAACTGCACGAGCTGTTTGAGGGACTAGCGTCAGTGGAGGAAAGTGCAGTGTCGGAACTGGTAGTGGATGGTGATTTGACGAGGTACCAGGAGCAGTTGACGCGATTACAGGTCAGTCAGTAGCCATATATGGGCGTAGTCGCCTTGGCAGCCTTATTGGGCTCGTAAAATAATACATGTATTTGCTAGTGGTGAAGAGCTTTTCTTGGCGACTGTAATGGAGATTACTATTATTCTAATAAGTAGTTCAACTTAAAGATTTTTTTTAGTTGTGTGGAATCATGTGGGTTTGTATCTGAAATATGACGGAAGGAGCACCTCTCACTGGTCTTTACTAGTTGGGAAGTTCCCTCTACTACAAAGTCCACTCGACCACACGTTTTAACGAAGTTATCTCAAGACATTAAGTCATTTGTTATGTTATTAATGTTTTCTTGTGAAGTAACCCCTGTAATTGGAGTTGCTAAACTTGGTTAGTGGATATTGCTCAGGCATTAAGGTCGGTCGGTACCTACAGGGAACGATAGTAAATACAAAGTAACATGTATGGTAATGTCAAATTCGTAATGGTGATATTCCGATGCGCCATCAATGGCGTTATGACCCTCATCCTACGATAGATACCTGTCAGAATACTGCCCTGACGATGTTTACTTCTTTTCTGTTCATGGTCCACAGGACCTCGCAACGAATCTAACGAAATTCAAGAACAAGTTGGATACTGTTTCGCGTCGATTGTCGCCCACTACAGCGGAAGATGAAAACCTTCGTCAGCAGGTCTCTGACCTTAACAGCCTTATGAAAGGCGTCATCAAGCTAGCCCTGTCTAAACAGCAGGAATTGCGTGCGGCAGTGGAGAAGATGGTCAAGATTGAAACAGCGCTGTTAAATCGAAGAGACTTCGAAGGAAAGTTACAAGAGTGGTCACAATTGGTAAACGATGTAGAGCAATTTGTTGAACATTTGGGACCCTTCAATGAGGATGAAAAAGATCTAGAGTTGCTGCACTACGAGGTAAGTGTAATTGTGGGCTATTCTTTGCTTTGTGGAAACACTAGGGTGGAGAATGAAATATATGGGAAGTCCTTGCTTCTGTGAGTTTTCTTTTAAAGTGAGTTAAAGTTTTTTTTTTCCGGAGTCTGAAATACAAGAGTAAAAATCACACGTTGTTAAGCCCAGATAGTTCTGCACATTTCTCTACATCACATCGTTGTCTTGTTTCTTAGTACGCAAAATTGATTATAGTCGTAAAAAGTTATTGTGTTAAAAGTATGCGATTATGGAGGCAAAAGGTTAAGTCTTCATACAGGCCAAGTGTCCCATCAGGCCGGCGCTTATCTCCAGTTTAAGTAGTAAGAAGCGACTAGGAGTCATTTCGACTCCCCCTTGGATGGGATGCTAGTCCAACGCAGGGGTTGAACGCAGAGGCGAGCGCACGAACCTTAAGTCCACTGCACATCGACTACTATAATGCGATTATGGATAAAACGCTGAAACGGGAGTGTGGCATTAAAGGCTGTGACAAACTAGCGCCAGTCCATTCCCGGGACGGTTACAACAATTCCCCTATCGTCTTTAGTCGTTTCAACTCATAAATAGATGGAATAAACAGTGCTCGCTGTCTTGCCAATGTCAATGTTTAGTGTAGGTTTAAGGAAATGCTGTTTTTTGTCCCTAAATTAAATCACTGACACTTTTTGTTATCCATACAGTTCCTACAATGTCATTCCGTAATCCAAGAGTGCCTTCACGACTTCTTAAACAAAGAGTCCTCTAGGGGCGCCAGTCCTCACAAGAAGGCGCGTCTCGCTGAGTTGAACAAACGCTGGGGCCGCATTCGAACGATCCTGCGGAATCGCGAGCGAAAACTGAAGGCTCTTGGCGTCTTAGTGTCTGAGATAAACACTCCTCCAAGACAAGTCGTAGTTGAATCTGTTGTTCCCGAGAAAGAGAAACCAGTCCTGGCTTCAACTCCCAGGGAAGTCAAGAAGTCAGAGGTTAAAGATACCAGGGAGACTCCCCCAAGAAGCAAATCGTCTTCACCTGCGCGGGAGTTAAAGACTCCCCCAAGCGGGGAAAAGAAATCCCCCAGGACAAAAAAGAAGCAGAACGAAGAGGAGTTACGCGAATTCTCCGAGTGGCTGACCAGTCAGGAAAGAGCTTTTCACGAACTGATTGGTGATGAGAGTTTGCCGCCCACCATGGAAGCTTTGAAGGAGAGACTTAAACAGTTCCAGGTACTATAACATTGGAGGCAATGATTGTTTAGCACATACATAGTAGAACCATTAGTTCCCTTCCTCCCCTCCCCCCATCACTCGCTTCTGTCCTCATTCACACGGCGTACATCTGTCGTGCTCATTTTATTAGAACCTCATATTTTCCGTTTGGACACTCCCGTTAAATTTTTTTTACCTGAGTAATTTTCGTATATGATATGAAAGAAATGTTCATAATGTCACGAGTGTAGGACAAAGAAGAAAAAAATCTGAGTTCCTGGCTGGTACGAACCCTATAGGTCGAAATAATTTTCTAAATCAACACACGGAATTTACTTACTGACCTGAACTAACGTTTCGTATTTTTTTTTAGGGATTTTGCCGTAGCATTCACAGCCACAAATCCAGAGTCGAAATGATGCGACAGTACGTAGTACAGAGCGGAGAACGCCTTGATGCTGATTTCGTCGGTCCGAAGTACGAAGATGTCACGAAGATTGCCGACAGTATGTATGAAGCGTGCGAAGAGAGTGCCGAATGGCTTCAAACGGTATTAATTCAGTGGCAGTCTTTCGATGAATCCTCGAGAAAGTTCAACTTGTGGATGGATAACTTAGTTCAGAAATCGTTCGCCTTTGCCAGGAAAATGCCAGAAGATCACATCGATGCTGTGTTAATGAAAATGATGAAGTACCGTGAGCTGGATCGTAAATTCACCGAGCGACAGCCGAGCAGAGATGGCTTGGTGTATGAAGCCGAGCAGGTTTTGACCGCCACAGGTGAGCAGCAGATATAGTTAATATCATTTGAACCCTTTTGGAGTCAATAAGAACACGATATCCACTTTTTCGTACTGCAAGACCAAACTGCGACGATAAGGGTATTTTGGTGTAAGCATTATCGCTCGAGCCAACTTAGCTTCAAAGGTGCTCAGTCACGATATTTTGAGGGGAGCCTGAAAATAATAGTTCTATAGGACAGAAGAACGCTAAAGAGATGATAATAAACCATAAAGGAATAAGGAAAGTTAAAAATAGACCTTTTTAGCTTGGGCGGTTTGTTTTTCTATTATAGACCACGTGGGAATCTCTAGAGAACTGTTCCTTTATCCAACCAAAAATTATTCCTTCATGTACACGCGACGATGTGAAAATTTGAAAGCAGGAATTCTCAAGAATATCATCACATGGTCTGATATGAAGAAATAAACCTCCAAAGCTAAAAAGATTGGCAAATGACGAAAAATTGAGGCTAAACTTCTCGGAAACTTCTCAAGAATACAATGCGTCGTATTTTATCTCTCATTTGTCTCCAGTTTTAGCTAACCTTGTTTCCTTTTCACTTGTTACCTCTTCAGTGTTATTATACTGCATACTTATACTGTAGTAAAATATTATTTTGAGATTTTCTCGTAATAAAGTAGTCAGTTTAGCTAACCAATCACAAAGGACACAGCCAATACAGTGAAAACTCGAAGAAAAAATACACGTGGCTGGCGCAAAGGGCGGGAAAAAGTGTACAAGCCAGTCACGTGGTTTTGTGTTCACGTCTGATTGGATGAACAGTGACACGAGTTTTTAAACCAATCACGTTGGTTAGTAATGCAAAACCAAAGAGAATGCGAATTACTGTCGCGCCCAAAACATAATTAAACAGTTCTTAACACGTTTGCCGGCCTCAAGAGTCCTCATGGGCCCGATGAGGATAAGTAAGTAAGTAAGTAAGTAAGTAAGTAAGTAAGTAAGTAAGTAAACAAGTATGAAACGGCTATTTTTGTGGTGTACAATGCTGCAAATTTTTTTACTAGAGGGAAGCTACCTTGCAAGTCTAACTGCTCTTTTCGCAATTTGTCTTCTTAGGAAATGCCGACGTCCAGGCTGCTCTCAGTCAGTTCCGAGAGAGATGGCGCGGTCTTCGTCAAGAGACCCGGGGCGAGCGGCAGCGCCTTGAGCGGCTACTGCAGTTATGGAAGGAATATCAAACTGACATGGACGAACTGGTCGACTGGCTCATGTCCATTCTTAGTGTGATGAGGAACGAGGAGATCTGCGATGACAGTTTAGATATGGTCGAAGGACAACTGGATCATTTGAGAGTAAGTTAGGTGGATTCTGGTCGATTCATGCAGTTTTTAGATGGAAACGGTTTTCTGTTAAAGCCGTTTTGTGAAGGAGGATTTCACAGGGAATTTGATGTCCTTCCCTAACGAAAAACTCATCTCTTTGTTTTAATAGTCTGAATTGCATCACATCTCGTGCAATTTTCAGGTACCCTAGAGTCATACTTCGTTGATCATAAGCCAATATTTATTTCTCTGAATGCTCTGTTATTCACATTTTCGAACTCAGCTACAATCTTTTACAAAAGTCCTTAGGACACTTTTCTAATGTGACGAATTATCTGTGTTTTACGACTGAGGTTTAAAAAAGTGCAGCTTTCCTTTTAAAAACGCATTGCCGTCCCCCCTCCCCACCCAATACAATGTAGGCAATTTGGTGAAATTGCAGGTATTAGTTTTCAACATTGTATGTGGAGTGAGGGGTGAGTTTAGTAAGGCGAAGTTGTATTTGCGTCTGCCGTTCGCGCAAAAACGCCAAAAGTGCAAATTTTTCCCCTATCTTTCGTCCCATGATTGAAGATGTGTGCATAAAACTAATATCCAAAATAAACTTTTTACTTCAGCTCTATCATCTCCTATATGCAAATCAAAATAATTCATAGCTCGTTTCGTGCACAACAACTACTATTACTCAAAATAAGAAAATGAGAAACAAAATTTCCCTGAACACCTATTGTATAGATAATCCTATAACCAACTTCCTTCACTTCTTTAGTTTACAAGTTTCCTCACAGAGCACTTTGATCTTTTTGTGGTCATTAAATATGACAAGATTTACCTTTCGTGGGGGTTGCTTCTTTTGGTAAATTTTTCTCTTCTTTCTCGTCTTCCAGCATTATCAAACAGAAGTGGAGCGTCATCAGGTGATAAAAGAAAATCTGGACCGCATCGCGGCACAGTTGTAAGAAATGACACACGGAAATGCGGAAGATTTGATAGAAAGCCAGGCGAGGCTTGACGACAACTGGACTGAACTCTGCGCCTTACTTGAGGACCGCGAAAACGAGCTTTTGGGAGCACAAACCGATCTGTTGCTCGTAAGGTGCATTGACGATGTGGAGCAGCTGGAGGCGTGGTTTAATGCCGCCAGGGACACCATGGAGAGACCTATTTTGGTTCTTAGTAGTGCCTCACTTGAGGATGCTAAGGAACAGTTGGAAAAATATAGGGTGGGTAAAATTTTACATCAAACGACGGTGTGAATCTGTTATGGAATACTGATGAAAATTTCTCTTTATGACTGAATAGGTCGTTTGGGTGAATAGAACTATGTCAAACTTTTAATTTGGCCCCAGACTAGCTTATTCTGAAATCAATGAATTACAGAATCAGGTTACGAGTTATCACTATCGGTACAAAGGGTAAATTGTTGTTTAAAAATGTGTATTCTCATTTCTTTGAAGACCATCAAGAAAGATCTCCATAGCAAGCAAGAACTCCTTGAAGCTCTAAACAAACGAGTCAACCAGTCCCTTAACGAGCGGAGAAACGCGTCCGTGCGAAGCGTTGCGGAAGGAGTGCGGCGTCTGAACGTGCAGAAGACACAGCTCATCACGCTGTTATCAGAGAAAGAAGAGCAACTCAAGTACGCGTTGAACCGTTGGGTAGACTTCCAGAAGATATACACGGAAATAAAAAATATCAATGACTGGTTTGAACAGAGAGAGGAGACACTGAACAGGTACCAAAGGATTGTTACACAGCGGGAGTTTGAGATCGCTTTGGAAGATGTTAAGGTAAGAATATATACAATAGTTTTTGAAGGCCATTATCAGGAGTTTTCGCCGTCCGTCTTTTTCATTGGTACGCTTTCAAGCAATAATATAGACAAATTGTCTTCAATCAAATTTTGCCATTTTACATTTTCTCTGTAGCCTGCCATTTAAGTACCTTGTGCGTTCTGTAAACTTTGTTCGTGTACTGAACACGGTAAATAAACTCAGGAATTACTTACGATTGGTCTGTGAAAGGTTTACAACTTCCTATTTTTGATAAAATACAAAGCTTTTAAAAGAAGTCCTGGTGCGCGTAAACTCCTAAGCCGTATAGAAATCTAATACTGTCACGCAAAAGATCAATACACTGTCACGCTAATCACTCTACGATGCCTCCGTTAATCTTCCCTTTTATCCAGGCAATGAAAGGATTCCTAGTAACACAACAAGAAGCTGTAGAAAACGTTGTCGTGGCGGCTCGTCGACTGCGCGGCGATGCCGCTTTTGATCAGCAAGAGGTACAAGAAACTATCGAAACTGTAGAAGAGAGATGGTCTGAACTAGTAACAAAAGTAGACGAATATGAAGCTTGGCTCGAGAGCTCCGTACAGGCGTGCAAACAGTACGATTCCTCGATTGATTACATCAGGAACGTCCTCAATGACACGGAAGAGAAACTAGGAACGGGAGTCGCTGGAAACATACAAGAGCTTAAGACTCAAGTCGAGCAGCTAAGGGTAAAACATATTTTAGTGTTAGTTTTATTTAGTTTTGGTTAGTTATATTTTAGTTTTTATTTATATAATACAATAGTCTAGAAAACCAGTACGCGTTGATCGCAAATTCCATCTGATCCTGCAGTTATGGTATCGACGTTGCTAAGCAACTAGTCTCGCGATGATGGCGTGACAACTTTTAGAGTTCTCACAAGAGCTGTGCTAGTCTATGAATGAACAATGAAGATCAGGAAATTTACGATTACTTCAACAAAGATTTCTAAAAACGGGAAGTGAACGGAAAGTGAATCTTAATATACCGCTTTGATGTTTTTCTTTCAAGTCTCTGCGCGAGGACATGAACGAGATTAGCGGACGAGTGGACGAAGTGACCGATTTAGCAACAGACTGGGCTCAAAACAGTGACCCGTCGTCCTCGCAACGCCTGACCAATGAGATCACTTTGCTTTCGGAGCGGTTTGGCTCAGTTTCCACTCGGCTAATCAAAAAGGAGAAAGAACTGGAGGACATTTTGTTAAAGTGGCAAAGGTTTGAGAGTTCGTGCGCGGATATGCAAGCGTGGATTAAGAGTCAGATAGCTGTGCTGAACGAGTCTGTTACAGTGGATGTATCGCTCACACTACAGCTCCAACAACTGGCGATTTGTCAAGTAAGAAAACAATGCAAATGAATGAAAAATAGAGCAGTTTCAGTTCATTGTCAAATTGAATTTTAAGTTGCTCTGTTCTGTCGTCCACGGCTGAGCTCTTTTGTAAGTTCGTAATATCTTTGATCATACGCTAACCAATCAGATAAAAGTTGCTTCTTTTAACAGTTCAGTTCAAGTTCAAGCTAATCGAAATCACTTTTCCGCGCTTGGCACTGATTCATATTTCTACATTCTATTTAATCCTTTGGGTTGCTTGAGTTTGCTATGATTTGTCAAAAGTACTGATTTGATTAGTGGAGGCACCCTGCCCTCAGGGGCAGTGCACTCGTCTCCGTTTCGAGCGCTCCGTACTCGAGCCCTGACTGGGGACATTGTGTTGTGTTCTTGGGCAAGGCACTCCACTCTTAAAGTGCTTCTCTTCACTCAAGTGTATAAATGGGTACTGGCGAACTCAATGCAGGGGTTAACCCTGAGATGGACTAGCATCCAATCCAGGTGGAAATAGAAATATTTCTATTAGCTTCAGCTCCGATCTGATGGGCCACTTGGCTTGTATGCTGACTTTACCTTACCTTTTACCAATTTACTTCGGTTCAGAGAATAGATTCTTTGTCAATATAACTGGTGTTTCTTACGCATTTATCGATTTCAGCAAATGGAGAAAGATATTGAACTTCACCGTGATTGGCTGACGTCAATCGACACCATGGCGGACTCACTCAGAGATAAGATTCACTCCGGAGCAGTTCATATCACCCCTCTGAGGAATGATGTCAACCAATCTTTCACCTCGTTTGAAGAACAACTTCAGACAAAACGCAAACGGTAATTTTCAGTGTTCCATGTTTTAAGAGGCCACTACCTGGGGGGGACTCTCATAGTAAAAGGACGGGGGGTGCTTGTAGTCCTTTTTAGGGATTCAAAAAGCGGTTTTGGTACCTCTTACAGTGTTTCTCTTTTCAGTAGGGTATTCAGCCGACAAAAATATCACCTGACTTTTAATTTTTCTCTGAAATGGTGCCTTTTAGTGATAACAAATTTCAAGCCACGCCCACGGGGGCTTTTTTCAATATTTTCGACGAGCACCCCTGTCCTTTTTATAGTCACTCACTTCCGCCACATTGCTCTAACTTGTAGGATTACTTCCGCTACACAAGGCTTTACGCAACTGCAGGAGTCGATGGACCGTTTGGTGACGTGGCTTGATGACGCCGAGGTAAGGGCCACTTGCGGAGGAGACTTAGCGAACTCTGAAAGACTGGAACTGCTACAGGTATGATTGGCTTCCGAACTTGTATTTCGTATAGCTAGACTAATAAGACATTTTCCTCTTTGCAATCAGGTCCTTAATTGTCAGATACAAGCATTATTTTAAGATTTTATTTTGTAGTGTCTAACCATTGGCGTTTTTCTGCTGAACAGCTTTCATTTGAATGGTCATAGAATTCAAAGTTGTAACCACCTCTTGCGAAATAGTAAAGTATTACTTGAAAGTCATGCTCAATAAGTTTCATTTGAATGGTCGCACACTACGGTTTGATCCACAAACGTAAAAGTTACAGCCACTTTATACAGCACAATCATGAATCAGTAACACATGAAAGAACTGCTCAGTAGCTTTAATTTGAATGGTCACACTCTAGAGTTTAACCGGCAGAATTCAGAATCATTGTCTCGAGGTTTTATCACTGAGAGTGAAAGTGCTAAATGTGTGTACCTCTCTCCAGAACTATCAATTCAAGACTATTTTGTAAACCGTGTAAGTGGACAAAAATTTCTCACTCATTTCGATCAATCGTGTGTAGGAACTTTTACAAGATCTTGACGACTTGCATCACAGACTAGAATCCTTGAATAGCAACTTGGACGATAAACTAAGAGCCACGTCCCAGAAGGAATTCCAAGAACTGAAAGAACAGGTTACACAGCTCGAAGAACGCTGGGCACAGTTCAGAAAGAGGCTCTCTGCGTCTATCGAAGACAACAAACGGGCAATCAGAAGGCAAAAGGTATTTGATCAAGACCATCAGAAGATTTGCTCTGTCTTGCAAACTGTCCTGCGAGGAACCGATAACACGAGTCTTGACCAGACAGACATGGCTGTCAATCTCGAGCGTGTAGAGGTGGGTGTTTGTCTAAATGTTGTGCGCATCTTATACTTAAGATTCCTTGTTAAGTCCTTGTAAACGAGGATACATCTTTGCAGAAACAATTTCTGAAATTTATCCTCTTTTTCTACGCACAAGCAACGTTTCTTACGGAAACAAAACTTCTGTACGAAAAGCTTTATCGGGAACATTACTTTTTTACTCGGAAACGCAGTCTGCTTCCTCAGGAAACGATGCATATGTGCGGAAAATGAATTGTTTCGACGTACTCGGGGCTCTACATCTTCTTGTTCGTCAGAGGCGCCGAATCACTCTTGCTTGTGCATGGGAATCTGGATGGGAGTGACTTTCAATTTTGACCTTGCACTCTCCTGGGTGGAGTGAAGTGATTCTCATTCTCTTTTTTTACGTTTGTCGCAGGATTTCCAGACGAACTACGAACGGTACCGACAAGATTTTGATTCTATTCTCCGTCAGTCGGAAGATCTCGATCAGGATGCGAGCACGGACAGCAGGTACAAGTTACGCCTCGATGACAACATGTCGCGCGTACGACATCTTTGGAGCTCCGTCCTGAAGCGAGCAGATGATTACAAAGAACAGGTTGGACGACAGATAGAGAGGTTCAAAGAGGTTCAAGGACTGAGCAGAGAGCTTATGAAATGGATGGACGGAATCGAGACTCACAGCGGATTCACGGTTCCCTCTTCAGCCAGTATTCAACAAATGAAAGTTCACTTTGAACACGTAAAGGTAATGATGTCAATGAATTGTGTTGTTAATTGGTAATTGCTCAAGAGTATCAGTTTCGCCATCGAATAGAGACGAATGAACAATGATTGGGGAGGGGGCGGATTACATCCATCCAGGAGTAATGTGAATATTGCTGAACCCTCGTGCCAGGTTTTTAGCGATACGGATGTCGAAGCAAGTTTATGTAAATAGACATTAAAAAGAGAGATGTCAAAGAACATGACTGCAGTTCATTTCTTATTGGATGGATACTGGCAAGAGACTTGTTTTAGACAAATGAATTCGTTTTCATCACTAACTCAAATATAAATAGAAACGTAGTATCATGTCATCATCTCCACTGCTGCACACCTTCCGTAGACAGAGGTTCATAGTAGCTCAAAGCACCACAGTTATCCCAGTTTGTGCGGCATAACGAGGAGTATTTCTACTCCTCCTTGAATGGGCTGCGAGTCCACCGTAGGGTTCCCAGCAATAAATTGACTGGTGATCACCCTGGATGAAGAGAGGCACTGTGAGGGTAAAGTGTGTAGCCCAAGAACGCAACACAATGTCCCCGGCCAGGGCTCGAATCCGTTCGATGCCGAGTCTATCTCGCTGGGCCACCGTGCCTCCCTAGTTCTGAAGCTAGCTATGTATACACAATAAAGGGTGAAAGTTTCTAAAGAAACTGTGGTGCTGCGTCGGTGGGGGTAACAAGGTAATTTCGTTATATCAACTAAGTTGAAAATGTAAATTGGCCACCGTAACGAGTTATGAAGCTGACG
>Ga0126337_10000487_pt1 | contig 20188 bp, 19 predicted proteins | sample DipCmetagenome_FD_92527 | JGI IMG/M metagenome (GOLD analysis project Ga0126337, IMG submission 92527) | Coral microbial communities from La Bocana,Puerto Morelos, Mexico - Diploria C A metagenome | ecosystem: Host-associated > Invertebrates > Cnidaria > Coral | place: La Bocana,Puerto Morelos...
GCTTTTGTACAACCCAGTGTTTGGTTTGAAACTGGAAACCTCCGTTTGGTTGTGTCGTACGTTGTCAAATAGGTTAACCGAATTTTAATTGCTTTTATTCAAGGTTCCTCTTTTGTCCTTTATGGGTCCTTTATCTTCAAAGGCGAACACGTCCATTTACAAAAAAACACAACAGGAAACTCTTTTTGAGTGTGCTCATGCCAGGGAAATCATTTGCTGTATATGAGGAAATGTTCAGAGGGCTGTTTGAAAGAAAACAAAAGCGTTCTGATTGCTTGTGCTATCGGTTAATTGAGTGTTTGAAAGTTTTGATCGCATATAAAGCACGGTAATTAACTTTGCGTACTAATTACTCTGGTAATAGTACACAAATTTGATGCTCTTAATCCAGTATCAGTAAATACTATCGCCGTGAAAAAATACATGAAAAGTGAATGAATAAATAAATAAACATATAAATTAGTATTTAGCGAAGCAAACTGAACATATTTTCAATAACGCAAAAACACACTTTCTAGAGAACTTAACATCTCAATATTAAGTAAATTGTAAAGCTTCCGCGGTTGTACCACATTCGTATACTGTTAACATTAGCATATTTTCCCAGTTAATTTCCGCAACTACTTCTATTGAAGGTTGGTCCTCATATCATACTACTTGTAACCTAATGCTTTCAGGCGTCATGGGAAAGTGTTCTTGTTTTATGAGCTAATGGCTTCGATCTAGACTGGAGTGTTTGCCGGATTCATTAGTGCGGCTAACGCTGTAACTAATGAAGGGTTACTCCAAAAGCATCTGTTTTAATAAGCTTTCATCACTCAATGTACACGGCCGGTTTTAGACCATGTGATCCGTTGTTTCATTCTGCATGCTGCAATGTTCACCGATAAACGAACTAATTAGTTAAGCTGCGGTTGGTTCTTGTACAAGAAAGTCTTTGGTCGCAATCTGCGGCTTGGTTATTAGTTTGTGTACTACGTTAACCAACTTTTCACTGCTTTTATTTAAAGCTGATTTTTTGTTCCTTACTTCAAATGGAAGACAATTAATAGTTTTTGTAAAACAGGAATACCGCTATGGCTATTCTTATTTCAAAGCAAACAGCTGTTGAGAAAAAAGAAATTCATAGGGCAGTAACAAAAAGTTGCAAACTGCTGATCGATTGGCCGTCTATACTAGAGATGCATAACCAGACGAACTACAAATGTTGGCCCAAGTTCGTCCAGACCGATAATGCGTCCTCTAGTATAAAAATGGCCATTAAGTTTTATTTTATATGTTAGTATACTTTTTAAGAATTTTAAGGCTGAAATTTGCCAAATTTTAGGAATATTTCAAGAATCAACCCAAAGTTGAGATTTACACAACTATGTTTTTAACTGAATCGTATAAAATCTTCCTTTCTCTAAACGGCAAAAAAGCAAACTCCTGTTTAGTCAGATGAAGTACTTAGGCTGGCTGGCGATCAGAATCATTAACGAGTTCATTTTAGGGATTGAAAGTCATTATCTAGCATTCATTTGATTAGTATGAAGTTAAAACTGCGGTTGAGTTTTGTTCAAGTCAGTCCTTTATCTTACGCCTGACGTATCGTTCAATTCCGGATATTTTAATTTTGAATCCACAACGTCTTCTTTCGCGATGCGGTTTCCGTCCACACGCGTCCGGCGAATTCGGCCGTGAATCCGGATATTTTTGAATCCGCTCTCTGGAAAAAACATGAATCTGCAACGAGTCCGATAACGTGTGGACGGGTGAATCCGAAAATTTTCGATTCCAATAACCTAGCAAGATCATGACCAGTTTCTTCCCGAACAATAAACCGATATGGCAACACAAAGTGTAGGCCTAGTTTCTTGAGTGAATCCGGATACCATCGGATGCACGTGGCCGGCGAATTCGATCTTAATACGCCACGTGCACATGTGGACCTGAGAAATTTCTGAATTCGGAAATAAAAAGTTAGGGATATTTAAAGATATCCAGATACGAGTGGACGGGACCGGTTATGCGCTGGTAGAAACAATTATTTCACGACCGCGGGTTCAAATTGAGATGACAGATAGACAACAGTGCGCGTGCGCCAATTTTGCTACAATCATGTCATATCCAACAAACGTAAATGGCCTAATCGTAATAGTAAAAACGCCCCAAAAATCAACTAAAAAAATTATGCGTATGTTTAGCATAGTTACAGAGTATGGTATTTTTAATAATGTATTTTTCATACTTTGCTCAGCATTACGCTTGAAACTAAATGACAGATTATTAGTTATTTATTATTCTTAGTTATTCTTTAGAAATAAAATATAAATTATGAATCGTAAGTAAAGAAACGAAGGAAGACTGAGCAAGTCTTTAGAGCGAGCTATTGACAGTTGTTCCTAAGAAATGAAATCTCAATTCATTATTACAACGCAGGTTTTTGATGCAAAAGAAGAAACCCGAAAATATGTAATTTGCTTTTTATTCAGTTTTCCTTGTTATAGAATAAAAATATACATTCTCAGTCAGTTCGTGACAATTACCGTGACGCTGAAAGAACCAAATTCGATAGAAAGTATTGATCAAATTTCCACAATTTTTATACAAAATTAAAATAAATTTTGACGCTTTTCGTGGAGGCCTCAAAGGTAACTTGATTTGTTATAAGAGACACTGGAAAAGAACTCAAAAACATATACCAAGGCACCTGGGCATTATTGAGTAAAGAATGCCCCTGGGTAAACTACAAGTTTGCCCAAAAAGGGAGGTAATAAGTTTAATTTACAGCTTTCCTTCGCTTCCCTCATCGTACTTGGTGTGTGTAGTTCTTACTGCAATTCATTGACCAATGCTTTTCCCAACATATCCTTGTTAGTTAACTGATCAAACTTACTCTGATCTTTCCATGACTACTGAATATTTTTTTGAATATTTTTTTTTCTTGAAGGTCTGTTTGGGAGCATTCTAGCCATTGGATTTTTTCCAACAAGACTACATGTCTGTGGGATTATTCTTATCCATGCTCTAACGAGAATTTGTGATAGTGTTTTGAGTTAGAAAGTCTCCAACTTTCGCTCATACTGTTGGTCTCGGATCTTGGTGAACTGATGATCCCTTGAAAGTTGGAGGTAACTTAACACAGATCAGTATAATCCATCAAATATTTCACTCGCACGCGATTGGTTTAAACGCGCTGAATATACCCAGTGATATTCCCCAATTTTCAAAAGGAATCGCATTGAAATTAAAGTGAGGATGGCAGAACGGTTTGCTATCGTAACAGGAGAAGAGAAGAGATATATCTGCTGGTCGATAAAGCGGTGCCAGAAAACACAAAAAAATATCTTCATACGCTGTTAGCGTTTTTGACAGTATTTTTTATCTTGAGACAATGTTCAAATACACAAGCTCGTTGCAAGATGTCGCATGGTTTCAACTTTCAATCAGCTCAACAGTCTATAGAAGAGTTCACAATATTCTTCGAGCTTCGCTCTCGGAAAACTGTTCCGGTCGGCTTCTCGGAACAGATCTAGACATTTCCACTATATGTAACATTAGAGACCAGGGAAAGTGAGGTTGGAAAAGCTGTAGAAAGTGTAGCAAATGAAAGTTATGTTGTGAGTTGTTGCGAGGAAAGGGAGATGGCAATGCAGCGGGTGGTGAATGTGACTCGGATTACTTGGTTGCGGTGATGTGTTCATATGATATGTGTATATGAGTAGTTGGCTCCAAGAATCTTAAAGCAAGACATTATGGAGGAAGTGAAAGTACCGATTTCCTAAGTGCCTGTGGAGTTGCTCAGCACAATGAAGGGCACAGGCGACAGACTGGCATAAGCTGTGGGCCCCGCTGTAAAAGCTACAAGTTGGTGAATCATGATACATTTTATAAATTAGTTTCAGAATGGATTGCTTATAAAAGGTTCTTACAGTGTCTCATTTGGCCATGGTGAGGGCTTCAACTGGTCGTAAGTCTTTAGGAAAGTTAAAAATAACCCTTGCTGCTTTACATTGTAGTCTTTCGAGTAAGTCGAAGTCACCTGAGTGATTCATGCCTCATACGGATATACTGTACGTGACTGCATGGATACCCCGATATCACATTCTGCCATCTTGGATTGCGTGCTGCACAAATAACAGGGCTTACGCGTCTGAAAGCAGGAGCTGTGCATGGACCAAGAGCAGTCAAAAACGCCCACAAAATAAACTACAAAATTTAAAAAGCGTGAACGAGCAGCAAGCGCAGGGGGAGCGACGACAAACTTCTGTTGGTTCATTGCGGCAGGATGTTGAATTAGGAGAAGCGACTGAATCAGCAGTGGTGGAAGGCAGGGCTAGTGATGAGCCAGTAGAAAAAATGGCTACAGATGAACTGGAAAACGAAAGCATTTAGCCCACCGAGCTGAGTACAGAGGAACAAATTAAAATCTTGAAAGGCAGAATCAACGATTTAGAGGGTTTCGTGATTCAAGATTTATTGGAACCCCAAAAAGCTGTTTTGACAATACCTCCTTCCCTGACTAGAAAATGTTCTTTGCAGCTCACCTCTAAAAAAAATAAAGAAAACAAATTAGATATATTTATTTGCATGTCTTCATACCCTTTGAATATGTCTTTCACAGAATCAATAATTTTGGCCTCCAAAAAATGTTCTGGAATGGGGTTGCGTAGAGAGGACAGTACCCTCATCTATTCTGGGTACTCTCTTTTTGGCGGGAGTATCACTGCTTGGAGGTTTCACCTGCTGCACTAGCACCTCTTGTGCATTGCGGAGATTGATTCCTGCTGTCCCCTGTGGAACATGCCATGTCTGTGGAACACTTCTTTTGGACATGGCACGAGCAACACTTTTCAAACCAAGTTTTCTTTAATGCTCAATGAGGTATACCAGCCCTACTGCATGAATGCAGAGTCCTGCTTCTGCCTCATAGCTGCATGAGATACTGGTTATTTTAACTTCTGCAGCCTTTGATATTTCAACCTAAAGAAAAGAAATATATTGTGTTTTTTTCTGATTTGCAATGCATGTGTGCTTTTTAACTTTTTCACTCAATCATGTATTTCTATAATTGCTTAACAGTTCAAACCTAAAGAGAATTTACAAAAAAAAGTGTACAACTGAAAGGAAACTCAACATATTTTTGTTCGATTGGTTCGAGCTCAGACGAAACAATAAGGTACTATCATTACCTGCACGCTCCTGGCTTTTCAATTCTTCGCTGGGATTTACCTTTGAAATATAGTTTTAAATTAATAGGTAAAAATCTGCTCTTCCTTATGAGACTTGAGAATTTGTTGACGAAGATCTTCTTTATTCCTTTAATATTTGCTGACCAGTTCAATTTATCGTCAATATTAATACCCAACAGTCGACTATGTGTGCCCCGTTCGAGAATGTTGTTTCCAAGGATATGGGTAGTTGGAGTCCTGTAACGAATCCTCTGTGGATTAGCATGTATTCGGATTTTTCGGGTGCGGGGTCAGTGTTTTTCTCACGCACCACGCATACAACTCGCCTAGGGATTGATTTTTAGCGCAGCAGCGACCTCGTCTATGTTCTTCCCTATGCAGCCGGTTGATGGTCGTATCATTTATAGCGTACATATGTACGGTCCCAGACTAAACGGAGCCCACGAAATCGCTTGTGCAGAGAGCAAATAGAGTGGGAACCGGGACACCTCCTTGTGGGACACCGGAAGACACCGAGCAGAGTCTGGATCGTTGCCCGTTTAAGGCTGTGTACTCCAGCCTAGATGTAAGGTAATTCGTCAGCTAATTTAGTTATAGGCCGCGTATTCTAATGTTGTTCAATAGGATGTCATAATAGCTGTCAAAGGCTTTCTCAAAGTCGACAAATGCAGCACCCACCACAAGACCTGAGTCAATCGCCTCTCTCCAAGTTTCTGTCAGGTGGACAAGGAGGAGTTCGGTGGAGTAGCCCTTTCGATATACCCACTGATTATCTATTACCAGACGATTAAAGTTCAGCACATGGTCTATAATTTCATAGTTGCCACATGATTCTCGAATCTTGCTTGGTACGCTAAGAATTGAGAGAGGAAGATAGTTTCCTCTGTTCGTTTCGTCCTCTTTTTTATGTGGCAAATGGCACATAAAATTAAACAGAGATGTAAATAGCGGTACCACAGTTTCGCGAAACAGTTTGATTAATCTCGGAACAATGTCATCTGGACCGGTTGCCCTGTTTGTTTCTAAGTTCAATATTTTATTTTTAAGAGCACTTTCTTGTATTGTGATGACATCTAAGATTGGTATGCCTGTAGGGTCGTCGTCTGTGTGTGCTTCAGTTTAAAGTACCAATAAGCGTGCTTCTAGAGTCGCGCCAATCGAAGAAAAACAAGCATTCATTATGTCTGCTTTTTCCACGTCGCAAACAGCCAGACTTCCGTCGTCCCGTTTCAGGGGCCCAATTGGTTTATGGCGTTTGGACAGATTTGTTGCGTCTCTCACGAGTCTCTAGTGGGCGCTGGAAGTTTTGACCTCGTTGACTTTGTTTTTTGAAATATTCCGCTTTCGCACTCCTTACCTCAACTGTGATGGTACTTGCAAGGTATTTCTATTCCCGCCATTTTTTTATTATCGTTCGTGTTGACCGCATGTTGGAAGAGCTTAAATCTCCTTTTCATTTTCCTCCTGTTATCGTTAGCGATCCATGGAAGCGAAGGACTTCTCACCTTGACCTGTTTCATTGGTGCGTGATCGTTTGCAATTTGTAAAAATAATTTGTTCCACATTCATAGGGTGTGTGCGGATCATCAAACATCATAGCTACATGAAAAGGAGCGCTTTTGATATCGCGTTTGAAGTCCTTCTTGTTCAGTTTGTTGTAGTTACGGGACACTGCACAAATTTCGGCGGTGGAAGTTTACAAACAAGCCTAGGAACAGCGTAAACGAGGTTATGGTCTCAAATACCAAAGGGATGAGAGCCCGAATTTTTTACCAGGTTCTTCTGCGTGGTGACAGTTAACCGGCGTAGCAAGCGTTTCCGTGGGGTTTGGGAGCAAAGCACCATTTTTCGCGCGGGCAAAACGCCGAAAATCCCGTTTCTCTGACTTTCTTTGCTCCCCAACCCCACGGAAACGCTTGCTACACAGGCTAGGTGACAGTGAGATCTCTATGCCTGTTTGAAGTTGAAGTCATGCCGGTATCCGAAGTGATCAAATTCTGCAAATTAAATAACTCTCAAATTTGGTTCAATTTTATGGAAATTAGCGGTGCGACAGTTTTGTTTGGAGTAAGGAAAAACTTGCAGTTTAAGTCACCCAGCAGATGTTCGTTTTTAGCCAAGCCCTTTCGATAACAGCGCGAGAATTTTCGAAGAAACTTACTTGGTGCGGTGGGCAGTAAACAACCAGTAAACAGCATTGTTCATAGGAAATTTAACTTCAATCCAAATAGCTTCTATACCTGACTGTGTGACTAAGTCTTCCCTGTAGTAAAGTACGCATCCGCCATCTCTGCGGATGGATTTAAGACCATCTACATTAAGCTTAGCATTTCTGTGTTTGTTGAGGAGATAATTATCGGTGATTCCAGTAATGTTGAATTTACAAAGTTCCTTGCATCACTTCCAGTTCATCAAGTTTATTTCTCAGGCTGTTTGTTTAGGTGGGCGATTCTCAAAGATTTTGGAGAATAATCTAAGCTGGTGAGAAGGTCTGCTAGATGGCATTCCGAATGTTCAGCTTCGATGGAGTTTTCATACAGAGCAAGATTTTCCTCTTCATGCCCGATGCTTGCCAGGAATGATGTGCTCGACAAAGAGGAGAATGGGAGAATGGATTTAAAAGTACACGGCCTCCAAATCCAGTCTAGCGTGTTTTTTTGGATGTTGATGAACTCATTTGGCTTTACATTGTCTGCATCTCATCAGATAATAACTTATTGGATTCAGCCACGTTTGGTCCGTTTCTACCCTTCATTGTGTTTATTACCCTTCCGAGGCCTGTAGCAGCTTATTTCCCATGTTTAAGGCTTTTGAGTTCCCGCGCTTGTACTAAATGAGGGTTTTACTCGTGCTCACAACATAGGTTTTTTCGGTCTTCCTGTATTAGTTTCGTGTCTTTTCGCGAAGATCCGGGCACGTTCGGTCCGTTGCTATCTCACTTTTCAGTTTAGAGTTTCCTAAGGTGAAAAAACACCAATAGGAGAATCATGTGGTCTGTTGACGCCGCAACAAATCACAGGCCCCTATGGGATGTCATCGTCGTCGCCAAATGTGGTGATGCCCGATTGATAACGAGGGTAGACAAGCATAGCAACTTCAACTGTAATCACGCTTGAAGCCAGCACGCCATGTTGCACGACCACGGTTCCTAGCGAACGTAAATCCCCGTATAATCGTGACGAAACATCTCTTGCACTACACTTATTTTTGCGTGATTTATGAGGTACATATGCCTGCTTATGCCACTTTGGTTTGAAAATTCAACAGAATGCATGGGGAAATGAATGGATTATATTGTTTATCAAAAACAAATGGAGAAGCCTCGACTGTGCTCTGTTGTGTTGTAATACACTTAGAAAGGGGTAGAGCACTCAAGAAGTAGGGAGAACCACTGGACTACGTCTCGTGTTTTCCCCTACACTTCTTTCGTGCTCTACGGCTTCCTAAGTGCCTTACAACAGAACAGAGCACAGTCGAGGCTTCTCTATTTGTTAAGTATTACAATCGAAAGCATAGCACAAGATACTCGTGGCTTCAGTTAAATTGCATGACAATAGCAACGTGGACTAGCATGAATTACAGAACGTGACCCAGCCTTTTATCTCGCTAATCAGTCACGCGGAGGTTTTCAACGTAACACTGAAAGCGGAACTATACGAAACAACACTTCCAGTTCTCGAGAGTACTTGTTTAATTAGGCGTCTTACACATGCCTCGGGACTTTGACTGTGACCTCGATCTGATGAGATTCAAGAAGTCACTACGAATACATACATACTGGTATGTTATTCTTGCAGCGCTGTTGCTTCCGCACGCTGGTATGTGTTATTCCCATATGATTTAGTCTGGGTCACATTAAATCCCAGTTAAAACTTTTATGCTCTCCTGTTTTTGTAACCAATCGGCGATTAGAGAGAATATTTGGTACTATAATCAAATTAGTACTCTTGATTTCTGTTTAACACTTAGCGTTTGTACGATTTGTTTCGCCGATCAGACGTTCAAAGATGGCTGATTCGGTTCCCAAGCGGAAATATACATAGCGTGATTGGAGGTAACAATATGGTAATTTTCAAGACGACGTTTGTCCACGTTCCAAGTTGTTTTATTCGACCTGGCAGGAAAATTCGACTAACAATATCGATGACTTCAGCTGAAGCGACGTGTAGCGTTTCAGATGCTGTGCTCTTCAGTATTACGTATGAACCAAAGGAACAGACGTATCGATAAATATCACAAAATTTTTAATTGTCAGTAGGATGGTTTGCGACGAGTACACAGCGACATCTAGAGTACTTATTCGACGTTAATTGATACAGTAGAGCCTCTCTATCTTGAACTCGGTTTATCAAAAACTCTTAGCTGTTATCTCTAATTGTGTAAATTCCATGGTGTGCTTTATGCAATTCTTTGATGGAGCACCTTTGCGGCATCAGTGTTAGAGCTGAATGCTACTGTTACCAGGTATAACTAGTTTGAATTTTTTAAGCGAATGTAATTTATTTTTATGAGGTCATTTTAGGGGGAAGACAGAGGCATGGGTTCTATCCAAATCTTTTTGAGCATTCGTCTGTATGAGAAAGTTAGACGATATTGTAAAAGAAAAAGCAAACAAACAAAAACTTGCGGAAGTGCTGTTCAAAGCAGAATAGAACAATTAGATTCCAAAATGAAGGGGCTCGTTGCTTTCGCTATTACAAAAGGGAATAAAATGTTATCCGAGTAAGCAAGACACACATTCGCAATTTTTGTCTACCCATCTAGGTGGGGTGATTAAGTTCACAGCGGAACCTCCTAATCCAAGCTATGCTAGAAATGGAAGCAATGCCAAACTCGTGTGGGACTACAGTGTGGATAACAAGCAAGCAGAGCTGGAAGGCATTCGCTATAGTGTAGAGTCTGATGGAAAATTCAATGTAATCCTGCTACTGACGAATAATGGTACTGTTTTGAATCTTCCTAACATTCCTGCTGCTTACAATGGCAGAGTTAGGATTGAAGGAAGAGCTTCTCTTGTTATTGAAAACATAACTCTTCAAGACAATACTCAGTTCAAGTGTACACTAGTTACAAAGTATGGTGCTGGTAGAGATTCAGTGAGCATAGTTCAGCTTATTGTTACAGGTATGTATTATTAATTTGAGTTGATTATTCCGGTTCTAAGTTAGCATACCAGCTTTCCAGAGTCAGTCGTAGAAAATAGTTCGTACTTTAGGTTAGGCATTGGGCAGTGTCCCAGTCAATGCTGTGGTTAGTCAGTTGATGATGTACAGTATCACCATTTCTCGCGCGTGGCTCGTTTGTGTTCGTGTTAAGGTTTCTGCCAGTCTCGGAGGCACCAATGTAGGAAGCCTGGCAGTCGGAGGATTTTATCTTGCAAACTGCTCCCTGTCAGGGCTGTTGTTGGGTCCGTCTCTGTCTTTGACGTTGGTTAGTAAGTGTCGTAAAGTAGTGGTAGGTTTGTGGACTACACGGATGTTGTAGGGCTGTAGGTTCCGTATGATGGTCTCAGAAATGCCCTTAATGCAACATATAGTGACTGTAGCAACAGGTGTTGTGTTCATGTCAGTTGCACCAGCTTCGGTATGTCGGTAACTGTTTCGTTAAAGTTAGCGTTGTAGTTGTTCTAGTGAAAAACACGTTCAAGATTTGTTTGTTTTGTTTACATTTCATCAGCTGCTCGGTGTGTCACACGCTATTTGCTCTCGTCAAAGTCTTTATAGTCGTGGCTTTGTGTGAAGTCGGGTTGTAGGATGATTCGTCAAGTAATCTACCCGGGGTAATCTATCGGTATGCGTCAGTTTTCTGTACACCGTCGTTCGTATAGTTCGTTGTTGTCGCGGCATACCAAATAGTCTAGAAAAGGAACTTTTCCATTTTCTTCAATTTCTTTGGTAAAGTGGATGTCGGCGTTTTGTTCGTCCAGAGGTGCTCGTGAAAAGCGTCAATTTTGTCTTTGCGAACGGCGGTAAAATTGTCGTCAATGTTACATGGTCGCGCGGAGATACGAAATTTATCTGCGAGTGTTGAAAAATATTTTTCAACACTCGAAGATAAATTTCTTATTGTCAAGCGGCTATGTAATTTTATTTTAGTCGCGCAAAAGCCGAATATAGGTTTACCCTCGTATTTCGTGTCAAAGCTCGGTGATGTGCAATGAGCAATACCGCAGACACGTAATAAAGGCTCAAGCTTCTTTCCCCGGTATCGAAGTCGATGCCGAAAGGAAACGATATGTCGACTCTGCTAACAAATATGCTATCAGTGAACAGAAAATGTGGGCAGAGTGTTACTGCATACGACAGAAGAACATTTACGAGAGTTTTAGGTACTGATAAAGACAAGATGTCTCGTGATCAAACTCTACTGAGGAAACGACAACAAAGATGCCAATGTTAGACTACAAATAAAGTGGAGTGACTGATCAAGTGAAAATAATAGTAATTTTCATTTTTATGTGACCTCCGTCATGATCATTACATTTATTGTGTTTTTATTGTTGTAATCACTCGCCTGTGGCTCGTGAGTTACAAACTTTCCCGTGTTCTCCCAAGATCCCGTGTGAGTTACTACCCCTATAAACCCACAGAAAGTGTGGTCTATTGCCTAGTAATAATTTATTAACAGTCGACAGTACCATGTGCGAAGTCCATTCGATCATGAGCCCAGCAGAATACCTGTGCAAAAAAAAACTATAAAAGGTCTCACGTAAAAACAAAAACAATAAAGAAATTAGCGTGCAGGTGATCTTTTTAGTAAAAGATTCAGTTGCAGACTTAGAACAAGGAGCAACAATGACATTGTCAAGTTTGTGCAAAACATGAGAAAGAAATGATATTCTACAGGGTTGCAACACTGCATCGAAAATCGTCAAGTTGTAGTGTCTTTGGGCAAATATCTACGTTTGTAAAGCTGAAATACATCATCAAGTGTGACTGTACAGGAATACCGAGCCACAGAGGTCATTGTGCTACACTGAATCTGTGTAATGATATTGAAACAAATCCTGGGCTTCTTATACATAGTATTGATCCTACTCTAACAATCCATGCACCATATAGCCAAGGTGAAAGTGATAGAAAACAATGTGTTGCTATGAACTTGAGCGTTTTGATTTGTAATATGATAAACGGAATATACATAGCTGAACATGTAAAGACCTGGTACAAATTATAGAGATGGGTAATTAATTGTATTCAACACTGTCAAAATGTACAGGGCAGAATTACGAGCAATGATTGCTCTGAGAAAAATAACCGGATTAACACATGTGTTACGCCTGTGTAAAATTTAAGGAAGTTCGCGCAAAAATTTCATCTCGCTAGATTTTCTACTGCAGAAAGATAATCGGATTTACTTGTTTCAGAAATGAAATAAACATTGGGAGCCACCGGCTTCGTTTCAGAAATAAGGCGTGTGGAAAACTATTCTGATTTTGACGAATTGGTGCGCGTAATTCAGCATGGTCTCCAGGGTTTTTAGGTTAAAATATCAAAAATAAGTCAACAGAGGCAAACTATCTTAATAATATTTTGTGTAAGTGAATATGTGGCGTTAATAATTGGCATCATTTTCACAAACCTTTACCCTAAAGAGACATTTAAAACTGCCGTATAGCTAAACAAAGAGGTCAAATGAACGGAATTCGATGGAGCATTTTGCAAAAAATTCAAACTTCTACTAGATGGATTTTCTTCATGTTTTCGCAAAACGTAGAAAATTGGTGGAGAAAATAAGCTATCGAAAAAAAAATAGGGGTCATCGAACGTCCAAGATCGTTGAATCCACGCAGTTATAGCAATGGCCATTTGCCCTATTATTGCCCACTTTACTACATAGCGCGCGCGCTCGATGCATGACGTGGCGTGTGAATTTCGTGCGCATTAACGATGCACAGAAATAATTAGCGCGAACGTCCTTGAACACCAAACGTGATAGTGACCACAATCTCAACCTCACATAGTTGACTTCACAACTCGAAACAATTCACTTTGATTGCCGTAACTTTCACCTTCATCTATCGGTCAGTACAAAACAGTAACGTTTTCATGATGACATACTTCAGTACGATTGCACTTCCATGATATTTCTTTAAGACTTACATCTATTAGAATGTACATAATTATCGTACATGCTTTTCTTAGAACTGCTGCGCACCGAAAATGATAACTCGTAGCCCGACGTCTAGCTACAGACCAACTTACGATCTTAGATCGTCTTGTCATTATAAAAAATATTTAAAATACATAATGAAGTTTTTGGCGATTTTCCGAAGGTTTCCGACCACTTTCCAAAGATTTTCGAAAATTTTCCAAAATTTGCCTTAAAGCCAGACCAACGTTTCGGAATATTTACCGAGGATTTCCGAACATTTTGTTTTTGAAAATTACTAAAGATAACCGAAGATTCCGAGGGCGACCGAACAAGATTCAAAGATGTTTCGATCATGCATCAACAAAATAAAGTGTAGTTAAAGTTGATTGCCAGTCCATACTGCGCAGTCTCAGCACCTAAATGTTTATATTAGTTCCCACTCGATAAAATGCGACTCGATGGTACTCGTTACGAACTACATACCTTATCTTTGAGGCCTTTCAAATTCTTTTTCCAACAGCTTCATTGAGTTTTACAGCTGCGAAGTTGTTTCATCAAGTGATGCGAGAAAGAACGAAGCACAAAGCTTCGATCGCTTCGCCGGTCCATAATGTCGGTTGTTTTGAAACTTTGAAATTACTTCATGCAAGTGGTTACGAAATGTTTACATTTTGTAATGTGTTGCATGAAACAAAACAAAAAACGCAAACAAACTAATAAAATAAACCTATAATACTGATGAAGTAATGGCTATGATTTTGCTAACTTATATTCCTTTTTCAGTGCCACCAAAGATAAGCCTGTCATCAGCACAAGAGAGTTACAATGAGGGATCTGCTGTAAATCTCAGCTGTACAGCATCCGGGACACCAGACCCTGATGTGCATTGGATCAGAAATGGAATAGTTAAAAGTTCAGGGAAGAAAACATCGTTTTTGACTTTCAGTAGTATTAACAGAGCAGACGATGGAAAGTACAAATGTAGAGCAAACAACTCAGTAGGAAATTATGAATATCACGTGGTACTTGTGGTTAACCGTAAGTATTTTTCTAATTATCAAGCACTAACCTAGAAACTCCGTGTATGAGGGGCGTTTTTAAATTTCCGGAAATTTGCAGTGACCAATGAACCAGCAGTTTCCGGAATTTTTGGGAAAAATGACAACCTTGTGAGGAATACCCAGATTGTCGAACGCTTCTTACCAGGAATTTCCAATCCATCTGATGTTCGCTTTTCGAAATTCAACAATTTCCAGCTTTTCCCAGTGGAAACCTTTCCTAGAGAGTCGCATAGCTTAAGGTAAGTTCGTGGTCTGATTGAAAGAGAGAGAATTTAGCGTGGAAGTGCACTTTTGCATTAAGGGATATGCGGACGTGAGTCGCGAGCAAAAATTGTCGCCAGCGTGAAAACAAAAAATTCAATTCGTGCTACGCAAATATCACCTAAGAGAAAAAAAATATCACCTTAAAAAAAAAAAAAATGGCAGAGACGGGGAAAGAAAGCGAAACGACAGTATCAATGCCCAAAAAATATCAAGTAGGTATTACGGATAACCAAACCATTGTAACTCCGGATTTTTTATTTTCAGTATTTCTTTTTGCGGAAGATTGTCAGATTGAAATAAGAGTGGTTTGGGAAGAGTTTTTCGTCAACTGTAATTCTATGAAATATTGTGATTTCTGATTATTATCTATTAAATTAGCTTGGTAGTAAATGTCAAGAGTTGTTTGCCATTGGTTAATATTTCTAGACAGACCTGAAGGTACAACACTAAACACTAGTGCAGCTGGTAATACCGTCACACAAGGAGGCTCAGTAACATTCACATGTCACGTTACGGCAGCTAAGCCACAAGTGTCAGGGTACAGATACTATTTGAATGACACAACTCTCGTCAAAGACAGTAATGACAAACAGTACACTATCAACAATGTGCAGCGGTCTCAACACTATGGCAAGTACAAATGTGTACCACGAAATGATGTTGGAGATGGAGCAGAGGCTACGGTGTCACTTAACGTAAATGGTGAGTAATACTTTTGTTTGGCATTCGATAGCCTGGGTAACAGACGTTACGCGGCGGAAATTAAAGGGCTGGGAGAAGGGACGAACGCCTCCTATATCCCGAAACAAAAATCTTTTGTTCATTTGTGGAGTGTATTAAATATATGAGTTCGAATTAGAAATTTCGAGTTCGAGTTGAAAGTTTTGAGTTCGAGTTCGAGTTAGAATTTCGAGTTTGAGTTGTAAATTTCGAGTTAGAACGAAAAATTCGAGTTTGAGTTAATGAAAAATCCACCTGTGTTATCATTTAGAAACTGCTAACAGGCTATTAGTTACAATAATGTGCTTTTCGGGAGCAGGGGAACAGAAGTTGAGAGAGCATCCGTGGTCCGGGTTGTATCTTGGAGTAGGTGTCATATGTGGGTGGCCTTTGGTTTTGGATTTTGTCCTGGCTCTGGGTGCGGGCCACCTACCCATGTGAAGGGGGCCCCAAGCAGGGCAAAGTTTATTCCCTGCTTTGAAAAATGTTAAGGCACCACCCTTATTAAAGGAAACATTGTGTTTAGAAATATTCACTGACCTATTTGAAATGTGAACATATGAAACAGAAACCGCTACCGTTAACCTTTTTTGTGCTTGTCTATTTCTTTTTTCGTCTGAAGTATTTTGTTTTCCTTCGTAACGCGATTTTCAATTGACCTTCGTCAAATGAGCACGGAGCAAGTCACGACTGGTTTTCACTTTGCTCTTGATTGATCGAGCAAGTAGCGCAAAATTCTTAAATCAATCAAAGGCGCAGCGATGGAAAACCAAACTAATCGCGAAATTAATTTCAAACTTCTCTATCCTCAAACTGAATCGCGTAACACAACTTGTTACAGAATAGTTGCATGCATCTATCTTCAGCGAGAGAGAATAGGCAAATTTTGCATGCCGCCCAGTTCTTCTGGCGTAACATCCAAATCAGCGGGCAAGATAATCTCTTTCGGTGGCGTAGTCTGATTAGATCTTGGTGGACATTTTGTGACGGAGTCAGACTTGACACATTAACGAAAAACAGCATCAACGTCAAAGCAATTGCCGTTTTTGTCCTTATGATGGGATGTATATTTGCCCTTGACACTGATACAAAGGTCTCCTGGTTTGAACATACGCTTGCTACATCCCTGACATTTCCGCCATCTTGGATTGCAGACGAAAGCACATGTTTGCTTAGCATTACCGCTGACCAAAAGAAGTAACTCGATCTGTTAACTCGAAACTCGAACTCGAAACTTCAACTCGAACTCATGAAATGGACAGACCCTCGTTTGGGTAGCCAAAGTTCCAAAGGTCGCAAAGTTCTAATTGGTCATTCTGAAGATAGACTATGCTGACGACATTACGGTCATCTCCAGTACGTGAGCCCAGGAGCAAACGAAATTATACAGACTATGAGGAAAAAGTGTAGATCCAGGACTGAAAATAAACAAAGACAAAACGAAGGTGCGTAGCCTAAAATGTAAGAAGACAAGAATCCTGACGTTGAAGACGTAGGGAATTTTGTTTATCTCGGAGCCTCTATTAATTAACAAACCGTTGACGCGCGCATAGCAGAACATTCGACGGAGGTTAGGGAAAGTAAGAAGTGCGTCTCATCGACTTTCAAAGGTATGGAGAACAAGTAAATTCCGTCGAGAAACTTAAGTGATAAAGTTCACGTCAAGCATAATATCGCCGTTCCCTATACGAATACGAGAGCTGGGGAATGACAAACGTAGATGTAAAAATGGATGCAAACAGGCTGAAAGTTCTTGGCTCGTGCGCGTGACCAACGATGAAATACGAAGAAGAGCCGGAGTTAACTTTTGAAATCAGCGCGCTGGTACCACCGCCGATGACGATGGATGGATCATGTTCTGTGAATGACACCAAACCATAGCCCACACGTGGCACTGACTTGGACACCAAGCGGGAGAGGAAATCAAGGTCGACGGAAAGAAACGCGGATACTAACTATAGAAAAAGAGCGTAATGAAGTACACTTAAACATCATGGGCTCCAGATACATCTGTTGTCAGGAAAAGGGATAGACGGAGGAAACATTTATTTACTTATTACTGGCTCAATGGCCCACCCGGGGCAAGGAACTGGAAGGATCAGTATTAATTATTTTTTTTAGGAATTGCTTTTGCAATTTTGTAGTTAGCACAGTTTATACAAGTTCACAACTCGTCCAATTCCTTACCCAATTTCTGCAAATGTTACATGAGTCAATGTGGGCGCAGACTAATGAATTCATCATTTGGTTCCGACCGTGATCCATTTATCATCTAAGACTTAACTTGGAAAATTCGGCTAAGTTTTTGAAAGCACGAAGCCAGAAACTAATTTAGTTTCATTTTGTTTGTCTGTTTAGTTCCTACGCAGTTTACCGTATTTCCACAAAATGTACAAGTAAATGAAGCGAATCCCATTGTTTTGAGCTGCGATGCCTCAGGGTTTCCTGAACCTTCTTTCGCATGGATGAAAGATGGACAAGTTGTGTCTAAGTCGAAACAACTGAACATTCAAAGTGATAGAAGCTCCTCTGGAATATATGTGTGTACAGCAAGCAATGGAGTGGGAAAAGATAAGACAGCGAAAGCTTATGTTACGGTGCAATGTAAGTCCATAACTTATCACATCAAAGCCGTATATCCATATCACTACTCTAGGCTCGAAGTTGCCAAGAGTAGAAAATACTTGAAATTCCACGAGTAAATAGTGTGATGAAACTTTAAGCACCTGTATTTTAACTACAGAATCATATGTTTAGTTTTATTTCAGTTAGCATTGTTTGCTGTCCAAACTTAGGGGGGAGGATGTGAGGGAGGAAGACAACTAGAATTTCAAGCTACCATTTTGGTGGATCCCCTGGTAATCTTTTAACTTCTTTCTTAAAATACATAAACACTGTACAAAAATCACCTCAATGTTAGCTTGTTTTTAACTTCTTTCGTGCCTATTTGCTTCAACTTCAGTTTTAATTGAAACGAACTTGTTTTTAGACTTATAAAGGACTCTACAATTCTCATTTTTTCATATGTGAACGGGTAGACAATAAAAGCCCCTGTTTTAGAATCTTTGTGCATGTCTGCAAACCTAATGCCATCAATTTCTCCGGGGACGTCTGTGGAGATAGCAAAGATCCTATCACTGATTCTTACAACCACAATTATCACTAATGGAAGACATCGTGGTTTGCTGAGCTACATCAGTTATAGAAAACTTCCTTTTTGATTTATTGTTACTTAAGTGAATCTTTTTGCTCCTGCTTTTTTAACACCGCCATTGGGTTCTGTTGTTATTTCTGATACAAAATTAAACATAATTATTTAGACCCACCCACAATTCAACAAGTCGCTTCATCAATCCGCAAGTCTTGGATTGGTCAGACAGTGACGTTGACGTGTGAGTCGGTTGGTGTTCCTACACCAACTCTCACCTGGTACAAACCTGATGGAAGTCAAATAAACAGCATCACAGATACTCAGAACACGGCTATTGTAAAGATGAACGTAGATGAAGATTTTGGTGGTTACAAATGCGGCGCTGACAATGGAGTTGCTCCTGCTGATTTCAAGATGGTGAAAATAGATCAGATAAGTAGGTCATTTTGCTGTAGCTTCAAAGTGAGCTATTGGGTGGGACATTTAATTTGATATCTTTAGTAGTAACTATAAATTCTCTTGCTATGGTAAGGTAAATTCTAAAAGGGTAAGTCAAAATTCGTCACTAAATCTGTTTTCAAATCCAAAATCAGCTATTCTTAAAGTCAGAGCGATAGCGATATTTATGACGTCGTTAAGTTAGAACTTTGCATTTGGCGTAATGGCACTCTCTGAAAAAGTTGAAAAGCGTATTCGTTTTAAGTATGCAGACGGACCATGATAAGAAGACTCTGCTTTGGAAATGAATTAGTTCACATTTAATCTGCGGGGAGTGACAAAAACACATCTAATTACAAAAAAATACAGATCCAACTGTGTATTTTAAAAATTATTTGATTACTTTTATATTAGGATTTTGTATTATCTGTATTTTTCGTTCTCCTAGAGAAGCCAGGGTCTCCAATCATCGCACATCTAAACATTCAAGCCACTTCACTAACGGTAGAATGGACAGCACCAGTAAATGATGGAGGGAGTCCTATTACATCACACCGAGTGATCATACTAAAGGGTAGCGCTGAAATAAAGAATGTTAACATTACTGACCCTGGTACGACAAGTTGGAATGCGGGAGGTCTGGAGAGAGATACCGAGTACTTGATTAAGGTAATCTCTGGGAATGCTGTGTTTGAAGGACCTTCTGTAGAAAAGGAAGTGAAGACTAAGTATGAAGGTAACAAAATGTGATATCTTGTTCTCATAATTTTCTGTACTGGATTATCGATTGGTGTTGAATCTTCTTGAAGTGATGTACATTATCAACAGCCGAAAGCAACGATGAAGATTAAAACTGGATGTAAAAGTTGAGGGTACAGCATGTAATTCTTTGATAACCTCGTTTAGCTGCAAAGGATTAAAAAGGTCTCATAGTTTTTTTATGAGGAAAAAAACGAGCTGAATAGCCTTGCGAGCAAAAAAGTAATAAATCGGTCCAAAGTTTTGAATCGAGATTTTTTAGGACTTAAGATTATTGCTATTTCTCATAAGCGCTAAAATTCGCAGGTTTAATGTTCAAGTATGACTGTCGACAAACCACACATTTACAGTAAAATATATACCGTAACAAATGGCTAGTTCGGCCTCATACCATTGAAACATTTTGCAAAAAAAATAATTTAAACTTAACGTGCAAATTTGGTCATAAAGGAGTTCCAGCTGCAGCGACAATAGACGATCTGCCAAATGAAGTTACAGACCATGCAGTTACTTTGAAATGGAGTGAA
>Ga0126337_10000488_pt1 | contig 20187 bp, 9 predicted proteins | sample DipCmetagenome_FD_92527 | JGI IMG/M metagenome (GOLD analysis project Ga0126337, IMG submission 92527) | Coral microbial communities from La Bocana,Puerto Morelos, Mexico - Diploria C A metagenome | ecosystem: Host-associated > Invertebrates > Cnidaria > Coral | place: La Bocana,Puerto Morelos...
ATAAACAAAAAGGCGGAAAAAAGGCTTAAAACGAAACCCAATTTTAACCAAAAAGGCGAAAAAAAAAAACCCCTTGGGGCCCCCCCCACCCATATTACCCCAAAAAGGGAGTTCCCCCCCCCCCCCCCGGGTTAAAGCACTAATGAAGTGTTGCCATGTGCTCAAAACTCTCCCTCCATTTACATTAACTTCTGCAAGTTACTTTTCATTCGAAGAAATAAATCTTTATCTATGATATAATACCAAGATACTGCAGAAGAGCAGATAAAAACAGGAAAACGCCAAAATGCCTTACCTTGCAAAGAAACATCACCCGCCATATTTCCTACTGGATACGTGATCTTAGATTATGCTCTTGGTGTATGATGGGATACTGAACCGGATGTGACATATCTCTTCACCAGGGCTTTTTAGGTCATGAACGCTAGCTGAAACTCGGTCTTTTAAAATGGATATGTTCAAAGACAGACTCAAGAAACAAGTTTAGTAAAATACTTTTGGCAATACATGGAATAATTCAGTGTTACCCTAAAACAGGCATAATAAACTTCTTCATCATTGTTTGACATGTTCCAATTAATTAGCTTTAGGTAATACTGTAGTAAAGTTAGAATTCTTGGGCGGCCTGTTAAGGGACGGGAATCGGGATATCTTACGGGTGTCTCCCAAAAGTGACACGCGATTGGCTGTTTGCACGCGAGCTGTTAATCATAACAGAACGTCCACACGAATCGATTATTCCTTCACAACGAAAAGCATAATAACGCAGGCAAAGAAAAAAATTCAACTGTTGCAACGTCATTGTCTCTTCTTATGGTTAATATGTGGACCAGCAGCCAGTCTCCTGGGGTCAGATGAGAGAACACGAACGCAAAAGGGCGGTATGAAAGAAAAGGGGTTGAGGCGAGACGACGAAAAAAAACCGCGAGGGCCGGGACCAAAAGACACTGAAAAGATGTTGTAAAGAAACAATGCAAGGTACGAATGTTTAATCTGCTGTGCAATATGTTTTTAACTTTGAAAAGGGAAACCTAACCGTAAAAAATAAACAAAAAACGTATCTCGCTGTCTTATTTACATTCTGTGCAATATGTTGAAAAAAAAACCCTGCACGTAGATATTCAGATGAGCTGTATTTTAAAACACTTTCGTGACAATGCATGCTTATTGTGCTATAACCAGTCTATTTTTTTTTCTGTTCTGTCCATCTTCTGAGCAATGTGTTTTTAGCTTTGGAGTTTTGTAGAGAAAGTAAACTTAGATGTAAACACTTAGTTTAAGTAGTTCCATGCTGTATTGTATGTAAAGCTGTGCAATGTGTTCTTAACCTTGCGGTTGTAGAAAAGGTCGAACACCTTAACTTGAGTCCATACTTCTCCTGCTCCAATCAGTTGTGCAAAATGGTGCAGAGTTTATCAAAAACTCTTCGCCTTCAGGGTCTCTTTCCTTCAGTGTGTACTTCAATGTGTTCTCGACCTTGAGTTTGAAGAGAAGGCCAAACACCTCAACTTAGTCCATTGCTTAATGAATTCTTATTCGATCTGCTTCAGCCAGCTGTGCAAGATAGAGCAGAGTTTGTCAAAGGTAGCTCTTCAGTGTGCACGTGCACTTCAATGTGTTCTCGACCTTGAGTTTGAAGAGAAGGCCAAACACCTTAACTACATTAATGCTTATTCGATCTGCTTCAGCCAGCTGTACAAGATAGAATAGAGTTTGTCAAAAGAAAACTCTTCAGCGTGTGCTTCAATGTGTTCTCGACCTTGAGTTTGAAGAGAAGGCCAAACACCTTACATCAATGCTTCAGCCAGCTGTACGGAGAGAGTTTTTCAAAAGACCTTTCAGTGTGTACTTCAACGTGTTCTTACCTTGGAGTTGAAGAGAAGGCCGAACACCTTGCCTTAGTCCATTGTTATCTTATTATGCTCAATTCAGTCAGCTTTTACAAGATGACCATTGCAGCGGTTTTAAAATTGCTATCTTCCGAATTCACATTTTTTTTACTCGAGGTGTTTCCAAGTTTGCGTTTCCTAAATGGAAAGATTGTTGTGACTATTTCAAAATGAAGGTTTTGGCCTGTATTGCGTCATTATTCTGATACACAAAGTGACTCTTCTTTAAAGTTTGTTAAAAATAGTCCTTTACCAAGTCACTGATTTCATTTGGAATAAGTTCTTAAACCACGACATAATCTTGTTAATCTTAAATTTTGTATGGTGATGAGAGGAAAGTGGGGAGGGGGGTGGGGAGGGTAGTAGTCAAAAATGAACTCAGTAACCCAACCCAATCGACTGGTACTTGGAACAACGATATTCCATATTGCCGCCTTGATAGTTATGTTATTGCAGCGAATTTAACGTACTTCCTGAAAAGGGAAAAAAACACATTTGGGAGATTTCAACCAGTTCGATTGTGCCTATTGGTGAATGATTTCTCAAGCATTGCATAGATGATACAACACTCTTTATATGGCTTGCGTATAGTAGTCAAAGAAAAATTTGAAATGAATAACAATTTATTTATTTTTTCTAGTATTTGCCCTCTGGGAAATTGCTTGCCTAATTTGGATAGAGGAGCCCAGGGTCCAGTTGTTTGAAAGATGGATAACGCTATCCACCGTATAAATCGCTAGCCAGTGGATTAGTGTTGACAAAACAAACCACGCTATCCACTGGATCAGATAGTGATTTATCCGGTGGTTGGTGTTTCAGCCTTTGAACAATTGGGGCCAGGCCTTTACCTTACATTGAATCTCGCTCCCAAGAATGGGGCGCTGGGAGTGAAGGTGCCTGGGATGTTACTTCGTTATGTTCCGTTGCATTTCATTTATACGCTTCATTTTATGGGCTTATAAACAAATAAAAACTGAACTGCTATAACATTCCCCCGCCCCCCAAAAAGTGTGGGTGGTTATGGTTTTCGCTATCCTTTAGCCGCACAATACTTTTTAGCTAACAAACCGTGACATCATCCGATTTCAACTTCTCGTTCACTGCTATCAAACGTACTTTCAGTCCATTAACACTAGAATGTCTTTTGTACAGAGCGGAGTACCCCGTGATTTGTTCACTCTCTTTTTTTTGTCTAACTTTCATACTGATCCTGAACGTCCTTCTTTTCTCCACCGAACTACACAGAAACAACCTCGTTCCCAGGGCTTTTCCCTTGAAGATGGGAGGGAAAAACCCTAGGAACGAGGTTGACACAGAAAGACAATCGTAGCGTAGGCCGTACCCAGTATGAGGCAAACTAAGGCTATTGCCTCAGTCATGTTTTCATTCAGTTTTGTTGTCATGGTTTTCTTTTTAAAGGGGCAATAAAACACTGCTGAATACTTTTTCTAGCTTTGCCCAGAAGTGTGTCCTTAAAAGCACTTGGTTTTTGGACTGTCTAGACTCAAGCTTCACTTTTACCATATCTCATGCAGTTTTTTTCAAAAAGTTATCTTTTCGTATTTTCATGGTCAACATTCTATGACAGCGGTTCTAACAAAGAAAAAAGGCATCTTAGTAGGGAGAACCAAAGCTTGGGCAAGAAATTTAACGTGACAACTTAAAAGTTTGCCTATCTTGAAAAGTTCAGCCCAGTTATCAAATTCATGGTCTGTAATCCATGTCAAACATCTCCATCTTTAACCATCCTTGTTTCTTAATCGTTTGTTATTATCTCTTTTGTGTTTTACTATCTTTACTTAGTAGACTATTATTTTCAGGTTTTCTTCAATTTAAAGGTAATTTTGTACGTGCCCAGAATGACTCAAAATAACTTGACTGATTCCTTTAATCTTGCTGCTACACTTCGTGTACCAAACTAAGATGTTACCAACTTCAAATGCTCCAATCGTTTTTTTTCCCAAAGTAAAATCTTTGTCTTTGAGCCAAATTAGAACTCATATGCATATCACTTACTAATTTTGAATTTCCGCCAAACTGTCACTAACTCCGGAAACGTGGGATATTTTTTAGTCAAAAATGTTTGCCAGGGCGGTAAATGAAACGATAATCGAGGAACAAATTATTTGAAGAGTCAACGTTGCGGAAGTCAACGGGCCCACGAATTGACCTGGCACGGGCGAATGACGCAATAGCAAGTGCGTCATGACACCCACAAATTAAGATAATTCTGATAACCCCTAGGTGACGACAAGGGGAAATCATGTCTTAAAAAGGGAGAAAAGGCACTCGAAATTTTAACATTCAGGAAATTGTGGTGCAGCTTTGACCTCACTCTACAAGGGCTATCTTTAACCCAATTATTGAGGGATTTCAGCTCCAACGCCTTGTCGAAGATTCTGTGAGATAGCCAGGTGCAGATAAAGCCCTTTGTAAGAAAATTAGCTCCTGTTATGACGAAGACATTTTCCCAGTCCATTGACACTTTGTTATATGTGGGTTGCACTACACTCGATATGTAAGAGCAAAGCGGCAGTATTAAGGAATAAATCACTAAGCGGTTATGACTGACGAGAGTTAGTAGATAAGGAAAGGGAGTGGTGTCTGATCTTGACGAAACGGAATCAAAGTGGATTTTAAAGTACTCGAGATAAGAGGAGCCGAAAACTACCATTTTAGTGCCGCACTATATGAAACACATTCATATTTCGCAGCACTCTGGGGAAAACCTCACATACGCAATATGGGCAGAGGGTATAGTTATACTGACGGGCTTACCAGTGCACTGTACAAAAGAAAATTCCCTGGGATAAAACACTTTCAGAGGCAAGAACAATAGGGCCCAGTTTGATTGTTAGTGTTTGGGGACGGAGTGAAAATTTAATCAATGAGGTCTATCCGCATTACCAGTAACAGATGATGATTTAATTCAGACAGGAGAAAGGTTAGTGACCTCACTACGGGGTGGCCCCACGGAGGGGTTCTATTGCAATCGACTGGAAAGGTTATCAGAGAGGTGATATGAAGCTGTGGATTTTTAAAATCTTTATGATCAGATCCCTCTTAACACCGAACTGGATTGAGGTGCCAGTTTCTAACAATTTTTCTTCCTTTTCAGATGGCAAGAGAGAGCAGACTTACTATAAAGTCACTATAAAGGTTGATTTACGTTTTAAACTGGTATTTCGAGGACGTACCCTTCGTCAAAGGAAGTAGGTTGTCCTAGAAGGGCTGACACTCGAAACAGCGTTAGTTTACCTTGTCGACAAAGAAATGTTACGTTTTCACGTTCCATGTTATGGAACAATGCCAACATGATACATTACTTCAGTTTCATCAATAAAAGCTCTTAAAACGGGATTGCAATCTTGCGGTTTCCTTTTTTCCTCATAAGCGATAAAGCTAAAATAAACTAGGTTAATTTTGCACTGAATTTGTTTTAACAGAAACAGAACTACACTGCTGGCAGGAAATTAATACCTGAGAAGAGTAAAAAGTGAAGAAGACATTTGTAAACAGTTCGTGTTCTGAAACGTTTTTATTCAACGCTCTTATTTAACTTTTGGGTGCGTTATGGGGCCTTGTAAACCGAAAATTCTTTACGAAGACGACTCTGGGCATATATAAAACTATAGGGAACTTCGACGCCTAAGTTAAGCGGTCAAAACACGAATTTTGATCCAAAATTTACTAGTATTGAACTTAACAAACGATTCCAATACTTTTACCTATAATCAGACTGAGTAGGATGATGTTGGACCAAAATGCTGGCACCGTTTGATCAGTTCTTTAAGCAGGTGTACTCGAGTCGTTTTGTAAATGTTTTACCGGTGTTTCTCTCGCGCGCGGTTTTCCGACGTGCAGTCAGATGGTTTTGTGGTTAGAATGACTATTAAGAATAGTTTTTGCACACGCGCATCCCTTGTGGAGTAGAAAGGAAGAAAAACACGTGGAAGAAACACTCGCTTAGTGCGGCGGGGATACAGGTCGCGAAAGGAAAATTACTTATCGCTATGCAATTAGCACGGGTTTAAGCAACGTGCCCCATTTAAGCATGTGGGACGTTTCAGAAACAAGGAATATTTCATACAGACACTAAAAAGCCCCCTTTCCGGTTACAAACGACCGGAAGTGGACCCAAGCGATTTCCTGCTCCCCCACTCAAACGCGTTATCACCCACTCGAGATATGCACTGGTCGCTTGTGGCTTAAAAGCTCTACAGTTATTGACGCAAAGGGACTTGAACACTGCGCTGTTAAGTAAGATTTCGAAGTTGCCGGAATCAATTGTGACGAATTTAAGGGGGCGGTGCCACGTACGTGATCTGGATGGCTCACAAGACCAATACAAGGCCCAATTTAGATTTCACGCTTTATGCGCTTATGGACAATGCATATCGTAGTTCTCTGAGGGAACAAAGGAGCTTTGTTAGACCTTTTCACTGCCAAGAGTACAATTCAATATTAAAAGAAAAAACTTTTACTATGACAGTACTATACGAATGAACTGCACCTGCGTACCTTTTATTTTAATGGTCACACACTACGGTGTTACCCACAGACTCTGGAAGTGTAAGGGCTGAACTTACTCTGACAAAGCACTAGATCGCATTGTGCGAGTTCTAATTCAGCTTAAAAAATAGAACGTTGTGTTAGAAAGAAAAACTAGAACCAGAATTTGCCAGACAGTGATTTTAATATCAGCTTCCTAGCATACTGAATATCAATACACTACTGTATTCATTAGCACACGTTAACAGAAACGGTCACAACAAAATATAATAAAATGAAATTGTAGATGATCTGCGTAAGAAGTTTGGAGATGACGAGAGTTTGCCATGTTATCTATCACCTATATTACGGTTCATAATGCAACATTTGATAACAAAATTATTTTCTTCAATACACACATTTTTTTCCTCCAAACCCAAAACAAAACCAGTTATGTTTGCTTGTACGCCTGAAAGGCTTAATTTCAAGGCAATTTGTTGCTAATGAGCCGTGTTTCTTTGCTAAACTCATCAGACAGTTAATCCTATTTAAGTCCACGTATAATGGCTAAAATATGAGAATAATCTCGTGGCCTAAAAAAACGCCTTAATCATTCATCATTTGAATATAATTAGTCTACCAAAGAAATAGGCTCGTAAGAGTGGGCCTAAAAAAAGTGCGCAAATTTCAATGACTATACACAGGAAGGGATAAGAAAGTTTCCGTTCGATGTACTAGCGCAAAATAATAGATTCTGCGCTTCACCCAAAGCTAACTGTTAAATGGAAAACTGGCTGTTTAATTGCTGCCAAGAATGACACCAGTTGTGTTATAAATCATTGAGGCATGTTTCCTCAATAGCCCTAAAACTGTGATAAATGTTGGACGCACACCTCATCAACGTTACGCATTAAATTAAATGAACAATACTTTCACGCTAAAAGCAAGTAAATGATTGCCACTTCCATTTTGCAGCTAGGAAAAAAACTTAATCGTCAGATTTCGAAACTATACTTACTAACCGGTATACACTATTTTATTTTTAGTTTTATTTCTTGAGTGAAAACTTCACTCCTTTAAAGTTTGTTAAAAGCAAAGTTTCTAAGCTGATATTGACCCCTCGAAAGATAACGTATTCAAAAGCATCGAGCGATACGAAAAGCGAACCAATGAATTATGACTCGGATATAACTGTGATATTAGCGTCGTGTCAGCTTCCATTGGGCGATTTTATTTTCGTTTTTCTCAACCTATTGACGTCTTTGAAACCACAGGGTACATTTAATCGAAAGTAGAAGTCCAAACATCTCGAGACTGATGGCAACTAACACTTTTTACTCGCGAAGATTAATTCACTAGCTTAGCGTTGGGCTTTCAAGAGTTTCGATAGTAACAGACATTTTATTATTTTTCAAGGCAGGAATTGAATACCAAGTGACGAGAGAAAAAGAAAAATAGATGGCGGATGAAAATGAATATTGCACGACTTATACTGAATGTTTATAAGCTCAAGTACTGGCTAAAGTGAGACAGTTTTCTGACGTCAAAAGCGACAGGGAAATATTTCACATCCAAACAAAGGTACTATTGATGTTTTCACTCGCGATAAAAATCCATCAGTTCGAGTCTAGCAAATAGCTTAGAAATTATAAAAGCTGGTGAAATAAATAGAAAACAAAACAAAAACATTAGCTGGTAAAAGTACGACCTATTTAGAGGCAAGCAACTGAAAAAATGCTTCTCTAACAAAGGTGCGAAACTACTTTTTGTAAGTAAATCCACGCCTGCCAAGACAAGGAAATTAAAATAAAGGAACTCCACGTATTGAAATATTCACAAACACGTACAAATGTTCTCATAACACAACGAAATATTGCTTTGTTGAAACGATTCAGGTATTATACTCAATTTTAGCCTTGCTCTCAGACAAGTGCAGAAAGAAAAACTACTTTATTTTCCTTTCCAGCTTACAAAAGCGTGTACTACCAGCCGGAGACAATCATTGTATTCGCATTAATTCGCGGGATGCAACGGCAGTGGTGAATTCATTGACGCTAAATTAAGCCTTCTGCTGGACACTCGAGAGAAATCCTCCGATACCAGCGCGAAAAACGGTGTTTATGCTACCAATTTTTGCTTTTCTTAAGCTCTCAATACCGTCCCTGCCTTCAAACGGACTATACATAATAATTTTCTTTATACTCGTTGACAACAAAATACAGGAAATTGTCCGAAATCATTGTCTGGCAATCATTCAAATCAATCTTTGTTTCCACGAGCACTTCGATCATCCACAGTGTTTCTCTCTCTTGTGTTACCCGTGCGCGCATCAGTGTTTGAATCCCGCCTTCCAAATTAAACACATTGAAGTCCGCTTAAAAAAAAAAATCACTCCTAAATTAAAACGAATTTTAATGTTTTACTACACGTGTTGGTTTAGCTGGTAAGCGACCTGTAAACAATACAGGTGCTTGTATGCAATATTGACACAGCACAACCTGATCTATCCACTTCATCACTTAGAACTGGCCAGCGAAATTTATAAATGCTAGTAAATAAAGACACTTGTGACATATTCTTCGTGTTTTTTTTTTATTAACAGGGCATTGCCAATTTTCCCGGCCTAGTTCCTATTCATAGGCGCCTACTAAGCTCGCTTGGAGCTTTCTTCGTTTGTTCCCTTAATTCCAATCAGCTTTCATCACTAATTTTTTCCGATGTCAAAGTCTGCACAAATATTAGCAGTTTGAGGTAAATATCCTTTGATTGCCCAAGGAAGGGAAGTTCTTTTTGATTTACAGAACACACAAATTTTATACGCAATATGTTCTACTAAGAGACCAAACTTCAAGGAAACACATTTTCAAGTTCTCATTTCCTTTTAATTAACGTTTAATTTTGCCTGGTTCTTAACTTCGCGACGAAAAGAAAAAAACCTTCTAAAACTGGCATCATTGTCTGGTACACTTATTCCTTATATTTAGACATTTTTATTGCCTTATTTTAGGATTTAACTCGCAAACACATATTTACTGGACACGTAATATTTTCGGGCGAATTAATTAGAAAAAAAATCATTATTGGCGGTCCGGTGTTAAAGACATTTTCTCATGAATGTCTAATTTTCATTACTCTCTACAGCCTGTCTCCCATGGCTTCTAGAAGCAATTCGCTCACAATAGCTTTCACATATTACTAAAACACGGCACGAAATTACAACCTGCAAAAGAAACAGCGAAAAGATCACAACTCAATTTCCTTACATGCGCTGATTCCTACGAACAGCGCACTTAGGAAAGATTAAAATTTCATGTACGTAAAACCAATACGTGAGAATAATGAAACATAAAGAGTTAATTCATAACGAAGATCGATTTTTTTATTATCGGTTTTATCGGCTTTATTCCTCTACGAAAAATAAAAGAACAGTTACTGAACACTGTTCTATACAAAGACTAGTTACCAGATTTATTTTCAGCAAAATCGCAACAAACTTTTTTGGCAAATATTTACACCACAAGAAACAAAAGCGAGCTCGAGTCATTCCCAAAAAAAAAAAAAACAATATTTTTCCAAGAGTTGCGCGCCACACTATTTTCCACACGAGTTTATTCATCGCAATATTTGGATTTGGGCGTTCGCTTCAAATCAGGCACTACACTGGTTGTATGTGCACCCAACGCAAGGTTGATAATATAACGAACGTTATTAGAAGAAAGAAAATCGATATGTCTTCCCCACGGAGCCTCGAGGCAATTAGGCGCTGAGTGGGTGGCATAGCTGTTATCAAAATAAAACACACCTCAGTTTATGAATTATTCAGTTCATTTACGCCTGAAAATCCGACCAAGTGTTAATTACTTTGGCCAAGCGAAAGCGACACAGCAAGCTCCGCCTTCGCGATCTCGTCAAACAGGGAACTATTCAAGCGAGCATAGCCCGAAGCATTTCGCTTTTTATAAACTATAAACATCTTCTCCCGATCGCTACATTTTGCGTTAGAGCCCGACGAGTGTAAACCGCGAAAATAAAGTTCTCCGATCAATGAATGTTATTTAACAGGTTTCCAGCGTCTAAATCTGTACAACGTGGTTTTCGCTCGCTTCCAACTTATTATAACAACCATAAGGTCCTAAAAACGAATTCGTCTGTGGGCCAAAACTTTTCCCACTGTGGCTGCGCTAAATTCATGCCGTGTGCAGCGAGCTACGAAGATAGGTCAGGCTGTGAGTATCTGTGATCACTAGCTTCTGACGTAGAAAATAAAGCAGCTTTCAGAAGCACTGTTTGCATTTCCGAATATTAAAATTAACTTTACCAAAACGTGTCACTCGACGCGACAACAAGTTCACTAAAAATATTGTCCGTTTAACAGCTCCACGTCTTTTTAAGTTGTCCCATAAGCCGACCCTGGCGAAGAAATTACAATTTTTATTGCAATAATCGGATCGCAAAGAATATGATAGTTAATTTACGCTAAGCATCAATGTTAAACACTGTTTTAAAACCAGCAATTTAATCATGTGTCTACAACCAGTCAAGGTATCGCAATATGTTTGTGGCTAAAACAAAAAAATCTAGGATTTCGTATTGGCTCAAAACGTGTGCAAGTCACAATTTTGATGTGAAATAACGCCAAGCATTTCTTTCTTTGTAAAGTGTTTGATTTCAAGAGCGACGCTGATAATGGATTTTTTTTGTTTTAAATCACGCCAGAGACCGTAGGCGAAAATCAATCTGACCTCGCACGGATCGCCAGAGTAATTTTAAAATAATTTTTCATCTGCTCTCTTCTTTTGTGTATGCGAAACCCAAACAAGCCCAATGTAAGTTTGAGACTTTCGGGGGTGCTGCATTCACAGTAAAAAGCAGATGTTTGCAATCCTGTGATACGATGCAATTCACATGAAACAAACTGAAAGTTCTAGATCTGAGGGATCCAAAAAGCCCAAAACTCTCGAACGAAGGTAGTGACGTACGAGAAAACAGCGCCATTTGCTGTATCAACAAAGTTTGCATCAACAAAGCTTTGTATTAGTTAACAGCGACTTTGGTTGAATAGTTTCGCTCGCGACTTAAGCCCCGGGCTTCAGTTTAACGAAAACCAGTTTGCTTTAGTCTTTAATCTCACAAATGTTTACAGTTTCATGGAGTACGATGGAGTTAAGGAAACCAGGCATCACACCGAGAAATTAATTAGTTTTCGAGATCACGCCTCTTCGCACCGTGTGAGTCAGCACTGCGTGTAGTCGATAACAGCTTGCCAGCGCCTCACGCCTTTTCCGCTCGTAAAGAGCAAACATAAGAGATTTCTATTCATTTAAAGATGTTTGCAAGAATTAACGCCGCACCAAAGGCCATGTTTTTCTAAAATGCGAAGCGCGAGGTCAAGAAGGCGACACGATATCGCGTTCGATAAACAAACCAACGAAAATTTATTTTGGTTGGAAAGTTCACATTGGGAATAGTGACTACACAAGAAAACAACGGCGCAAACGATAACTTCACTAAGGATATTAGCTAAAAGAACTGTCTCGATCTAGATTAACTGTCTATACTTGAAAGAATTTTCTCCTGTAAACTTAAGTAAATAAATCACTGGAGTAAAAGGGTTAGCTAAAAAAAACTTACGTAATTAAAACGCAGATGGATGAAAGTTCTTCTGCGAAGGAGGCAAACTCGCTAACTTTGCTCTCGAAGAACGTTACAGCTCGTCTTATTTACGCGTAATAACAAAGTGTAAACAGAAAGTTTTCTTCTTTGATAAAGACTGTTATCTATTCACATTTACTTCCTATAGAAATGTAATGGGGTTTTCATGCGACATCAAACAAAAGGCTCGAGTAAATGTCTAGTCGTAAAGAAAAGATCGATAATTCAGTGTTAACTCTTCAAAGAAGTAAGGAGTGGTGTGTATTTGCTTACGGTCTTAAGTTACCAAGATAGCTGACCGGCACAAAAGCGATTTGACCTAATCGAATCACAACTAAACGTCTGCCCTTGAAGCTATATAGCTGCGAAATGATTCTTTCATACACTCGTAATTTCATCAAACCTGCATTATTGATAATGGTACCATCAGCATTTTATCAAAGGTTAAGTTCGCTTTGTTCTCCGCTAGCTCACTATTCAACCAATTTGCCCTTAGTTAATCATGTCTGCATTAAATAAATGAATATCTATTCGGAAATTTTTATTTCGTGCCCACTGAAATTGTCAAGCGCCTCCGTCGACACGAAGAGCCATCAGTAAAGCCGCTGTAAAGTTTTAATTCAACACGTCTCGGTTCACTTCATATACATTTGCATTTTCGCTTTGTTTCGAGACCAAAAATAGTCGCGATTTCCATACGTAAGTTCTTCGAAACTCGACACCGAAAACAAAAATAATGACAGTCACTTTCTATTTGGTAAACATCGATTACTAAGCCATCTTTTAGTTCGTGTATAGATATGCGAAAGGAACTTAGAAGGGTTTTTTGAATTCTTCCACAATTTCCACCGGAAACTTCGTCCGCTTTAATAACACCCATAATTTGCTAGTTTTCCTCTAGCTGTCATTAAACTGCGCGCCCAAAATAAATTTCCCGCGATTCGTTTTTCTTTGTTAAGCTCTAAAAACACATTAGTCTTAAGGTTCAAGTTCACGTTTCATGTTATAATCTAGTTCGATTCGAGTCCGAAGCACAACAAACAAACTTCTTCTTGTCGCTGTAAAAATATTCACAAAGCTGTCTTGGGTATACTACTTTGCATTTCACGCTCCGCTCACAATATCAGATCCTTTAATTGCGACTCGAACAGTTTTAGGGAGCCACTAATTTCCCTCACTTTCAGGAGTTCATTTCGAAAGGAGTCGAACTCTAAATGAAGAGATGCGTATTAAAGTTGAATGGTGAAATATTATTTGGACAGGGCCGTAATTGTACAAGCGGGAGCTAGCAAACGACTTCAAGATCTAAATAAAAGACTGCCATACCCACGGTAAATAGTAATAAGGTAGAGCCAGAATTTTACTACTAATATTGGCGCAGCGCCAGATGCTGTTTGCTCAAGTAAATTTTAAAGAAATTTCCTTCAAACAGCGGTAACTCCTTCGATGACCGACCGGACAATGCAAAACCAACTTTCGATGCGCCTAGGAAATGGCGGAGCGGGAAGTTTAATTTTAGCAACCAAATTTCTGTATGATCTGCCGACACCGATAAACATGTGCTAATTGTGCTAGCAGAACTTGTCAACACATATCAAAACACCGGGGAAATGATTAAATTTTTTTTTGTCCTTCACCAAACGGGGCTCGATTCACGAGGAGATCGTTGGAGGCACAAAAAGCGCGCCTGGATTTTAGAGTAGAGCGTCAGAACCCTGGAAAAAAACTTGCCGATCTCTCGAGGGTTTCAAAGCTGCTTACAGCTGTAATTCTCAGCTGTCTCTAGAGCTTTTAGTATCCATGGGAACCAAGAGGCGTTAAAAAATTGGCTAAGCGAAGATTCGTGGCAAATCAAGACCCTTAACTCTGCGGCCCGTTGTGCCTTATCGATCAAGCTTCTCGATGGAACTTATCACGGATGTATTGGCGAAAGCTCGGCCCGTTCTCGTAACTTGTTGGCAGTAATGAAGTTGAAGCACATTCCAGGAATGTTCTGTTAATAAGCCCTAATGATTATTATTGAAACGGCTGATAACACAGCTGCCATCATCACTCAAAGCACAGCCAATCAACTGCCTGAACGACCTGTCAACACCTCATTTGACGCACGCCGAGTCAACCTACACGCCGATTTTTCTGTGTTCTCAACGCCTGAGTGGAAATGCGTTCGTATTTTAAAAACACAGCTTTTTCCCTCATCTATGCATATACTTGTATTCAAATGGCCCGTTTGGCGAGAAATTGGACTCTTTTGTTTCACGCTCGCGGGCTTTTCAGCAAATAAAACAATATTTGTGCAATTTCGGGACGTTGTTTGAATTTCGTGCGCGCGCGACCCCAAGCTTGAGAAGAACTAACTTTAGAAAGCAATGTGTTTAGAAATGACCGCATGTTGCCCATAGCGTTTCGTTCACTTAAGAGAAGGTTAAAACCCCTACGGAAGCTAGTCAGCCGAAGAATTATTATATGTGCTTTTTTATTTCTTCAAAAGGAAAATAAACGAAATATTATTATCTGCTCTCTTTGATCTGAAGTTATATACAAGTTGTTTCTCCTCTCTTCATCAAGATATCATTACGGAACTCGGCAATACTAACTTAATATTAGCATGGTACACATAGGGTTTTGAAATTCATACAAACGTGCTTAATCTTACAAAGTAATTCAAACATGCAAGCCAACAAACATTAAGAGTTTAAAAGAATGATCCAGCCAGCAAATGAATGCGTGAACATTTGACGTTCGACTCGACAAGACTGACAAAAAGCTCGACTAAAGCAAGAATTTTTTTCTCCTAGATACAATCTTTCGTGCGTTGAAAAGTACACGAGTCGTTTCAATTACTTAAGTTCGCTTCACTTCTCAGTAGAATTATTCACATCCAGAGAGGACAGCGAGCGTGTGTCACTTGGGTCCTTAAATAACTCATCAACCTGATCAATAAATTTTCGCTCAACAAGTAAATTCAGTTCTCCGACAAGTTCGCCTCGGTTTTTTCTCGTCTTCTTCGCATAGCACCGCAGTGCCTTGACTCTCCAGTTGAAAGTCGAGTCAAGCAACAACTTATCTAGTTGCTGCTTTTTTTTTTTCTTTCCTCCTTCATCTCTCTATAAACGACTGTGAAAATGTTCGGGTAGCAAAATACAGAATGAATTTACCGTGTTTGGTGTAGAAATGAGCTCGGCGCTTTGCTAATTCCATCACGGTAAGTGAGTTAACGGCATTGTCCCACTCACTGCCGAAACGTTAGAAATGCTGGCGGCAGATACTCCGCTGTGGACAGGCAGATTGTTCGCCACTGAGCCCGACTCCTGCCACTGGTTATAACGATTCGGTGGAACGTGGCTTCCAGCTACTTGGTGATGGTGATTCGCGCTCGCTATACTCGAACCATCCCCTGGAAGGTAGGTATTAATCATATCTCCCAGCTGATCGGTGCAGCTCCGTCCTCGGCCGGACTGCGAGCCAGGGCTCGGCATTTCTTGTTTAATGTTAGGTAGCAGGACTTGATTGCTAGGCTGCGAGTACAAAGGAGTAATCGAGTTCATCGATTGAGTTCCGTTCATGGTGTAAACTGGACCCTGCGATGAAACGGCAGGGTAGATCTGTGCGCCTCCCATGGCAGTGTAGCCCGAGTGATGCATGCCATTCGATGCCTGAAGTTGTGTAGGGGTATGCGGTGAGAGTGGATGACCAGCGTACATTGTACTATAAGGATCATTGACATTCATCTGGCTGTAAGCTGTAATGGGACCGTACGCCGAGAAACCGTTCATTTGGGCGAAATGTTCGGCCGGGTTTTGCGCCACAGATCGCTGGACTGGCGGGCCGCCTTGAGCGCCCAACATTGACAGTGTATATTTGTTGTCCTTCTTGAGCAAAGTTTTGCTTTTTCGTCTCGGTCTGTACTTGTAGTCGGGGTGGTCCTTCATGTGAACAGCTCGTAATCTCTTTGCTTCGTCCACATACGGGCGCTTTTCTGCGTCCGACAGCAGTTTCCACTCGGCTCCCAGCCGCTTCGATATCTCGGAATTGTGCATCTTAGGATTTTCTTGCGCCATTCGACGCCGTCTCTCTCTGCTCCATACCATGAATGCATTCATGGGCCGCTTAACGCGGTCCGGACTGCACTTTCCATTGCTCTCGCCGTTCGCATTCGAGCCCGTATTCGGCGACGGCGCTAGAATTGTGGTCGTCGACATGGCAAATCGAACGAGACAAATTCAAATAAAATTACCTTCGAGTTGGCGGGCGCTAAATTTTCCACGACAAAATTCTGACGGTTTGTCGAGAGTTCGTTTGTCGTTCTGTCGTGGTACGCTCTCAAAACCTCGTTACACGCTTATGAAGACCACACGTTATTTTTGACTCTCGCCTCCTCGATCCCATGTGTTATTGATTGGCAGAAAGCGAGCCAGCACGGATTGGCCAATCAGCGCGCGGCCAATGACACTCTTGATAAATGAACCTTTAGTTGCGTTACTCATGTCAAGCCGTTTGACAGGCCGACAGCCAATGTGACAGGCTGTTCAAGCGCTCGTCAAAGGGGGCGGGATTCGACGTTTTGATTCCGAGATCTCACCGGCCTGTCGACAAATCAGCTAGTGTGATGTAGTCGTCAGCTGGTCCAATTAAGCCCTAATCACCCGAACCCAAGGAAATGAACTGTCATCTGTCCGAACATGGAAATTAGCTCGAAGTTAGCAGGTGCTGTTATCGAGCTTGACCGATTGACCGCCACTGTCGCTTACTGCACGTGCGATGGTCACCTGATTTAGCTTCATTCTCCATTGTGCGGCGCCCGTTACCCCGACAACGCACGGCCTAATTAGCGCTAGCGGTGATGCGATTGGTACACCGGCAGAGGGGCACCAATTAATTAGTATCTCGCGCCAAAAATAATTACTCCAGGCTTTTGGTATAGGAGATATCGCTGGCAGAAGCAAAACAAAAAAATTACCACTATCTGGAAACGTGCGCGATCTTAAGCGATGAAGTTAAGTTTATTTGCGCTTCTTAAGACGCGATTGCGAGAAAATCTTAGTTCAGTAACCGTGATTTTGATAGGAGAGTGATCTGAACCGCTAACATACCATGGTTAGAGTAAAATCGCCCGCAAGTTAGCTCACAAACAAATCCACTCTTGTGGTCAAGGCGACTAGAAATTATGCAAAAAGTGAACGTGTTTCAGAGTGAGAAAAGAATGACATAACGACTCTAGATCAGGCCACGTTTCTTTTCAGTTGAAAAAAAACACTATCGTTGCGAAAGAAGCAAAAAAAGCAAGCAAACTGTCGTAGAGCAAATATGTATTTTTTTATTGAATGTAATAGAAAAATTTCTCATGCAAGCAAGGTGTTAATATCGTATGTAAATACCAAAACCTTTAACAAAAATAACATCTCTGAGGCGGTGGGATGTGCAACAAAAAAGTATTTCCTCCGTTAAAATGTTAGTTACACGGCTGAGAAATCAGTGAGAATCACCGGTTAGTGACACAGACGAAGACACAGACTTATGGATAAAAAACGTCATCTATCACACTTGCTAGTCACCGTGTCTATCACCTTTCCAAAACCAATTTTCAAAGTCGTCGCTGAGCGTAAGTGACAACAGGGCATTTTTAATCTCCCTGAAATTAATCAGGAAACGTAACTCTTCCATGTATAGAATGTTTACTTGCACGCAAAAACACTCACGTTGGCGAGAAATTCTTGTGGAGAAGGGACAAAAACCGCGTCACGTCGAGCAAAACAAACTCGCTAAGACGAAGGACCTGCAAGCAATAAGGGAAAAGAAAAACTGAGAGGTTGAAATCAGACAAACGTTGTGTGTGGTCGTGGTGTAAGACGGAGAATATTAGATGCGGGTCACTAGACAAATTCACACGTGCTGCTAGGATAGTAATTAGCATCCATGTTATGTAAACTAATTAAAAAACACAGTTTCCACTCTTGAAACTTCCACGGGTACACACACAGAACATTGCAACAACGCCAGCTTGTACCGGCAACCTCTTGAGCGATCACGGAACGGTTGTTCAGGCGCTGAACGCGGAATTAAAAGCAACAAAAGATCTCTTAGCGTGGCGACGCAAAAAGTGGAAGAGCGAAGGAGCGATTTTTTTTTTTTTGCGCGATCGCGTTTTTCCATTCCTGCAATGTTTACGAAACTTGATCGGAAATATAGCACATTTAAAGAGGAAGTGTAATCGATGGTTGCTAGCGAGAGAGCAACTTTAGCAGTTCATTATCAAATTGTCAATTGAAAAAGTGCATGCCACCCCTGGCTAAGAAATGTCCCCTAAGGCTCGTAAACAAAGGCAAATTTAGATAAGATCGGCAGCAATTTATCCCCTTGTCATCAGCAGTTTTAAATTAGATTCTATCGACCCGCCTACACGACTAAACCTTCAAGATGAATAATTGATTAGCGTTGAAAGATTTTTGATCCTTAGAGACCGACTATGCGAATTTTACTAGGTTTGCGCACGTTCGAGATTGGCGCTTAAGCAAAACCAACCGCAACACTCTAACTCTATTATCGTCGATGGATTTTTGTCGTTCAATGCAAGAAATAAAGGGTGCAATATCAACTAGCCCTCGAGATTTTTACTGTTCTCGCCAAGTTGATTTTAAAAAGACCCTTTGGCAATCAGGCGCGCGATCGAAACACCAGACAAAGGAAGTTTCTGCATGACATGAAATGTGCTCAAAATAACAAGAAGTTTGCAAGTTGATGCGCTTCAGTTGGGGTCCGGTCTAACGAGAAACACACCATTAAAATGCAGTTAAAACCTTGCGCAATTTGGAGGATCACTTACGCACAAACCACGGAAACGTTAGATGAATCAAAACATTTAACGGACAACAGAAGGTAGCGGCGCACCTTGGTTTATCATTATCTGATAATTTTCGACGCAAACCCAAAACGTTTACACACTCCTCTAACTACAAAATAAACAATGCAAGCAAGCTCTGCTCTGCTTGGTCATTTTTGCAGTCGACAACGAATTAAAATGTAACACACGCTACGCATATCTAGCCTTTTCAGGGGGCAAAAGTTACAATTCTGCGGTGTAAAATTATTCACTGGATCGACCTTGTGGGTAGAGTGAATTGAAATCATTTGTGTAATAAATCAACAAGAAACGAATGAAAAAAGAAATAATTTAAAGGGACGGGGCAGGTCCATTGTCAACTAAGATAACGCTTTTATGCATGTTTCTATTCGAAATTTGCCCTTTTTAAAACGCGAAAAGAAAATCACTAGACCTTTTGTATTTCTTTGAACACATATCCCTTTAGGCATGGAAATACATCGATAAACATCACTATAAAACCACACATTAGCAAATTTAGCCCAGGCCGGAAAACACAAAGCGGACTCTTCTCGTTATAAACACAACGGAGCTCTCGGCAGTCGACAAAAATATTTTGGCCTCGGTAGATCATTTCCACCGGAGGGAGTTCCAGACATAAATGGATATTTTAGAGGGTATGTGTTTTTAACGCGACGAAAAATTCAACATTGAAAATTCTGCTCCGATGCTCTGATCTTTATGACAGAAATTAACTTTGCTTCAATGGACTTTACGAAGCTGAAATCGGTGCAATAATTAATTTAAACATCATAGAGAATAGTTTGATTTTTCTGGTTTCTAGTTTGGCGCATTTAATTTGGCTTTCCATGTAAACTTTCATGTCCGCACAAGATTTGTTTTGGTTGTAATTCGCCTTACGGGGCCGACTAGAAAGAAAGAAAAAAACAGACGTTTTCATGACATGAAACTCAACCTAGCATTAGCTTATAAACTAGATCATATTAAGAAATAACTGCGAATACACGTCCTTGAAGTATGCACAAAAGCGTATTTTAGAAGTCAAAGTAATTTGCCGAAAAGACCACAGAAAACCGAGCCTCGCATAACGGTAATTGTGAATTAAACAGAATTATGGCTTGAAGGCAAAATATTTTCTTTGGCATGCAACATTTTATAACTTATAAAAGCTAATAACTTTTAAAACCTAAGACCGGGAGATACAATGTTTAAATGCGGGTACAAGCTTTTCAAATCTTTCTCCGAGCAGAATGAGTAAATACAAGTGAGATAGTGAAAGACAACATTTCAGTATGTCTAAACACAACAGCTGTC
>Ga0126337_10000489_pt1 | contig 20182 bp, 16 predicted proteins | sample DipCmetagenome_FD_92527 | JGI IMG/M metagenome (GOLD analysis project Ga0126337, IMG submission 92527) | Coral microbial communities from La Bocana,Puerto Morelos, Mexico - Diploria C A metagenome | ecosystem: Host-associated > Invertebrates > Cnidaria > Coral | place: La Bocana,Puerto Morelos...
AAGTCTGCTGAATATCAAGTGAGGTCTCCTTCACTTGAATCGTCTGGTTCTGCAAAGACTGTGAAACGAAAATGGCGGAAGCAAGCCCAAGCAGCATATGACCGAACAAGACTCTCTTCAGTGCCAGAAGTCCAACTACCCTTCGAGGACATGATGCGGCCAAACATTTTAGGAAGCTTGTGCTTCTTGCTAAGCATCAACTTCCTACCAATCTTGACAAATTGAAAAATGAGTATCGGTTGATTGCAACAGGATGGCCCACACGACGGGAATTAATGACATTACTTGTGTTCACCACACGTTGGCAACGAGTAGGAGTAATCTTTTCATTTGCTCTATCTTTTGTCTTCATTCGTTGAGCTTGGTGCAAGTCCTCCACGGCCTCGGTGTCAGGAGGCTTTTGGATGGTGCACATGAGGATGTCAAGAGCTGGCTCCAAGTCCATCTCATCATCACGTGATTGGCGCCAGTCCGCCATCTCAAAGTATCGCAGCACGATCCTCGTAGGAGCATCAATGCAAATTCGCAGGTCCTCAGCCAGCCCTCCATCATCAATACCAGAAAGCTCAAGCGAAACCAGAGATTTCCAATCCCGTTTCATGTGTTTCACAACTTTACCATATAGCAATGAGGGGGGGCCCCATGCTTTGATAGACTGGAAGCCCTGTTGCCCATCAAATGAACAACATATGGCAGGGCCTTTTGGTCTGCTTCACCTTCATCAATGCACCACTCAAAAAAAAAACCGCTAAACCTCCAGAAAGTAGTTGAGCCAGACCTCGTAGCTCGCCACACTTCATCCAGCGTTGCGCCATGGACATTGAGTAAGCAACTTGGTCAGAAGCAGATTTCACACGAAGTAGGTGTTCCGTGTTACAAGTCCACAGCACTTGCGCCACACGTGAAATAATTGAAGCATCCTCCCAGACACGATAAGTCAAACACTTGTAGACCAATTGCGGCGCTCCATTTTTGGTTAACAAGCTTTGTTATTCCAAGAAGTCATATTCTTCGCTTGATCAAACATGGCTGCCCTTTCCGAGTGAGTTCTGCAGTTTTCCTTCGTGTATGTTTGCTGGATGCATGCTGTTGTTTCGCTTCCAAAAAGTAAACCTTTTGCTTTTGCTACTTTATTCGTTCAATAAATGAAATTCATGGTCACGACTTGCCAGGTAAATCATAACTGATCAAGAAGTTAAGGAATGTTTATATATTGTCATTTGCTGGTATCACCCACTGGTCACCAGCTCGTGATTTGTGACCTGATGACGGACGTGGTGCCAACTAAGGACCAGGAACTCAACAAGTTGTCGGGCAACGCAATCACCATGCCTGCAGTTGGTGCTTTTATCGCCTGCCTCCTTGCTTAGTCTCTTGGCCTTTGAACTTGCAGTTTGCAGCATTTGTTTTGCGCAGCAGTACTGGATGTTGATGATTTCTCTCTCTCTCTCTCTGTAGGGGTCTGATCTAGCCGAGCCTCTTGTCTAGTACAGTACGGTAGGCTGTAGACTGTGACTGTAGATTGGTCACGTCCACCGTCCACTCCACATGTTTGTCGACGGGCTACACTCCGAAGGGTCAGCATTTGCCGCCTACTGCAAGATCACCTCGTTTAAAAAGAGATTGGTCGCCAGCTGAGTTTTCCAATTTTCTCCAACATGGGTTGGGGCCAGGGCTCATGGTAAAAAGACGCTGTTTGATGTCTTGTAATGTCTTGTACAGAGTGCCACCCAAGAATGGGGGCAAAAACACATGGATCAAAATGAAAAGGCCTGGAGCGTCTTCTGCGGCTGGCAATGCTAGCAAGAAGCAGAAACAGCTAAGCCTTGATCATTTCAAAGTCAAATGACTGACTCAAAGTGGTGCAGCATGGTGCAGCGCAGCGTTGATGTTGGCTGTTGAAAAAATTCGAATTTTCCAAAAGTTGGCGATTTTGCAGGACTGGCGTTTTTGCTTGTTTCTCGGCTTGCGTTTTCTCATTTTCTCAATATTTCAGCTTGGCGGCAGACACAGGCCTAAGTGATTTCTCAAAGAAAGATGTATCCGCAGGCGGCTCAGGTCCGGCCAATTAGCATTGCTCCAATTATTTACAGACTTTGGGGTCAAATCCCAGTAGAACATTGCAGAGAATTCCTTTCTTCGGCTCTCTCTTCTCATCAGGCAGGTGGTTGTGAGGGACCAGATGTGATGTCACTTCTCCTTTCATATCACCTGTAGTTTCCAAAGAAGGATTTTCCTTGTGTCGGTGCTTTGGACTTTGCTACGGCATTTGACAGTTGCGAATGTGAATCAAGTCTTCTTGTTATGCAATTTTTAGAAGTGCCACCACGGATTCTTAGACTTCTAAACCAATGGCAGGAACATTTTCGGTGGGTCACCTTTGCGGGTGATGTTCATCCTACACCTCTGCTGGGAGCCAAAGGAATTCCACAGGGGAACCCTTGGTCCGCTATCGCAATGTACTTAGTTCTGATGCTTGCAAAAAGGACGCTCAGATACCTTGGAGCCTGCAACCTGGCGCCAGATGCTCAGACTTTGCAACGAGTTGGATGCTTGGAATGCCTTGTATGACACATACTAGGGCCAAAAATATTCACGATAAACAGCAGTTCCTGGCACGGCATTCGACTCAGTACCAGAACATGGTGGATGCTCAGCTCAATCTGGTGTTTCTTTAGGATCAAGAACTCGGCAGAGGTCCTGGAAAGAAATCCAACGTGCCAAACATGTGGCCCAAATTTTGGCACGTTTACAGGTTTTCCCTTGCCCTCAAAAGTTCAAAACTATGTTGGCAGCAGCCCGGCTGCGGCCTGGGGACACATGTGCAATAGCCGCTTCCTTTCTCAGCGTCAACGAACAGAACTTCTTGCCAAATTCTCCAATGCCGTTCATGGAACTGAGATCGTTGGGGTGCCATCTTCTCAGCTCAAGCAAGCGCTGGTCTTAGGACATTGTTCTGACTTGCTTTTCTACATGACACAAAAACTCGTGACGGCTCTTCATGGATGAAAAACTTGTCATGCGCTTCAACTATTTGGCAGGTCTCCGGTGCTCGGGGCTGTATCGCGGGCTTTGATGACATTACAATGTGAAGACATTCGGCCTGGGGTCTTTTCCTTTAGTCATGGAGTCTGGAATTGCCCCTGTCCTCTTGGTTTCTTACCCAAGTTGCAACACAACTTCAGCTCGACATTGGCGCGCTATGCTTTTCAAAGTCCTTTCTTGCCACTGTTGATTTTGGATCTGCGGTTGACATGTCTACGCTTTGCGTAGCCACCTTTCCGTGTCAACGCCCAAAGAAAAGTGACAAGAACCCCTTCCCAGTCTCCTTCCCAACCGCCCAGTAAACCATGATCATTCTCGAATTCATCCCCTCAACTTGAAAGGACGGCAATATCACCTATTCCAGTTCGTGTCACACAGAACAGGAGCAATTCTTCACTTGCAAGTTTGCCTGCCAGCATCTGAATCTGTCGAAATGAGGTCGGTGTACTGCAACAAACCGTTCTCTCTGAGTTTCACTGAGATCAGCTTGTACAAGACAAATCAGCTCAACGCACCATGTGTTGCTCTTCGATCACGAGGCATGTTGTCACGCAATTGCCGTGCTAACTTCGTGAACAAGCTCGTGGTCCCAATGGATGGGAAACAAGAATGATGTGTGGTGGAATGCGGTCTGAAGCCCAATGTCCGGCTTCGGATGGACCAAACGACTGTCCTTACCCTGAAGATCCAAAATCCTCTAATTAAGGTTTAACCTTGAAACTGCAAAAACCGGTAAATTTTATTGAAATTGAAAGGTTAAACCTTTAATTGGAGGTTACAACCTCTAATTAAATGCTTTTCCAGAAAACAAAACATCTAATTCAGAAAAAACCTTTTTTTCGAGGTTTTTAAAATTCGAGGCTTTATAAAAAAGAGCTTTTTTTTGCTCAAATCTTGCTGAAATTTTCATGTTGTCACACATTTTCCACTTACGTTACTTTTTTCAGACCCCTTTCCGCACATCATGTCCCCTGGACAAACTCTATGAAAAAAACAGGGGTGCGAAAAGCTCCTCAAAAAAAAATTGGACCAAACAATCACGGAAAAAAACAAGAGTGCAAAGGCTGATGAAAAATATTCTGGGCCAAAAAACCACCAAGCAACTTCAGACAGCAGCCATGAAAGTTGTTCTTGCACATTGCACATGGGAAAGCAGAAAAATCCTTGCTAGCGCGCTTTCACCTTTTTCCTCCACTGCTATGAGACGTCGTCCATGGTCATTGGCTTGGAAAAGTAAAGGCCATTTTCTTTGATAAAATGGTCATTTCGTGAAGCAGCTTGCCTTCAATTTTTTTTTGGACACACTTGCTGAAAGTCTTGATTCTTGGTCTTCCCACATTGCCACAGCGATTTTCATCCAGCGCAGCATTTTCTTCAGCCTTTTGACCCACCAATTTCAAAGAAGCGCCTGATTTTGCTGATCAGTCCTCAAAGAAAAGCCTCCTTCTTCCAAGTAAGCCATGCCTTCAATGAAAGTAGGTGAAGAAAATGGCTGGATGACAGCGTCTTTTCCACAAATCTTTGTGCCAAAAAAGCTTTAGAGGTTGGAAACATTCTCCATGCATACTGGAAGCTTTGCTCATGAGTCTGCCCACTGTTCTCCTTGCCAATCGAACAAACACTCTGTGTTAAAGCTTAAATTCATATAGGCGAAAGCAACCAAAGGGTCAACCCTCACAAAATGCAAGTGCAGGAGAAAAAGAATTCCTGAAAACTGAGTCAGTGACCATTCCACTTTGGCAGCATGATTACTTCAGATTTGAACAAACAAGCGTTACATCATGTTTTCTGTGTACAAACGTCCGGCAGAAATCTTCAAGATGGAAACCACGAGCCCGAATGTTCACAGGTATTAATGAGATGGACCGGTCATAATCACATACCTGTGCACTTGTCGACATTGTTTGCCTTCCCTACAACACTCCTTCACAACACTTCTCTACAACACTTCTCCACCGCACTCCTTCACAACACTTCTCTACAAACCTTCTCCACAACACTTCTCTACAACACTTCTCTACAACACTTCTCCACAGCACTCCTTCACAACACTTCTCTACAACACTTCTCCACAACACTTCTCTACAACACTTCTTGACAAGACTTCCCTAGAACAATTCTTGACAACACTTCTTTACAACATTTCAGTACAACACTTCTCCACAACACTTCTCTATGACACTTCTCCACAACATTCCTTCACAACACTTGCAACACTTCTGTACAACACTTCTCCACAACACTCCTTCACAACACTTGCAACACTTCTCCACAACACTTCTCCACGACACTTCTCCACAACACTCCATCACAACACTTCTTAACACCACTTCTCCACGACACTTCTCTACAACACTTCTCTATGACACTTCTCCACAACACTCCTTCGCAACACTTCTTGACACCACTTCTCCGCAAACTTCTCCGCAGCACTTCCCTACAACCCTTTTCTACAAAGCTCCACCAGTGCTCAAGGATTGGTTGGTGGCACCAAGGTGTGTAACACTCGCCTTTCGACTGGGTGGGATCGCCGCTGGCCCGTGATTGGGCTTAGACAGTTGCCACTCGTTAGTTTCCTCACGTTGCCTTTTGAGCGATTGTGTGGATACTTCCAGCTGTCTTATCCCCTGGATATCACTACTGGTGACTGATTTCTACATCATATTGGGTGCAACGGTGTGGCAGCGGCTTCAGACACTCACCCTGGTGGATCTCTTGCAATTGATGAACTGGTGTTCTACAGCGTTGGCTTCCAGACCCACCACGTTGCACGCTACCCCTGGACCTCCTCGATACCTGGTATTCCACCAACAACTACTGACCTTCTTCGAGCTGAAATCCAGGAACCTCGACACCAACAAGTTGGAATCCGGACGAGGGCCAGATCTGACAGAAGATCCAGGTCCCACTCGATGTAACTACAGCACTATAGCCCGGTCCCAAGTCCTACGACGTGCCTGATGCAGGCTCGACACACACGGATACACGTGGTATAAAGGACAACATTGGCAGAAACAAATTGTCTTACCCACCAAGCCTGACTTTACACCTCGTCCAAAATCTATACCGAGTTCACAGCCACTTGAACATGTTCCCAAAATCGGTTGATTGTTTTTCATTGGAATGGGGGTGCCTTGAGTTCAGCCAGATACAATGAACTACTTTTGTGGTTGCAACACCAATGAGTTGATATTGCTATCATAAGTGAAACTCACTGGTCCTACACGGCTGAATGGCAAACATCCCATTGGAATGCAATACATTCAGGAAAAGATCCTGGGCAGAAAGATAAAGCCTCTGGATTACTATTTCTTGTGGCTACCAGACTTTGCAGGTTGGATCAGATTGTTTGGCGCGAAGTTGAAGCAGGCAGATTGAATTGTTGCATTGCAGACTACACTTACACCCTAGACCTTTTGATATCACTGGCCTATACCAACATATGTGGAGCACAGCCACTGCACAAAAATCTCGCAGGAAACAGATTTGGGCTTCTGAAGGAGATTCCTAACAGAAATTCTTTGTGTGTTCTTGGTGATTTCAACTGCTCATTGCCCAGCATTCCTCGTTTGGTAGGACAAGCTCATTTTACAACATCTACAGGGACCAAGCTGGGACCTCAACATGGAGACTCATCCATCTTGTCGCAGCTGCTGTTGAATGACTTTCAAATGGTTGCACTCAATACATGGACACCTTCACTGGGTGCCACATCCTACAGACCATCGGGGTCCTCCAGGATTGACTACATTTTGGTCAGACATCGAGATGCAGACACATCAGCAAAGCAGGTTGGGCTGCTCACTGATGCACCGTACTTGCACACTGGAGCCTATCACATTCCTATGATTACAAAGTGTGAATCATAAGTACTTCAGACAACCTCGAACATCTAAAACCAGATTTCCTCGACAGGTGAAGGATTTTTGCATTACCGAGTTCAGGCAAGACACACCATATTGGCAATGTTGTGAGACTGGCATTAACTATGCATTGAGACATGCAACTGACCTGTCTAGCCTTGATGACGTGTACCAGATCCTCTCACAAGGTCTGATGCATTATTTCCAGACTGGCAAACAGATGCAGTCAAATGCTCCATCCGGTTTTGCAGTTCAAAAATGGCACCATTCTGCCCAACTACGTCAACCTGGCACACCTAACTTGCACACCTTATTTACCAGATGGAAACATTTCTCATTGTTTCAGAAGATGGAAAAGATGCATACAAGGTGGGTCAAGGAGGTCAAGCACGCCATGATCAAGCAGCTCACCATCAAAACACAACAGGCCTTTCAACAACGCGATTCATTTCCTTTCTATCATGCTATATCACGTTCTTGCCCACACTCCTGGAGTTCCTTTCACTCTGACTGAACTTGAGCAGGTGATTGCCACTATTCCTCGACCAAGGCGGTCGCACCAGGCTTTGCACCGGGACCACTGGAAATCACAATCGATGTTCATTGCTGAGTGGCTCATGTTGGAATCAGAACCCACCACATATCCCCCAAACATGGCGAGATGCATGGGCATGTTGGCTTCCAAACCCACATACACCACCAACCAGGCTGGAGAACCTGCGTATGCTGGGGTTGCAAGAGCCATTCTACCATAACTTCAATGGTTGGGCACATACCCTCAATATGCTTATCTGCCCCTCAGGAGCACCAGAGATGCCATCTTGTGTGGAGCAAATCATTGTGGAGAAGTCAGGCAGCTTTTAATGAATCAAAAAAGATCCATTCATGCTCCTACCAATTCACAACCGAGGCTTCACTGTGCTGGCGGTATAATGTTATTCCTTGCCTTGCACAGGGCATTTGATCAAGTTCCTCGTCCTACTCTTACAACAGCACTGCAGCGGACCAAGCTTGACCCAAGATTGCAGAGTCTGATCAGCCATTGGCATCAGAGTACTCATTATCACATTGAGGTCAACAACACCTGTAGATGCATCCCAGTGCAGTACAGGAGTACGGCAGGGGTGCAGCATTGCACCTTTCTTGTGGTCAGCAGTAATGGCACTGTTGATTGATGATCTACAACCATGCATCCCACGTGAATGGCTGTTGACACATCTCACTATATTTGCTGATGATATCCATGTACATTGTGTATTTCAAGACCTCTCTGAACTTACACGGGCTGTCAAGTATTTTGAAGTGATCATTGCTGCAATTGAACGCTTGCGACTACAAATCAGCCCGTCCAAATCATGTGTGATCACTCGTGGAAAGGGCCCGGGATATGAAAAATGGAAGAAAACAAACACAAGTGTCGATGCTTCCAAACTTCATTATCTCGTGCTGGGACACAGCAATAATAAGATTCCATTGAAGAAGAACTGTTGTACCCTGGCATTTTGCTATCCTATGATCACTTTGAACGACAAACAGTTGAGGTTCGGGTTCTAGCTGGATGGAATAACTTCAAACGCTTGAAACCATGGTTGTGTAGAAAACACCAAATTTCTCTACGACTCCGCATGGAACTTATGAGGACATGCATTATTCCTACCATTTGTTATGGGATCTTCTACACTGGAATTCAAGAAAATGGCATCAACCTCATATGCCAGACTCTTCACCAGATGTATCGAAGAATCATTCGCAACCTTCCTCATCACACACATGAAACTCACACAGCAGTACTGGATAGATATCACGTTGAGCCGCCATTGGTGACACTCGACAAGCTGGCAAATCAGGCAGTTCACAGCTTGACTACTGCCTTGCACAGTGTATCAACTGATGATGTGATCCACTTAACTGACTGGAGACCCTTGCAATCCACCAGGACATTGATTGGATCCAGGCTTTGCCAACCCGCTGACTTTCCTGATTCAGACTCAGCACCAGATGAGATTGCCTGCATTTACTGTGCCTTTGTTGCTCCAACTAAACCGAAACTTCAAAGACACATGACACAAGTCCATGCACAACCAAGGCCTCTGAAACGACAGGTGGACTACAGTCAGGACACCACCAATTGCATGCCCCAATGCAAGCATTGTACGAAGATGTTTCTTAAATGGAGTAGCTTCAACTCACACTGTCGCGCCAATGTTTGTGGGGCCCCTTCCAACTCAACTAATGACACTTCCACCACTTTGCCCCTTGATTGGAATTGGGGCGATACAGTGGAAATGGAACCTGGACCACTACACCAAGAGATTTGTGATCGAGCACTGGTTTTTGCTGTGGAAGCCGACTATGCAAGTGTACCAGGCGACAGAAGGCTGTGTGACTACTTGCAGTTTCATTGCATTCTGTGCTCCAAACATATGAGTCACACAAAGGCCATCACAGCTCATGTGAGATCGAACCATCCTGCACAGTTACAAGAGGCAATAGCACTTGGAATCCAGAGGATGCGGCAGTTCACGGGCAATCTGTCACCTTGCAGTTTTTGTATGACTAGTTTCAACAAGACGCATCTTTGCCCAGTCTTCTTGCAGATGGCAATCTTAGAACTGCGTGCAGTGACACCTGATGACCCACTGCACTTCACCTGTTTTCTCTGTCAGTTTGTGGCAGCCGATAGAGCACAACTGAAGAAACATCTTACAACACTGCATCAATTTCCGTGTCATGACTGGATCCCTGCAAGAGACAGCTTGGAGGATCAAGTGACCTGTGCACATTGTGGATCAGTTCATCATTGTCAACAGGCTCTCAGGAAGCATATCACCTATGGCCGCTGCTCCCAGTTTGATCCTGCTAGACCCTGGACCGGGAATGGTGATGCAGACATTGTCGAACAATTACCTGTTGGCCGCATTGATCTGATTTTGGCAGATGTTGAGATGAAACGTAGGCTAACCCATGACTGTCAATTTTGCACGCAGAAGTTTTCACAAGTGTCCAACCTGGTGGGTCATCTGTGGAAGCAGCGCAGTGAATTGGCAGAAGATGGGGAGCAATATCGACAAGTTCTTCGACAGCGATTTGCCCCTCGAGGCTGCAGTTGTGTGCCACGAATAAAGCAGTTCAGATCGACCCATACGTGTGTTCCCTTTCACCAATTGAGCATGATTCACTTCAATGGCAATGCATTGTTCAACATTCCTGTGGTCTATGATGATGCTGCTGCAAGGGAACGTATGGGCACCCATGTGCCCATCCGTTCGCTTCTATTGATGCATGATGCTCTGAAGACACGGGATTTTGAATTGCTTCAGCAAGATTCAACCTTTCGGGATTCTTTGAGCAGACATTGCCTTTTCTGTGGAAAACCTGTTACATTGACAGGACCGGCCAAAGAACATGTTCTTCGACATCACCTTCAATCGATGCATCCGGAACCACAGCAGGCCATCCAGTGTTTGATTCAAATGTTGATTCACAGAAAAGGGCATGATCACTTGACTACATGTGATTGGTGTTAATTGTGCCAACTCATTCCAACAATGAATACGATGACCATCCCAGTTCTTCTGCATTTTGTGACGTGGCTCCTCATCCCTTTAACTCCATCATCCCATGGAAGTCGAGCGAGGACATGCCAACCCACCGGCAACGAAGGAGAAGCTCTTCCAAAGATGCTATCCCTGATGTGTCAACTGGTGCTAAGACACGAGAGAGACCTGAATTGCCTCCACCAACAGAACACCTACGTCCTCTTCATGTCGACAGACAAGGATGGCCTGATGCCCCAGATCGTGCAGACCAGCAACAACTGGAAACAACAGCAACAGAATCACCAAGTTTCTCAATCTCTACGACAGTGCTTGGTGCTAAATCTGATGCAGACTCTGGTCCAAAGAGTCACCAAAGTCATGGAATGCAAAAAGGAGGACCCCTTGTGGCAGTCGAGTCTTCAAAGCAAGATTGTGCTTCAGGATTCGTCATGGCCCTTTCTCAAATGGGACCACAACAAGAAGTCTCTGGAGTTGGACGCCAAGGGGGGCAGCATCGTCATGAAGGATTTGGTGCAGACATTGGAGCAAATCTACAAGCTGATGGAACGGCCAGAAGCCATAGTGAGATTCCATGCGTTGCAAAGCAAGACAAAGCAAGCACCAGTGATCCCTTGGCGATTGGAACTGGACATGGAAGACCACAAGCTGCGCTCCCTTTTGATGACATTGGTGAGTTGCAGCGTGTGGCAACTCATCCAGATTCGACTGAAGCTTCATCATCAACAACAGTCCAGATTGGCAGACGACCTTATGAAGCTCACCAAGAAAAAGTAGATCGATCCTTGTACTGCCACATTCTGAGTGAACTCATCTTGGTGAATGACAATGTGCAATGCTATGTCAATGCCACTTTCCTCACCATCATGTGGACTCATTTGATGTGTGGTGACTACAACATGGGGAGCTGGGGAGAGGCCACAGCCATCTTTCTTGACATTGTGAAGGATGGTGAGGTCGCACCACTTTGTTTGAGAAGCCACTCAAGGCTGCAATCGGGGTTTGCTCAATGGCAACAGTGAAGGGGGGAAAAATCAACTACCCAGCAGGACTATGGCGAGTTCCTGCATTACTTTCTGGGGTGGATCTGCAGCAGACATTTTGCATTGACCACAGCAGACGTTTCCTTAGCGCAGACAATGTGGTCATTGCTGAAAAGAGTGATGCATATTGTCCCATTTTGCTGCATTCAGCCTTATGGGAGAGCTTGGACAATCAATCCGAAACAATTTCAGCATGTATAGGATCAATGGCGTCATTCAAATGGTATGTTGCAGGCAATTGAACGAGCTTCTCATATCTTGTGCTTCCAGATTTGTCGGTTTCAAGATGCCACCACGATCGATCGAACAGCGCTCGACTTTGGAAACCTTCTTGCTTTTTTGCCCTGCTTCACGGATGCCAGGCTCAGCATTGCACGGATTCCATACCAGATTGCTGCACTGGTGCACTACAATGGAAATGCCAGAGGTGGGCACTACAATTGCGTCATTGCATTCCTTGACAAATATGGTGATTTGAAATGGCTCTTTCATGATGACAATTGCAAACCAGTGGTGTGGGCCCTTCTTCCAGAATGGTTCCTGTTTGATGTCACGCATGTCTGGATGATTCGATGTGACAAATACCATCAATGGAAGCAGCCACAGACAGCAGTGCCTACTCAGGAATCTGCGCTGGCAAATGTCCTGGCTCCACTACGTGAGTCCTGAGGATGGCAATCTTCAATGCACCTCTGATGGTTAGAGCTGATGAAGTGCATTCCTGCCTGGTTGTTGTGTACATTGCAACATTCATGGTTCTTACACTTTGTCAGTCATTGCCAGATGTTGCTTGTCAGATTGCTACACAGTGATGTAATGGCTTTCACTTCAATTTTGTCTGTAAGACACCCCCCGAGCATGGGCAATGGTGGTAGGTGCTGCTTTCTGTTAGCACTATAATGCGCTTTGGGTTCTCAACTATGCTGTTTTCTGATAGCATCATGGTGTGTCTTTGGTTTTCAACACTGGATATCCACCTTCCCATTGCTTGCCTGCATGATGAATGGGTGCAATCTTTTTATTTGACTGACACCGTGATGCTTATTTCAATTTCCTGTGAGAAGGTGGTCTCAACGTGGGACCTATGCTGTTTTCTGTGAATGGCTTTTGCCGTGGCTGGGTTTGCAGCATCTTGGGCCTACACACGTTTTTGACCCACGTGGACATTGATGAGCATTTTCTGGCGCTTACACTTTTGACCACCTTTCACTACTGGATTGCTATACTCTGGATGGTTTGTCGATGCCATTGTACAACTATTGGCATTCCTCTGGCATATGCATATCCATGATTGCTGGCGGTGGCATGTGTGGTGGCTCGCTACAACATGTCTCTTGAGTGGCATTGGATAGCCTGAGATTTCTTTTTGGAACTTTTCAACCCTGATGCATTTCTCTGCAGAAATTTTGATCACATGATGCAAGTGAGATTCTATTTCCTTCACTTACAAGATTTTACGGTGATGGATGACATGCCAGCTCTCCATAGACGAGACCGCACTAACCAAAGTGTGAAGTGGCAAGCGCGGACCTTTACTCAGTGTCAAAAAGGGGCGTGAAAAAAAAACTTTTCTACATCACTTCATCACAACACTTCTCTACAACGCTTCTCTACAATACGTCCCTACAACGCTACTCCACAACAGTCCTTCACAACACTTTTCTACAACACGTCCCTACAACACTTCTCTACAACACTTCTCCACAACACTTCTCTACAACACTTGTCTACAAAACGTCCCTACAACATGTCTCTACAACACTTCTTTACAGCCCTTCTCTGCAAAAATGCTAGGGGAAAATGTTTTAATCAAAACAACTCACCTTAGAAAATCTCCACGGAGATTCGGTGAGCAAAACAATCCCCCGCAAAAATTCTAGGGATGATATTTCAGAAAAATCATTTCCCTGGCAAACATTCAAGGGAAAATATTTCAGCGAAATAATTCCCCTTATTCAAATCTAATGGAGAAATATTTGGGCAAAATAAATCCCCTTACATAGATGTAGAGGGGAAATAATTTAGCAAAACCATTTCCCTCACAAACATCTAAGGGTAAATATTTTTGCAAAATAATTCCACCAAAATCTAAAGAGGAAAATATTTTGGCGAATAATTTCCCTTACATAAATCTTTTTTTCAAGATAAGTTCCTACACAAAAATCTAATGGGAAAATATTTCAGCGAAATATATCCTCTCACAAAAATCTAGGGGGAAAAATATTTGAGCAAAAAAACAAAATTGAAAATCCAAAGCAGCAGCAAACTGAAAGTTGAGAATTCTCTACCTAGATTTGTCCATCTTTTTTTCACTCATGAGCTTCCCATGGATTGTTCAAACAGGAGCCAGGTCTGAGCTGGATTATATCCCTCAACCATAGGTACTGCCCTGGCCTTTCATTCAAGGATTTGGGACCTTCGTCTCAAAGATTTCCACTCAAGGACTTGAGGTCTTCGTCTCAAAGTTTTTCGCTCGAAGATTTGATTTTACAATCTCAAGTTTTCCTACTTGAGGATTCAAAATCTTCTTTTTTTTTCAACTCAGGGATTTGAGCTCAAGATCGCACAGTTTACCACTGAAGGGTTTAAGATTTCATCTCAAAGTTTTCAACTCAAGGAATTGATTTTTCCTTTCATTTTGTCCTACTTAGGTATTTGAAATTGAGATCTCAAATTTTCCGACTTTAAGATTTGCTTTTAAAATCTCAGATTTTCCTACTTAAGGATTTGAAATTTTCACATATTTCATATTAACCCAAGGATTGGCGATCAAAATCGCACATTTTACCATGGAAGGGTTTGAGATGTTCATCTCAAGTTTTCCTATTTAAGAAATTGAGATTAAGATCTGACTTTTTCCTACTTCAGGATTTGATTTTAAATTTTGATTTCTTCTACTTAAGGATTTGAGATCTTCCTCTATTTTCCAACCCCAGGATTTGAGATCAAGATCGCACATTTTACCACTGAAGGTTTTTAGATGTTCGTCTCAAATTTTCCTTCTTAAAATTTTGAGGTTTTTATCTCATATTTTTCCTACTTAAGCATTTGAGATTAAGAACCGAATTCAGACATGGAAATTGTGATCTGCAGTTCTTGAGTAGATTTGACTCTGAAGTTTGTGATTAAACTTGAAATTTCATTTGTATGGAATGCAAAGAGAAAACAACGGATGAAATTCAAAGATAGACTTAAGATGTTAAGATTCAGACAGTTGAGAGATGAATTTTACAGAAAAAAATTAGCACTCTAAACCCAACGTTGAGAATGGACATGTTTAGAGCGCTTTGATTTTTGAAGGTGCACATCAGAGTTGGGAGATGAAATCTGTCAATAAACTTGGTTTATACCAAATAAAATGACATTTAATAGCCCCGTAATCAAACAATACATGTTGAGGATGTTGACGTTTATCAAACATTTTGAGATGTGAATTTCCAAGCAAAAATGAGTATCCAGTGGTGAAAAGAATTGACATTCAAGAAACCAGAAAAATGAAATTGAGAATTCATTTCTCTGGAATAAAGGAGGTAGAAAAAAAACAAACATAAACTTGTAGATACGAACTGAGATTTTTAGATATGAATTTAAAAAAGCAAAATCTAGAAAGTTGGGAAATTGACATTTCTCAATAGTTTTGGTTTTTCAATTCTTTAAAGCCGAGATATCAAACATTATGGATAAGAGGGAATCTGACAAATGAGATGTGAACAAAGTGATGAGAAGGTGGAGGTTTGGAATCAAAAAAACCAAATTTATTGAACTTTACAACTCGCCAAAAGCATTGAACAAATGGTATTCAAAGATTCAAATAAAAGATTGAGATGTATTTTTTTTTGATTAACAAGAAATTCCACTGCCAAGAACTCAAATTAACAAAAAAAACTTTGAGAATTGAAATTTATGAGGACGTCTCATGTAAAGCAAAGGGAAAAACGGGGCTTCATTTGTTTTTGACAGAAGGGGCCTTTGTGGCTTGGTCTTTGACAAAAGGGTTTTTTTTCTATACAGCATCTCCTTTCACGAAAAGGAAAATAATTTTGATTTTGAATCACAGGTCATGTATAGAGGCAGCTGTTAACTCAATGGCAGCCATTCTTTGCACTTCAGAGACCAAAATGTTGGAAGAAAAGTTGTCTTTTGCGGTTGTTCCAGCTTTTGATTTTTAGGTGAGATTTACAAGCTTCATTTATTGATGTTTGAAGCTGAAAAATCAATACTCTATATTGAACAACGATGCAAATCAATAAGAATTTTTTACAGTATTGATTAGGATCCATGTCCAATACCCAGGGAAGAAGCAGTGGTGAATCATTTCGTGACAAAGACAACATGTTTTCAACATTTTTGAAACCATTTTAGTTGAAAAAACTTTGAGTGATTCAAAAAACCCATTAATTAAAGGATTATCCTTTCAAAATTAACCTCCAAATAGTGGATGCACTAATGAGGTTTTTGGATCTTCAGGGTAGTGCAATGTCCAGGTGGTTCCTTCGGCGTCTCACAGTTTTTGGTGCTGCTCAAAGTGGAATTGCTGTCGCTTGCTGCCTCGTCCAAGAAATGAACTTACCAGCCGTCTTGGCTGGAGTCAAAACGGTGCGTCCCATTTTTAAACAATGTGGTTGCGTGCACCGTGAGCACATCAAATTCCGAAGAACAAAAAGTAGTGCTGGGCGGGAGGGGGTCGGACACTTCGAGGCTACATGGCAGCAACACTAAGCTATACGTCTTGATTCATTAAAAAAGAATTGTATTAAAACACACATTCGCCATATAGATGCTATGACTCTGAATATGCCCCAGCATATCTCAGCAACATGTAAAAGAAGTATTTATTGGTGGTGCCGCTGAGGCCGTTGAGGCTGGACCCGGCTGAGGCCGCCGAGGCGAGGCCGCTGAGAGCAGATGAGGCCGCTGAAGCCGTTAGATGTGCAACGTACAACCCTCGTATCAGGATGTCATTTTTTTAATATCATTCACCAAAAAATCGCGCACTTGTTGCACACTTCCCCCATCCGATTTCATGGGCGGCTTTTTTTTGGCTGATGACTCGAGCAAGGAAGTCTGGAAGAAGTACACTGTTGCCTGACTACACAATACTACTTCGCAGTACAAAGTACTCCTCCATTCTTTAAAATCATACAAAGTAGCACTCAATACCACAAATTTTGGCTCCGTGCTAAACAAAGTCCTACTCCGTACTACATACTTTTTCTTCGTACTACAAAAACCAGTACTTCTTGTTAATCCGAATTTCAATGTTCTACACAATACCACTCCGTCTTACCAAGTATTGCAAAGTACTACTCCGCACTACAAAATACCACTCCGTACTACAATGTGTTACAAATTAACAGTAGTACCACAGGAGGCGGTGGCGGAATTTTAAGAAAAGGAAACCTATAGGAGAGATTGGTTGTTGGAATCACGGACGATAAAGCAAAAACACTGACTAACTGTCCAACTGTCTAATTGACTAACTGAATAATTGACCAGCTGACTAATTGACTGATTGGTTAACTAACGAACTGACTTATTGACAAATTGACTGACCACTAACTAGCTAATATCTAACTACTTGGTTAACTGACTAGCTAGCCTACTAACGAACGAACGAGCGAACTAACTAACTAACGAACGAACGAACGAACCAACTAACTAACTAACCGACTAGGTGACTCACTGACCACTTGACTAACTAGCTAACTGACTAACTGACTATAATTGACTAACTGACTAATTAATTGGTTGATTGATTAACTGACTGACTGGCTAATTGACTTGCTGACTAGTTGATAACTTAGCTGGTTGATTAACTGACAAACAAACTAATTGACTTACCGACTCACTGACTACCTGTCTAAGTGACTGATTGACCAACTGACCAGTTGACGAACTGATTAACTGGCTAAGTAGCTAACCGACTGACTGACCAATCGACTACTTGAACAAATCATTGATTGATGACCTGACTAATTGACAAACTGACTAACAGACCAATTCATTGATTGATAACTGACTAAGTGACTAACTGACTATAACTGACTAATTGACTATAGCTGACAAACTGACTGATTGATTGACTGACTAACTTGTTACCTGACTAATTTTTTGACATCTGAGCTTCAAAAAGTGGTCCGATCCCTAGTTGTTTCACATTTTGACTTGAAAATGCGCTTCGCGCCACAGCAGCGTGCCATTTTTCGACATCTGAACCTCAAAAATTGCCCCGAAGCTGGGGTGTTTTGTACATTTTGACTTAAAACGCGCTTCGCGCCACAGCTGATACCATTTTTGGACATCGGAACTTCAAAAACTGCTCCGAAGCTGCGGTGTTTTGTACATGTTGACTTGCAAATGTACTTCGCGCCACAGCGGCGTGCCATTTGTCATGTCTCTGCTGAACAGCTACCTCCGCACCCGCCGCTTTACCGAGCCTACTTTTCGAACATCACAAGGAACGACGAATCTTTAAAAAAAAACACAGCGATTTGCGGCTTTCCTAACATTTGACGCGTGTGTATCTTCTTTCTAGTGACTTTACTCGCGAGTTGATCTTCTTTTTTCTGACTTGACTTCTCTAGTCTGCTTTTCAACTGTCCATATTGCCGGAAGTTAGACTTCTAAACTTCCTTCGACGAAGTATGACAAAATATTGGTCCGCACTTCTTGGTACTACAAAGTACTTCTCCATGCTTTTGACGCGCTACAAATTACGACTCCGTACTGCAAAATATTGCTCCGTACCACAAAGAACTGCAAAGTTTTTGTTTGTACTACCAAAGCACCTCACAGTACTTCTCCGCAAAACAAAGTATCACGCAACCCTATACGCACAAACGCACGCATACAGAGCCATCCGCCAAATAGACGCGAAGCGTCCATGGCAGGGGTCTGCCTCCTTCCGAGGAGCTGTGATCTCGATCCTTCTTCTTCTTCCGCCAATGATCCAAGTCACGATGCAGCGTCGAAAACGTCCTTCATTCTAATATGATTTGCTGGTGTTTCGGCATTGCAGTTGTTCCTGTCAAGAAGTGCAACCAGCGTGTGTGACGCAAGTTCGGTTTCTGTCCGACAAATTGGACGTTGTGGCAGCACGCTACGGCAGAAATAGCCCCATTGCCAAAGCAGAACAAGTGGCTATGTCAACATGAAGTGTTTTTTCAGTGATTTTGGTTTCAACATTGATTTCACCTAAGGGATTTTCATTTTCCAGATTGCAAAATTGCGTCATCAGCATTTTCAAAATTTTGGCAGGAAACGGTGACTTGGAGCATAAAGAACCTTTTTTACAACCACCAAATTCTTACCGACGAGCCCGAACATGACTTGTGGAACAGACCGGATCTGGAGGACAAGTGTTTTGCAGCTCTTGCTGCGGCTGACTGGCATGCTGACGCTGGGTGTCCCTGGTTTCTTTGCGGAGATGCTTAAACGTGCCAAGGTGGAAAGCGTCAGGCCTACTATTGGACTGGTTGAAAAGAAAGCCAACAGCCAGCTCATGACAATACAAATTTTCCAAGGGCATTGCTTGCGCTTTGGACAGCAAGATATAAAGTTGCTGGAGTGGCTCCACGAGGCTGTTGCTTCAGCGCATGAATTTGGCCCCTGATCCTTCCTTCCTGATTATCAGGGCTGTGGTTGTTGCATGGCGGCTCCAGTCTTACCCGTGCTGCGAATTAGGTGCAATTTTGTGGAGAGTGGCACTGACCTCTTATCCGTGCAAATTCACAAGCTTGCTGTTTTTTCTTCGAACCTTTTATCCTTGTATCCGGAGACGCCTGCAGTTTGGACTGCAGCGCGGTTGCATTTCAATGTGCTCACTTGTGAAATCAGCTGAGAAAAATTGGAAATGTCGTTTTTTGTGTCTGAGCCAGCAACCGAAGACGCTCCCCAGCCACATCTCGGCTGCTCTTCGTTCTGTTTCGCGCGATGAACCGAAAACAATGATGTTTCATGTTGATTCACCAGTTTCAGCGCCAATGCGATGCAATAAGCTCGATGTTCATAATTTTGTACTTGGTTTTTTCCCGAAAGCGGCCGCGAAGGATTCTTTCAAAAAAAACGCTGCCATTAAAGACTGTCATTGAAGACTGCCCAAAGTTCTGCTGAAGTGATGGCTGTCCTTACAGATTGTCATCAAAGACTGCCCAAAGTTCTGCTGAAGTGATGGCTGTGGTTAAAGATTGTCATCAAAGACTGCCCAAAGTTCTGCTGAAGTGATGGCTGTCTTTTAAGATTGTCATCAAAGACTGCCGAAAGTTCTGCTGAAGAGATGGCTGTTTTTTTTAAGATTGTCATCAAAGACTGCCGAAAGTTCTGCTGAAGTGATGGCTGTCTTTTAAGATTGTCATCAAAGACTGCCCAAAGTTCTGCTGAAGAGATGGCTGTGGTTAAAGATTGTCATCAAAGACTGCCCAAAGTTCTGCTGAAGTGATGGCTGTCTTTACAGATTGTCATCGAAGACTGCCCAAGTTCTGCTGAAGTTCTCTTCAAAGACTAGAGAAAAGACTGCAATGCAAATCTTCAAAGACTAGAGAAAAGGACTACAGAAAAGACTGCAGAGAAAGACTGCTAATCAAAATCTTCTGAAAAAGTCTTAAAATATATTCTTTTTCTGTCGGGGCGCAAGGATCGCACCTGTGGATTTGACAACCCTCTCGTCACTTCGTGC
>Ga0126337_10000490_pt1 | contig 20171 bp, 19 predicted proteins | sample DipCmetagenome_FD_92527 | JGI IMG/M metagenome (GOLD analysis project Ga0126337, IMG submission 92527) | Coral microbial communities from La Bocana,Puerto Morelos, Mexico - Diploria C A metagenome | ecosystem: Host-associated > Invertebrates > Cnidaria > Coral | place: La Bocana,Puerto Morelos...
AAGTTCACTTAGGTTTTGTTCGCCTTGATGACTCACTGGGGGGGGGGGGAGGATGGGGCGGCCCCTGGCCTTTAGAATTGTAGTAACTATTTACCAGGATAACTTGCGGGCGGAGAGCACGAGGTCAATATGTCGAAGGATGTTGTGTTTATGTCGAAGGTCTAAAATTAAAATAGTTTTACTTGGTCTAAACAGATGTAAAGCCCAAGTTATTTTGACAACTGTAGAAGATACATAGGCTATGATAGATGGACTCAATAAAACCATTTTAGTCACATTCTTTAAACAGTTTATCAGTGTCTTAACTTGTAAATGGACAAAGTAATTTCCAGTAACAATTGATAATAATCGGTACCAATCTATGAATTATCCTTATTAATTAATATCAACAATCCACAACTCACAACTTTTTTTCTTCATCAATGTCCATCAATTGTTATCGACTAATATTGATTATCAGTTTATCAATTGACTATGCCTGGGAGAAAAGGAAAACAAGATTACTTTTGGATGGTCTTGTATCATCATTTGTTAAGAAATGCAAATCTAAAACGTCAATAATTGCATACACAAAATATGGCTTTTCTGGATTATGCAACCAAAAATGTAATGATTCATATGGGGTGTGTCATGTAATTTCCAACCTTCATGTAGAGGTGGGTAAGTCAGTTTTGTGCAAAGTGGAAATGTTTTGGCCCACTATTGAGGCCAACTAGCAGCCGAACCTGATAAACTGAAATTGATGTTATAAGCTGACACTCATTTAGGGTTGAACTGTGCACAGCTGGTTGGACTGTCCTGAATCACGTGACTCAGTCGCACATGGTTTGTCTTTGAAAGAGTTTCTTGTCGGGCGGATTGCTTTCACCTTGTTTTTTGCTACAGTATTGTCCTTTTCCCATCAAGACCGCACAGCACATGTAAGCATAGGTTTCATAGTTTCCATTTGTCCGAACGTGTTGTTGATTTAGGGGTTTTTTTGGTTCAGTTTTTTACCGTAGGTGTAGATCAAGTTTTCAAGCCATGTAGATGTCTGTACGTCCATACATAAAGGTTTGGGTTCTACGACTACGCATTGAAAATATTCTGTGAATTGTCCAGAACACCCACTCCCTCTTGTATCTTTTGACCAATTCCTTACTGCAAACAAATAGCTTGTTTTCATTGCATTTACTGAGTCACAGGGCATGTTTGAAAGCCCTTTTTACGGTTAGTTTTCACCTTGGAATACAATGTAATCCAACATGTGTGAGGAAATTTTGGGCTAAAACTACAGAATAGCCTGAAATTGTCTCGCATACAGTGTGCATGCTAGATTATATTGTGATGCAGACGAGAACCGTTTGCAGTGAAAAGGAGTATTTGGTTCAAATTTGTTAAAATTCCGAAGTAAAATCTTGAAAGCCAGCTACCATGATCTGTTCTCTGATATAGTATGCTGTTTCAGCCAATCACAACACGCATTATATGGAAACTTTATTATAAATATAAATATAATCTCAATAATCTTTTATTGAGGAAACTGTGTTTTATGAGTTCAGAGGCAGCATACAGATATCTGTATTATTTGACAAGAAAATGTAACTTTACAATACCTGCATTAAAATTCTTGGTAATTAGCATAATTTGATGCCAACTCTGAGAGAATCAACTCCTGATTTCTCAAAACAATTTTCCATTTCGGTTTCCATGGATGTACAAGAAAGTGGGATTCTATGATTCCAATGCCAGGGTACTTTTTCACACACTTCAATGTGTGTGGCCAAATGAATAAGTGATGTAATGTTGTCCTTGATGTTGTCTATCAAACATGACAGCCAGTGTTTTATTGGGATATCAAAACATTGAGAAGAGAGTTGAAAATACGATGTGCAGCATCTTTGGTGAAATTCAAGGTGTTTGGATACTCGATGAAACACTCTCAAGTGTTTTATATATCTTCTCGATTGAATTGAAAATGATTGACTAATAAACTAACTAACAAGTAAACAGAGAACTAAATTAGTTAAAATCTTAGTTAACTAAAACCGGGTGTACAAACCTCCTTCACGCTTGTGATTTTCTTTGTTTTAACTTGACAAATAATTATTATTATTAATGAGTTTGAGAACTTTCTTCACACAACTGTCTTAGCAGCTGTCCTCTACAAGTTGACAGCCTGGTAATATCTTCTCCTGAATTTCCAAATTATAATGGTCAATACCTATACCCACCTAGGGTTATGGCCATAAGCTAAGCTAAGCTAATGGTCAATACATTCACTATACAAACCCTGTATAGTCTAAATAAGGCCTTTAAAATAAATATTGTGTAAATTTTCATGGATCAGTACCTCAATTTCTTTTCTTAGTGACGACTCAAGTTCAGCAATACCACGATCCTGGAAAAACAACAGAAAAGTAACAGTCCTGACACACTAGTTAATTATACTATTCCATATTAACAGATTCTACTAGTATACTACATTCTAATGCAAATGCTGTAACTTTATTGGCTGAGCCATTGTATACTACCAGTCATTAGTGTGCAGTGGCTTGGTGTGATTGACAAAATTGAAATGTTTCCTTGTTTTTTTCCAAACTTTTGAAAGCACATTTGAAAACAAATGGATAATGAAATTCCTGAGAAGACTAAAAGGAGGGCATTACCGTTTCTTGGATTAAAAAATTTCAAAATTTAAAAAAAAACTGATGAGGTGCCTCTAGTTATGTAACTTCAGTGAAACATCGTTTGGAGCCTATTCATATTGAAGGAATTCACATCTAAGGTAGATGAAGCAGTAGACATTGAAGTGATTCGATACTCATCCAGGGGTTGCCCTGTCAAGTTGCTTTCAGGCTGAGCGACGTTAGTAGAGGCTTTGGTTGTCGAGGAAAGAATGTGTGAAATACTTTCCATTTGCTTTTCTCGTAGAGAGCTGTAATTGTTAACTGACTGTAAGCTTTTTTGCCCCATTATTTGAATTATCTGGTTAGGAGGAACTCTACTGTCCTGCAGTTTTGGAAGTAAAGTTTCTCTAACACATTGTTTGTTTTGCCTGAAATTCCTGATGCTTGTGTCATGTCTTTCATGATATTGTTTAACTTGTTCAATGCCATTGGCTGTGCTTTGAACCAGTTTTTGCCTTCCACTGATGCAAGAGTTTCCGTTCTAAAGTAATTTACTGACAAATAGAAACTTGAACCCAGTTCTAGCATGGATGGTGGTCGTTTTTCTTTGTACATCTTGTAAACGTGCACTGGATCACAATCAACAGGCATCATTGCTGGCATACTTTCACGGCTTGATCAGCCATAGCCTCCCAAGCTGACATTCTTAGGGGTTCGTCACGTGTTCCTGCCCCACGAACTTTCGTTTGCCTTTGTTTCGAGACAACCAATCAGCCTTCACCTATTGTCTTATATATGATATTCCATGTTCCCATTGTATGGCATGTGTGGATGAAACCCCCAAAAAGATCGTTGGAAGCAAATTAATTTGTTTCCAGTGTGGATGCACACTGAATAAAGAGAGAGTTCATATTTTTGGCAAAAGTTCTGTGGACATTCAAGGCCTAATCAAAGCCGCCATCGACGTGGACGTGACTGTTTTTCGTTGAGTGAAATATTCATTTGCACAGCAAACTGCTACAGACGTTTAATTCGCTTAAAAAAAATTTCTAATAACCTCTGTAATTTAAAAAAAAAGAAATCAAGAAAGACTACGAGAATGGGGGATCGGGAGTAAGAAGTAAACGGTTACGAAAGGAAATGACGACGTCCCTTGAAGCTCAAATGGACCCACGCACATCTGTTATCTCACTCGGTCACTCAGTCACTTGATCTTTTTGGTCGCTTCACTCGTGCCATGAAGGGCACTTCGTGTTGTGTTATAAGGAGGAATTTTAAGTGGAATTGAGCCGTGAGACCGTGTGGTGACAAAGCTCTACTGTACAGGACAAAGGTCTACATGACTTCCGCTGTAATCTGCATGTTGCTTCGTGGAGTTTGACACCTCTGTAATTTGACATGTGTTTATGCATTGTTTTGGCTCGTTTCTATTGCAAGTATTTGCTTTCAAGGGACAAATTATGAAATTAACTGTGAAGATGTTTTGTTTACTTGCATTCTACATTATGACGTCGGGCCCGGCTGTGATCATTAGAACTGTTTGCAAGTACAGTAGTAGATTCTTATCAAGAATATTATATTTGTCCTCAAACGCTTTTCTTCGGAGACGCCGTAGCTTTACTCTGAGATAGCTATACGTTTGTCTAGAGACATTTTAACGTTTCTTTTAGCTATCTGATAGAGCTTATTGAGCTCGATGTATAGGTTAATTCCTACTTTGGACGTTCTGACACCACATGATTCAAATGTAGCTGTTCACGCACAAGTCTGTTGACTGGTTTTGCGTGTTTTGTATGCTAAATCCAGTAAGTAGATTAATAAAAACATCTGTCTGCTTCTCCACCAATTGGATAATAGCTTCTTTCTGAAGGGCATTTAACTCCTGAATACAAAATTTCTAAGACACAAGATCGAAGACCGAAGCAATGTTCGCCATGTTTACATGTACCCGCGAAATGAATTTGAGGTCAAAGTCCCATTTTACAAAAAATGGCAAACGGCCGGTGATTGGCCAGTTCGCCTGAATGGAAGTGGATACTGGTTGAAGCAGACGTTCGTGGGGGAGGAATGATTGCGTGACAAACCCGTAAGAACGTCTGTGTGGGGGGCTAGATCAGCCATTGATTCCGTGGATTCTCTCCCATTCGAGTCTTTGTTTGGCATTCAAAGTACTCGAGATATTCTTTACCATCACTGTCACTTTTTAAAACGATCTCTCTCCAGCGGAGTTCTCTTTGTTACATCCACGAAGGCCAAAGTGAATCATGTTCAGTTGTTTTAGTCACACAGTATTTAATAGAGCTTGAGGTGAAATCCAAGCAACTTTTTGCCAAATAGGGTATCAACTTTGTCGTCCATAAGAGCCGTTGTAGCTTTTGCACTGTTTCCAAGTGCTAGTGTTTTGAGTTGCCTTGGTTTCGCTTTCAACGTGTCCATTGTTTTTTGAAATCACTGTCTTGAAAGATAGTTTTGCCTAACTGGAGCGACTCAAAATGGCGTTCAACACTAGCCAAAATTACGTGGAGAGCTGACAGTTCAAAATCTTTTCCAGTGTTTATCCTTGCAATCAAAACAAACTGACTCAAGTAGCTGTCTAATTCACTGCCCTTCTCTGATTTCGTGGCGCTCTTCTACCAGAACCTTTTGACTAATTTTAAGTCGTAGAAGGTAGTGTTTGCATTTTCGTTCCCCTTAATGAATTTTCAACATTGAGAAAGTTACCGGTAACTGTACAGTCTTCGTACCTCAAAGCCATTTAGTGAATGAAATTTCAAAAGACCCAGCCATGCGACTGAGCAGGAAGCTCTCTTGTAATTGGCTACTCATATTAGTAACCATGGCATCACCAATATCTTCACACGTGAAAGATAAAAACAGTATCTTCACTACGACCGATGAAGATCATTTTTTAGTAAAGTAGAAAAATCCTGGTATTTCATCAGCATCTATATAATAAAATTAGATTATTCACTCACAATTTCTGAGGTGATAACTGATTCGGCTTTCGAGTAATCTAATTGTTAATTATTAATAATTAGCAATAATTTAATTATTATTAATAATAATGTTTTGATTCTTCATAATTTTAAAACCAATATAGCATCTGGAAACAGTGGCTTCTGTGCTCTATATTACTTACTAATTATAATATCTATGATTGGCTGTAACAGTGTGATTTTTGGAGTACCAATGCACGGAAAGCTGAATTTCAAATTTTTGCCTCAGCATTACAACAGAACAGAGCAGAGTCAAGGCTTTTTTATTTGTTAAATACAGTGGAACCCCAATTTTTCCAACCTCTGAGTACAACGAAAATTGGTTTGACAATCAGGTAGTTCTAGAAATAAGGAGCAAAATTAAAGTTTCAACTCAGTGAGGGGATGGAGTGAACAACAATGCTTAATTAACTCTAAACACATTAACTTAGAAAATTACAAAAACTACAATAAATGAGGAAATAGATATGTTTAAAGTCAAGCCAAGTTATTTCCCTGCTTTTTACGCGCAGAACACAATAAGATCAAGGTAACTTTGTTGCTGTTCTTGAAGAAAGAGGTATTGTGCACAGATTTGCTTGTTTTTTTGCTTGTCGGCTCTTGCCTGTTGAGCCTGTCTTTCTTTTTCTATGCTTTCCAAATTCAAGATCCTTTGGGTTTCTCTTTTTCTTTGAGAATCATCTCGGATGCTGGCATTTTGTTCAGCCCTGATTTCTTCACAAGGTTGGCCAAGGACTTTTTGACAAATGTTTTGTTTACGTCTTTTCAGAGTCATACTCAGTTATTTTCGAGCTATATAAAAAGGTCGCGGCCACCATACTTCACCGATTGTGCTGAGATTTGGCTTGCAATCTTGTTTTAGAGTCCTAACAACGAAATGGATGTTAAAAAGTTCCAATTCTTTTTACTTGGGAAAATATTGAGAAGGTCGCTTTCGAGTGACCTTGGCGGCCCACCAATATGGCGGATCGAAGGAGTTCTTGTTACTTCAATCCTGTTCCTGCTACTGTAAGTTCTCGACAATCCTCTTAACAGACATAAAGAACTATTCTTCTTTGTCTTATTTATCAAAATAAATTCGGAAAATCATAAGTTTGAACGGCCAACGGCCAAGAAGCTCGAAGTTATGTTTACGTCGCTTGTAATAGTCGTAAATTTGCTGCAAATTAGGAGGCTGATATCTCCATTGTTATCTCGATTAAGAACTAGTCATTTACCCTGAACACAGCTTCTTTATTGAATAATTGTTGCCCTTAATAAATATATAGGAGAAATTTAACGGTGGATATAAAAAAATTATAGCACCATTGATAGTCTGAACGGTTTAGCCATTGCTGAGGACCAGCCCGTTAACCGAATACGGCAGATGTCGATTGAGAGAAATGAAAAAAAAAACTATTCCTGTCAACTAAATAAAGTTATTTCCATGTTTCTTGTTTATATGGAAGAAATACCCTACGTCTTAACACATATTAAAAAATATTGATACGTGATTTCTGGAGAAATCTTGAATTGATATGGATCATTTTGTTGTTGAATTGTAAACATTCTTCATAACACGCACTTGTTTTCTTTTTTCCAAATCAAAGTACTTTGCAAATCACCCAAAACACAGGAACTCAATTTTCATTTCCAATATCGAAAAGAAAACCCTGTTTATTTTATCCAGATTACGTGGCTACAAACTATCGATCGTGAAGTACAGACCGACCTAATTCCCAATCACTGCTGAGTGCAAATATGCAAATTACGTCACGTTTCAAATTAAGTCCTCTTTAACCTATTCAGGCTCTTTAACTCCCGTTTGTATTCCCCTTTCTCTAGATGGCATATGAAAATCTCCCACCTTAGCTTTTGTTGTGAAAAAGTTGTGTATCTCGGTAGAATATGAAGCCTGAACGATGAACGTCAAGTACGTAACCAGGATGACTGATTGATCCTTTCTGATTTCTTTCCTGATCCTTTCCCGTTTGCTAACTTGCAGTGCGTGCACTCACTTATTAGGTTTATTCACTCAATCCTATCGTGGACAGGGTGAAGAATTTTCCTTACTGTGGTTTGAATTAAGGTAAGTGGTTTTATCTTACTTCTATCGTTATCTCTTTGGCAATATCACCCGTACACTCAGCGTACCTCAAAAGCATTTTTGCTTTTAAAAGGGTATAACAGAACTAAAGTTGAGCTCAATTTGATTACTTGATAACTGAACTGCTTGCAGAGATCCAACGTAAACTTGTACTTCTTAATTTTTATTTCAGAGTTTTTGATTTGCTCATCGATATGCAGTTCTGAATGAGTTTCGACACAAAGATGAAGTAACAATGGTCAGATGTGGGTTTTCAAGGTTTGTTACGGACAGCTGCGTATCCCTTTCACAATGCACCAGAGATATAAGGCCTCATCTCAAAGGTTTCAGTGCTATCGATGCTTCGCTTAAGAGCGAAATTCAGCTACTTTGGGCAAGAGTAGGTACTGATTCGAATTACTTCAAAAAGACATCATGCCGTTCACATAGTTGACGTTACTTTTTTTTCTTTCTTCTTGATCGTACCTACTCTCTGATGCGACAGGGAATTTTGCCTGGGTTGATCGCTGTGCATGACTTTTTTGCGCAATTCTACCTTGGTCAAAGTTTTTATTTCTGCTTTTGGTCAGTATACCCCACAATAACGTTTCTGAGTGTACCTTCCTTCCGAGTGTATGCTCTTTGCAGGCGTTTTCAATTTACTGTGGGAAGCCAAAAACATCACAAAGAAATGCAGTAAGAGAACTGGTGTCTACGTTCAATATTTGGACTTTTCTGAACCCCAGGGAGGAAAAGGACCGTGCGATCGACTTGCTGCAACCATGAAAACCATGTACTTGCCTTTATCGACGCGGGCAATGACATCAGTACAACTGCACAAATTGAAAAGGCACTAACGTCACAGGGTGGAGTTCCTGGAGCTCGAGTGTCCTTGATACAAGGCTCGTTACAAGGTAACAGTGTCAACAGTGAAGTTGCCAGGAATCAGTAAACTCAATAACTTTGAATTCGAGGACAAAGGAGTAAGAGTATGGCGGGTTTATGATGTCGGTGGTGAAGGGAAGCTTTTTCTGTGGTCATATTTTCCCTGAACACAGAGTGCAAGAGTGATGAAGATGACTGTGACGAGATGAATGAAGGAGATGCGCAAACCAGTTCACCGAAATTATTCGCTTGTCTAAACGAGGGTTGGATTCGGGTCTATAAACCTTATGGCTCAATGGTAAATCATGTAGCCTATGGAAAAAGCGAATTCCAACCTGAAAGAGAGTCTCTCCTAGACATGGTGAAACTAATGTACAGCAAGAAGCTCTAGGGTGGCGAGCTGAGTCTAAAGATGGGCATTACTGGTTCTGCTACTACAGTTGTTCCATTAGCAGATTCACAGAAGAAAGAAGAAGAAGAAGGATGGGCTCTGAGAGCAACAAAGAAAGCAAAAGCCTTTAGTCAGAAACAGAGGAAATTCCTGGAAGAAAAATTAATGGTTGGTGAAATCACTGGAAAGAAATTGGATCCTGTGACAGTGGCAAGACAAATGAAAATTGCTGGAGATGTTGATGGTCAGAGACAATTCTCACAAGAAGAGGTTTTGTCTTCAGGAAAATTCAAACTTTCTTTTCACGGCGGGCAAAATGCAAAAACTCAGAAGCCCAGTCAGTTTCCGACAAAGACTATGAAGCAGCTGAAAATGAAGAAGCGCTGGCAACCTTACGAAATGAGGTATTGGAGCACCTACAGCCCAAGCACCCAGTCATATACGATGGTTACAATCTTTGTGACCTCATCACTTCACAGAAGCTAAGTAAATTAAAAATCAGTAAACTAAGCGAAATTTGTCGCTTGTTTAAAGTGGAAGTGCCTGCTCAACAAGGAAAACGGAAAGCACCGTTTGTTGGTACGTTAACTGCAATGGTATCGGAGTGTTCCTGCTACCACCCAACCACGTCTTCTGTGAGCCCATGAAATAAGAGTTGCATTATGATTACTTGATACTATGACTTGCAAAACAACTTGCCTTAGAGTTTTGCAAAACTTTTTCCTCATTAAGAGTTACCTTTCGCTGTAGTTACATCTTGCTGTAGAGCAGACGGACATCTGTGGCCCTCCCCTACTCCCCACTCCGAGCCATCAAAAAACTGTAGATTTACAGCTAGACGGAAAGTGAATCGTCTTACCGTTTCTTCGGTCATTAATAAACCATCAAGTTTGAACAACTTAGATCCTTCTAAAAGATAATGCCATGTTAGTTTTGCCTTGAAATTGACAGTGCATGTTTTACACCCAGGCCGTACTCCGGAATCCACAGTCTTCAGTCCATGTTTTACACTGCCGCATTACAGTATCATATCACCGTTACTAATATTATAAATAAACTTGCAGTTCCACAAACAAGTACTTCTAAAATGTGCTTCTCAATATTACTGTAACTGTTAAACCTAAAAATCAGTTTCATTAACTTAGATATAGATATAGCATTTGCATGCGATATAGCGCACTTCACGATGTTCATTTCACAGGAGCTTGTCACAAATTCATTCGCTGTATTTCATCGACATTCATTGTTTTACATGGAAACAAACATATTTTTCAGGCCAGAAGATAGGTGATTTCAATATCCCAATAGAGTGGAAGAATTTAAAAAAATATTATCAATTGAATAAGCACTTGAACGGGACATGTACGTTCATGCATTTGGGCGATTTCAAACCTGTAATTTAGAATTTCAAGACTGTTTACAATGCAACAACAAAGTGAGCGGTACAAAATTTTCGCACACACAATCTTGAAACCTGTTTCCAAACACAGCTCTTTGAATCACATAAGCGAGAAAACATGGAAATTGCATTATTTAAGCAACAGGAATCATTTTCCTCAACTAATATTGGCTTAACAATCTGTTCCGCAGAAAAGGCTAAATTACTACTGATAATATAGTTTCTCAGTCTACACTGTTACAACTCTCCCAAATTTTTATTAATGGGATCAAATCAGTAATAACTAAGCTACACTCTGGGTAACTGGCTAATTCTCAATCGAGAGATATCAGCCTTCCAATTTGAAGTAAATTTACATGTACGACTTTTCAAAGCTAAGAAAATATACCTTGCTGCTTCTTGGCCGGAGATCGTTCAAACTTATCATTTCCGAATTTATTTTGATAAATAAGACAAAGAAGGATAGTTCTTTATGTCTGTTAAAAGAATTGCCGAGAAATTACGATGGCAGGATCAGGATTAAGTAGCAAGAACTCCTTCGATCCGCCATATTGGCGGGCCGCCAAGGTCACTCCAAATCAACCTTCTCGATATTTTGCAAAGTAAAAAGAATTGGGACTTTTTAACATCCATTTCGTTGTTAAGACCCGAAAACAAGATTGCATGCCAAATTTCAGCAAAATTGGTCAGGTACGGTGGCCGGCCAAAATTTGAATCTTATAGAATATGACTCTTAAGTCTTTCTGCAAGCTGCTGCCATCATCTAAAGCTATTTTGGTATCTTCACCCTTCGGACCAATAACCACAATTTCCCTGGTTTTTTGTAGAAAATCTGATTATCAGTTTATCAATGTCTGCATTGGAATACTTGGCTTTGATCTTTTGCTTTATCCTCCTCGTTTAAAGGGTCTTCACAAGGATTGCTTTCTGTTCTATCAAGCAAATATGTGACTGAGTTTCTTCTTAAACGATCTGCCTTTTTTTAAAGCTTTTCAGTAGTGATCATTCTTCCACCAAAAGATGCCTCTTCATAAGAAGTTTCAGGCAGCCCACTCTTCTCATGTTCCTCGATCTAGTTTCCATTTCTACGACCACTGTTTGGGGCATGCCTGGGATTGCAGGAGTAGATGAAGAGGTTGGAATAAAATAAACATCATCGTCACCGTGGTCATAGCTAGGGTTATCAAAGCCGCCTTCTACACCTGGTTCCATTGCAATATATTTCAATTATTTCCTTTTTTAAATTCGAAAATAAACTCGGCTGGTTAGAAAATGTCTGTTCCAGAGACACTGCCACCACCTCACGCACAAAAGACCTTGGGTACCATAAAGGCCCAAGCTCAACAAAGACGACATGCAGGTGCCCAGCTTGCTGGCGTTGTACTTTGACATCGACCTGGAGGGCAAGGACGCCAACAACTTCCTTCTTCAGAGTGTCATGTGGCAACTGGTTCAAAAGCTAGTCATGAAGTTCGGGGACATCACCGTGCAAGGCACTGTAGATCATCACATCTATACAACATTCAAAGAACTGTTCTTCCTGAACAAACAGCACGACAACATTGTGCTGGAGGGAATCCAGAGCAAAAAATTGTGCAAAATTTGCTCCAAAGCCGGGGACATGGAAACGTTGGGCATTGCCACTGAAAACAAGCTGAATGAGATCTTCAGAGCCAGGTATCGCATCACACTGGACCACCAGCTCCTGACCGACCACTGCATTTTCTACATCAAGGCCATGTACAATGATCTTGAGTTTGAAGTGATGCTCACCCCTGCTTCACAGATGGTCAGGGGCTCAGACCCCAGCAAGCTGAAATACAAGCTGCACAGCATCCAGCTCAAGTACAAAATGATCCGCAGCAAGACTCTTGCGAACAAAGCGCACAGTGTGTACACGAACAGCAAAGAGTTCGCTTTGCCACAAAGTGATTCCCTTGAAAAAAGACACAGACTCGCTTCTGACCATCAAAGTCGACGCCCAGAGATGAAAGGGCCTGAGACTACATACAGATACATCTTTCCTGACATCACACAAGTCAACATCATTATCAACGGCTTGCCAAACATGCTGTACAATGAAGGCTGCCTTGGATTAACTTTAACTTGAAACAGTCTGTGATCTCATTTTGTAAACATACGACAAGCTCGAGTCAGACAACAATTTTTGATTTTACAATAAAAATTTGGCTTACATACTCACCTTGTCTGACAACAAGCTCCTTAAAACGATCATGAATGCAGCCTCTCACCAGCTTAGCTGCTGGCATCAGCTGGATTTCGATAAAGGTGAATAATGAAGACTTCACAGCTGACCCCAGCAGCGATGTCATGAATACGTAAAAAGTTCACAGCTGTCATTGCTGCCAGTGTCACACTAAAACAGTATCTCAAAGACCAAAAGATTCTTCCAACAAATTAAAAAAATAAGCCATTGAAGAAGAATGGCTAGCATTGCACTGATGATCAGGGGTGCAACTTTCACCAGCAACTATCTTGCTAAATATTTGTCTGGAGATTGGAGCGTGGCCTTAGAAGAGAAAACTCCCTTCCCTTGAAGCTTATCAGGCCGCTATGGCCAAATACACACGCGACCGCACCATGCTTCTAGACTGGATTGAAACCAAAACAGAAATCAAAGGGCAGGCCAATCAGAACTTCACAAACACAGATTATGCATTCAAGCTCTACAACCAGGCTCACCCAGACAAGCAAATCCCCTGCTTAAAGAGCCTAGCTTTGCTGACTTTTATCAGCCCAGTGAGCAGCAGAAACAAGACAAGCTGTTTTTTGTGCACAGCTCTCGGCTACGCAGCTTTTCGTTTTCTTTGAACTTTTGGCAGTTTCACTAAAGAATGGAGGCCAAGCTCACCAAAGTCTACTACAGCCCCCAGTGCTACTGGAGAGGCATGGCTGCCATCAAAAACTTAGCTGAGGCCTTGAAAGTCACTGAAGAAACCACTAAGCAGTGGCTCATCAAACAGGCCCTCTGGCAGATCTATATCCCTGCGCCCTGCTACATTCCTCATCCAAAATTTGACGTATCGTTGCCAAATGAGGTCCACCAAGCAATCCTTCTTTTCTACCACACGACAGACCCCCCTCGTGACTGCAAAGTTTACAAATACACAGTCTCTGTTGTAGAAGTTGCCACCTTTACAACACAGGCACGCTTTAAGTGTGTACCCACATTTTGTGGGTCGATTATTATTCATATATTCACGCTATTGTTCTTTCTCATTGAATATTCAACATTCACAGACCGATTACTTTCCGAACATGTGGCTGGCTACTGCACGAGCGCAAACGCTTTGATGTTAGGTGTGATATTTTTTTTTGTTATAGGATTTCTGCTTGGTTGATTGTTTTAAACCCTATTGCTGCAACATATTAATTTATTCATAAGAATTAAGGGTCTGGGAAAGCTCAAAGCATGCACGTGGAAAGGCCCTGGGAAATACTGAGAAATTGACATGAATGAATGCTCAGCGTCTGCAAATGTCAGACACCGCAAAAACACTCACAAACATTCTAGTTTCTGGAATGATATTCATCAATAAATTTGTTCCTTTTATTCATTCCAGTGTTCATTTGAATCGAAGCTATGATTTTTGACGTCAAAAATTCACTTTGTTAAATCATACGGCTTTGATGAGTCCAAGTGAATATAAAGCAATGGAACCGGACGCCCGCTCGCTTATTTATAAAAACACTCTGTTGATCAATACATGTAGCTAGCTGTTGGAAGTCAGCCCGTTTTCACCAAATTAAACGTAGACATTCATAAGCAAGAAGAAAATAAAATGAGTGTGTTGGATTGTGAATTCCGTGTACCCTTTCGCTTGCATAAGAATATATCGTTTGTTGTTTTGACAAGCGCACAGTCGATCAAATCCAAACAAACTCTTATGTATTTCTTTGTCATTTAATAGTATCTTAGCGATCGGTCGGGAACAAATCACTTTAAATAATTTTTTTTCGTTTAAAACTTGACTTCCACCTCGCAAACAAGAGCAAATTTATTCAGACCTGACCGAAGACATGTCACTGCCATTCTCACCACCGGTGGAAAATTGCGTTGTAATCTGCAAAACAAAGCAGTTCTCCGGTAATTCTGAACCAAAAATTTCGTTTAAACGCTCATTTTCAAACTTATAAAATGCATATCAATAATAAACCGATGTTACCTTTGCCGCTTATGAGCGAAATGTTTTTCGGTGGAAAGAGATGAAAGCGCAAGGTGGCATTCTTTTCGCAATCACCACGCTTCAAAGAACAAAAGGATATGCACTTGAGGGACAATAATTAAGCCTCATTGTTAAATTCTTTTGAAATACATCCACTGAATGGCCCAAAAGTCACAAGTCCTATTCATTGGTCTGAGCCCAATAATTCCGAAGATACTCAGCCCTTTCATCGGAGCAAACTCAACAATAGCTCGAAGCTCGCCGACAGGTAAATTAAAGAGCCTTCTGTGTCATTTAGCCAGCGGTATAACAATAGCTCAAAGCTCGCCGACAGGTAAATTAAGGAGCCTTCTGTGTCATTTAGCCAGCGGTATAACCCATTTCTGAACAACACAAATAAAGCGTGCCTGTGTTGTAATGGCCATTACAAAGAAGCCAAGCCTCTCACCTCGAAAGACTCTGCCGAGATTTCGAAAGCCTTTAAGTCAATTTACAAGCACAGCCCTTTGATGCTGCAGGTAGACTCTAGGCGTGAGTTCATGAGAAAACCACAAGACATACCTTTGCCACAGGCGCCCTGAAATTCAGACACCAAGCCATTGCGGAGCATTTCAACTGCACGGTCACCGAGTGCTTGTTCAATACATCATAGAAATGCCTCACCCAGAGAAGTGGTTGATTGGTCAAAAGGCTTCCCAATGTTGTTGGCATGCTGAAGCACGAAGAGACTAGTCTTACCAGGCAAAACCCTGCTCCCGCAATAAAAGACAAGTCTGTCACCTTCAAACTTAAGTTTTCTTTAAGCCTAATGATTTGCTGTTGAGTGGGTATCACTCTCTTCCACTTGAATCCTCCTTTGGGCAGCGGCATCAAGTTACTTGCATCCAGGTATGTGATAAATCTGTTTGGCTTGGTTGGGTTGTAATCAGAGGCCAGCAGGTTGTTGGACTTTGCCTACTGCTTGCCCTCCATCAAGATCCCACCCAGCATGCCTTTTGTCATGAACAGGTGCATGTCCAGGTCAGTGAAGAGTTCCAGCTCCACACCGGTCTTTTTTAACAGTGCATCCCAGTTCAGACCAGGTGCAGTGTAGTAATGGGCTGGGAACTTTTCCAGCACTGCAGCACTGCATCAGTTTTCACGCACAGATCGAGATAGTTGCCGAGGTTTTTGCATCCGAACTCAGCCTTGACCTTCTTCACGTGGGTGTACTCTTTGTCTGTTATCCATTTTCCGGCCAGCTTTGAAAAGAACTCTTCTTTGGCCGGGAGCTCTATCTCATCGAACCTTTCAAAGCTGTCCATGTACTCGTAAGGGTAAATGCCCTTCTTAAGGAGCAGTTTCCTCTTTTCTATGTCTGCACAAGTTTCTTCCGTTATGTTCATGTCTTCTGGTGTGCTGTACCAGCAAGTCTAAGCTGCTCATCATGAAATTCAGGCTGTCTATGAATGAAAAGATGTATTTCTCTGTGTTGTTCCGGATGCAATTTATTCCTCCCTGCACCCACACCAAGGCCAGCATCAGCAGGTGTCCATCGCAGCCCTTTAGGTTGTGGAAGACCACCAGTATCGGAGCAGCCTTCAGGTTGCAGGCATTGTGTGCAGCCCCCCCTATATTTCCCTATGATGTAGCAGTCGTCTTTCACTGCATCTTGGTAGTTTTCATCAATAGCGGCACTTGGCAAAATATGCAGTGGGGGCCTTTGGGCTTCCTCTCTCTCAGAGGCCCCACAAACCCCTTACTGACCTTGTAATAGCACTTTTTGTGGCTTTGACCAAGGTATTTCCCAGTGATGGTGTTGAACAGGTCTAACAAGTCTCAGAAATCTGCCTTTACCAGGCTTTTTTCTGTGTCTTTCCCGCGGTACCAGAATGGTCCATGTGTCTGACCATCACTTTTCACGATTACATTTGAAAAACTGCAGGGCTTGTGGACCTCTGTTTTGATCATTGCCTGGTCTTCTTCCACTCAGCTGTGGATCTTCCTTATCAAAGATTCGAACTCGGGGTATACCACGAACAGCACATTAATCTGCTTGTGGTGGTTCTTGAACTTTACTGTGTTTTGGGCAGCTTCGTCCTTTTGGGCCTTTTCAGCTGCCCCATGCAGACACTTCCCAATGCAGGCACTGATTGTCCTCGTTTTGACAAATTAACAAATGTGGCCAAAATGCCTTCTACCACCCAACCCGAACCTCTTTTCGACCATGCTTCTATTTCACTTATCACTTGATCAATGAAGCAGTTAAATATGTCATTCACAGTTGCTTCATTGTTGTTGAAAATTGCAGGGTCTCTCTATTTGAAATAATGTTCTATGTATTGTGTTACACTGTTTGTTATGACTGAAAACTTAGCGAGAAGCCTGAATTGTGTTTTGATGCTTTTCAAGTTGTTAATTTCATTCTCAACCAAATTACTGAATCTGGTTTTTTTTTTCTGAAAATCTCAAAAGATCGCCTCTGTATGAATGACCTGCTTGAACATTCATTCTGCACAAGCAAAGCCATTTATCAAAATTGTCTCTTGCCCGAACAAAATCAATATATCTTTCTCGCAGGATTCTTACTGGCTGTAAAGGCCTCCTCAACCACCTGTTTTCCATTTGAAGAATAGGACCATAGAATTATTCCAGAACATCAGACGAAACTCTTGCAGCAGATATTCTTTTTTTGTTAATACCAAAACGTCTTTTTTCAATACAATTTAATTCTAGGTCAACAATCTTTTGCCTAAAATTGAACATTGCCAAAACAGCTCCAAATTTCGCATGCTGGTGTATTAAACATTTGCTTCATTTTCAAACTTATGCAAAAAACATCAGTTTTCCTGTGGCATCTGTTTGATGAACGCTAAAGCTAGGAACGTTTTGGTTTGATGAACAATGAAACCAACAAAGCATTTCAAAACGTTTCTGTTGTTTCATGTTTAACAAACAGATGCCGCTACGAAAACCAGTCTTTCTTTCCATACATTACATCTCAAACTAGATGCTCAAGGAGCATTCACTCAGGCTTTGTATCCAGCATTTTGGTCTTGCATAGGATGACTGCACAGCAGTACAAGCAGCAGACAAAACTGAGCTGTCAAACTATAGTACACTATTTTACTAATCGGTTCAGGATTAGTGAGCAACACTTTAGTGAAGAATGTTTCAACTCTATACTGGAAGTTTTTACTGCCTACAACAGGGTTAAGATTAAGCATCTGACACCTCCCCCAGTGCATGACAGTGCATCAACTGTTTATCAGTTAGATCATTGCCTTGTATTCAGTTACTAATAACTGAGCACAAGATAATGTCATAAACCATATTAGAATGCCAACGTTTTACCATTGCAATTACTTTGTACATGAATCCAGTATGGTGGTGTTCCTGTATTTGCGTCTAAAATAAATATGCTTGATCTTGGCAAGTAAGGTTCACTAATCTATGAGGATTGGCTCTTAATTGAGAAACAGTGATAGATTGACCATGAACTTCCTTTAGAGCAATATTTATACTATCTGATACTTTCTTTTGTTCAATTATGAACACGCCCAAAAAAACTTCATTATTCAAAGGGGAGAATAATATTGCAACTCATATTGCAGGCTTTTTTGAGATTCTCAGAGATACAATGTGAAGATAATGGTATGTACCATGAATGTGACTGTGATCCTATATCCATTTCACTTTAACTTATTGATAATACTAATATTAGTATATATTTTTATATTTATTGATATGACAGAATGTTCCACAGGGACTTCAGTGCGTGCATTAATACCACAACTAAAGGAAAATGTTTGTCACCAATATAAGTTTACACCTTATGAATGTCAACTAATATACAAGTACCAAGTCAAGACTACCTGCCACTCTCTTTAATTTAAGTAAAGTGTTGTAATAGCCATACCTTGTTATTTTTTTGATATAAGCTTGTTACCTCCATGAACGCCTCAGCAATTTTACCTTCTCCCCTCAAGGCCTGGGCTAGTCTATACCTAGCTTTTTGACTGTGTGGATCTAACAACAGTGCTAAGATCAGGAGAAAGAAAATAAAGCATTAACAAACTGTCTTTCTGAAATGACTATTGACAAACAACTGAATTTATCTCATGCAACTCAAATGCGGTTAACGTTACATTTGAGTAGTACTGTATTACAATAATGCACATGTATATAGTATACAATCTGCTCAAGAAATCACATCCAAGGGTGGGATTATTCTAGAAATATCAACACCCACAACAGATGTTGTGCTGGACAGTCTTATAAGAAGTAGCCAAGGATTCTTGCAATATGGGCAAAACAGGGTTCTGGGCCTAAATGATGTAGAACTAAGTAATCTGATAATAAATGATCTGCCAAGATTAGTCCAATGCTACCAGCCAATCAGTATTAAATTAATATTTTTAAATTCAATTGAACTAAATTGTGTACTAATGATTAAAGTAACTAATTAATAATAATAATAATAATAATAATATTAATAATAATAATAATAATAATAACAATAATAATAGAATAATAGTATGGCCAAATGTAATTTAGACATAGTTTGAGTCGAACCAATTCTGCCAAGTAGTCGCTCTGGGAGATAATGCTCTCTGGGGTCTTATACGGGGTTTTGCCAGCTGTGCACTAACATGCAGTCTCCCTTCAGTGCCATTCTTGCCTGTTGAGTGCTTTTCCTTTATTGTTTAGAGTTCTGTTTCTTCTTTATCCATGGATGTCTCATTTACAATGACTGGTAGTCAAACTAACACCAGTATGGAGGCAGCTCCCGGTTCCCAGCCAAGGTCTCACTACAATCACTGAGCACTGTTTTGAGTGCACCCTCACTGGCTGAGCAAATGGTGCCAACTTCAACGCAGCCACCACTAGTTTATAGCAACGCAGCGATTTCGAGTCTTTGGTACCCATTGTGTCCATGTCGCCAGACATTGTGGTGCTTGTGACCCAATCTGTGCAAGCCACGCTTCAAGCCCCATTTTGCAGGCAGCTGGGCCTACTTTGCTGTCCAGTACTGCCCCCTCTTCAAGTGCCACTTCTTTGTTTTGGCTTTCCGCCTCTGAGTTTTAGTCTGGCCAAGGCAGCAGCGCAACAAGTCAAGGTACATGTAGTCCCACTACTTTTGTTATGCCTTGCTCTTATGTCACTCAACTTCCACTGCACCTCAACCAGTGCAGGTGTGCCCGATGGCTTATTCTAATGCCGTTCACCCTGGGGCCTCATAGTTTAGTACAGCCCTTCCACTTGCTAGTCAAAATGCAAGTATTTTGCCAGAACAGCCGTTTGTGGTAGATCTGAGATTCTCTCCCGTCCCATCCAAGCTGGTGGCTCAGATCGTCACTGGCAAATACTGTACATGGAATTTTCAGATCTCTTGACTGCTAATTTGGTGCAGTCAGAGCCCAAAACACAATTGCTCCTGGATGGTTGGCTTGTGCTCATTACACCTCCAAAACAATAGTGCTCTGTTGAGGTAAGATATTGTCGTTATTGCAAAAAGTGTCCAGAATTATAAGGACTACTGTACTTCAATCCTCTTCAAAAATAATGCAGTGTGCCTTTCGCAAAAGAAATTCTGATCACAAAGACCGTTGCATGTGAAGTAATCAACCTCTTATCTTCATTTTATATAATTAAAAACC
>Ga0126337_10000491_pt1 | contig 20171 bp, 7 predicted proteins | sample DipCmetagenome_FD_92527 | JGI IMG/M metagenome (GOLD analysis project Ga0126337, IMG submission 92527) | Coral microbial communities from La Bocana,Puerto Morelos, Mexico - Diploria C A metagenome | ecosystem: Host-associated > Invertebrates > Cnidaria > Coral | place: La Bocana,Puerto Morelos...
CAGTAAAAAAAATAATTCGAAATGTCACTTTATTTGAAATAGAAAATAAATAAAGAAAAATTAGCTCTCGCTCATGTCTGGTTGTTGTTACGCCACGTTTCGCCGTCTGCCGCCACTTTTCGCAGGGTCTTGTGGGTAATTTCCAAGATGGCGGGTCGACCCGCCATCTTTGAAATTACCCACAAGACCCTGGGAACGAGGTTGGTTTGATGGGTATGGTCTGCCATCCACCCCCCCTTTTGAAATCCTGGATCCGCCCCTGAGCTACATCTTATCAAAGCCTTTTATCGATGAAAACAGATGCACAGACTTCAGCTACTTAGTGTGAGCAAACCTCTGATGAACGAAAGCAAAGATATATTTCAAGGTTAATTACTAAGCATAACGGTATAACTTTCCTATAGCTCGCGCCATGATTGGTCAGTTCGACCTCATCAAGTTCACATATCAGGATGACAAAACAGTCAGCTCCGTCGCACGTGCTAGTTTACCGAGCTATAATGAGCGCTTTTGAGTGTACGTTGAAGTTGCTGCACTTTCCGCTTTCCTATGCATGCTTATATAACAGAACCAACGACGTACTAGTTCAAAATGAAGGAAACTCCATTACGAGCAACTTAAAACCTCTGAATTGGCTTACTGTTGCAAAGGGATGAAAATGAGGTTAAGAACCAGATCACATGGCGTTTTTTTTTTATTTTCCTTGTCAATCTTTGACAGGGGGGTAGGGGGCAGAAAGTGAGAGACCATCAGCTTTTAAATTGAGACAATTCATTCCGACCGCCCCGGTCCACTTATTACTAAATGGCATCTTGTTCATTCTGAGATTTATGCACCACCCATCAGTAGTAAAATGTAATCATCGTATCCGCTAGGTGATGATTTACCAGCTCGTATGTTCACAGTGATAGTAATGAGGGCCTCATGAACTGGAAAAAGTCACTCTAAAGCTGGAACTGTCATAAAATCAGCAAACACACTTCTTTTTCAAAATTATGTATTTTCTTTTGTATGCACGCATTATTTATTTAGACATTACATAGATAGCTATATACATTTATTTACAAAGTAAAAATTAACTAGATTAATTATATAGTGACTCGCGATACGTGACCAAATGGTCCACACTATCGACAAATAATTCAAGTGCATTGTTGCATCTGATATGTGTAAATGCTACGTTTCTACAAAAGCCGTTTTTCGTACTCATTTGCTCGGTAATAATGAGATGTAATATTCTTACTGATTGTCTCTCTAAACTCACTCTATTTATTCACATTTCTTACTCGTACTTTTTGATCTTTTCATGGCCTTATGTTCTCAAGTGCACGAAGGAGATTGAGTGAGTGAGTGAGGTATTCATCCAGACTTAAAACCTAAGAACCCCTTTACATATAGCATACAACTTATGAGTTGGAAACATTTTAAACATCGCAACAAACAGTTCTACTTTAATTACTGCACTTAAGATATCTTTCATTCGAATTGTTAATGGTCACATGCGCGGGTTTTGTGTAAAGTTGGGTGGGAAAGCGGATTAACATTTACTTCAGCCTGTCCATTTAGTTCCTGTTTTCAAAATAAGTTAGCTCATCTTAAATTGTCTCACACAAATATCCATGGGCTCGATAGGCTCCGAAAATGTTCAGGAATTTCTGCTGGCCACGACAGCCCTCAATAAAGTCAATAAATGTTCGGGAATTCTCATCTTTTAGCATTCCTCCATGTCACCGGGTTTTCTGTTGTTCTGTAGTTTGGCGGGCACCGTTGTAATCCTCCGCTCACCTATTTTCTGCTGTTTTTACAATGCTGATAGACAAACAGAGAAAAAACAGAGTCAGGCTTGTTAAGTTAGTTTGAACGATAGTTTCGCGTGATTTATTCGTAGAAACGTGAAGCAATATTATAAAAACGAGAGCCAGAGTTTTACCGAGAAGAGAGTTGAAAATACGATGAACAGGGGAGTATTTTTAAGGTGCTTGGAAATGTGATCAAACAGTGTTGAGTGTTTAATGAGTGTTTGATATGTCTTCCAGATGAAAACTTATTATTAGTAGTAGGAAATTCAAGACTTCATTAATTATTAATGGTGAGAACTGTACTTCGATAACTGCATCTCTAGTAACATGGGGTCCAAACTGAAACACTGTTCTGTTGTTCTGACCTGAAATTTTTATTGAAGGAAAACTGTGCGGTATTCACCTATATTTTAAACTGGCAGTCAGAAGTTTCTAAAACCTCAGTTAAAATCCAGAACATTTCCTCTGCACTCTTTCCTTCGCTAAGTTCCGTATCCCGCCTTCCCTTTTTAGGTGACTGCAACTTACCTCCACAAACTTTTTCCTTTGCAACAGCGACGATCTTATGCAGAGCTTTGAACGAGGTGGCAGTGATGATGTCTTGGGGAGATGACGCCATACTTATCAACTCCTTTTTAGCCAGATTGCGACCAACACCCACCACTATGACATGAACGCCACTATCCTTTAGCGCCTTAGCTTCCCTAGCTGTAAGTTTAGTATCGCTTGAAATACCGTCTGTCATCACAACCAAGAATTTGGGAATTAAGGGACGGGAACTGCCGAGTGGTTTTTCCTGAAATAATTTGTACCTCGCCAGCCTCAACGCCCGGGCGGTATTTGTGCCTCCTTTCTTGTAACTCATGCTGTCAATTGCTGTATTTATGTCCTGAGTCGTGTAGTATTCTTCGAAATCGAATATCACTTGGGCAGAAGTGGAGAAGCGGATCAAACCCACGTGAATACCACTCTCAGAGATTTTGAACCGCTGCAAAACGAATTTGATAAAATCCTTGGATTTTCTAAAGCCACCTCCTCTGACACTTCTAGATGCGTCAACGGCGAAACCAATATCGGCTCGCTGGTTGCAGACTAAACAAGGAAAAACATGAAACAACTGTTAGCTATAAGAATCAGCGAAGCACAAAGCCTACCTTTTATCAGTGAAAGGAACGTCCTGGGTCTAATCTAAAAAACGTAATCGGCGTTTTCACTCTGTAGTTTTGGTACGTTCAATGAACCGAAATTAAGCTGGCAAATTCATCCAAGGAATCAGGAAGGAAAAACTGATTCCAATACTTTCCTTAATGGCGCGTTTCTGATGCAAGGGGATCGAAATACGTGAACATTTGAAAATTGATCGCAACAAGTTCACTAAAGGCAAACCATAATCATCTGCCAACAAACTCATCCCCTTCTACATGATACAAGTACCTAGTACGTTAATTCTCTCTGGATGAGTACCCAAAAGAGATTCCACAATCTAACTTTAAACCGGAAGCTCACAAGCCAGAAAATAAGAAATCTAAATATTGTCTTTTGTGGTGAGGCTCAACAAATATATCTGTCTGGACCCGCAGAATTTGACTTGTCACTGATATATCGTGAGACAATTCTGTCCCAGAGCTAGCTTACCACAAGGCTTAACTAAAAGGATATAACTCTTCTGTATGCTTTCAGTGAGGCCAGGAATTGTGCATTTCAACATGGAATTCGAGTCTAAATCAACATCATCCACGGCGGAAAGTTGATCTATAGCTTTCTTAAGTCCTGCATCGTCCTGAATGGACTGAACGAGAGTCTCCTACGTCAAAATCGATTGAACTTCAAACAAACTGTCTTTAACCACATCAAAGTTCAGGCCAAATAACGACAACTGTAGCCAAAACTGCCTAGTCCGTTGCACGTCTGATTCCTAAATTGATGTGGCTAAAGCCCTTTGCTGTCTAAAGCAAGCACAACATTATCGCCACAGTAAAACGGCCTACTATTACGAGTCTAAATGACAACCCGTTTGCACATCTCGCCGTTTCATGTACAATAATGGACGACGCACTCTACCGGCTGTACACACAGCTGTAGAGAGACGACGAAAGTTTCATTTTTGCCGTTTGCCGTAAACCTCATGCTTAACCTCTCTAATGATGTCCTCGAGCAGACTTCCTTTAGACAGCAGTTATAGAACGCTAATCGGCTCCTCCTCGGAGTCAACGCGCGAACTGAAATTCAGACGAGCGTGGCCTGGGCTAAATTTAACACTAACTGAATAGTAGACGGGAGGGGAGAGGGGGGTTAAGCAATAAATAACAGAAAAAAAGATAAATAAATGAAGCATGCTGCAAGAGGTTCCCTTCATTTCATGCTAGCTGAGCTTAAGGAAATCAAACAAAAAAACTCACAGTTTACAAGAACAAAGGGGCTCAAATCTGCGGCACGTTTTTGGAAAATCGGCCATATAGATATTTGTTTTATTTACCTCTGATTTTGCAAATGAAAGGAAGATGGTGTAAGCAGTAGTCATCCTTCCAACGCCCCCAGTGTGGGTCAGCGGTTACAACAGCACAGTCTTCCTTTTTGCCCCTGCTATGACCTGAAGGCTCCCCCTGGACCCAGCGCTGATATTTGAACGGTTTCCCATCGGTCCAACTGAAGTTTCCCTCACTGTACAGGTCGGAGGCTCCTATCCACCATTTGGGGTATCCAAAGTAATATCTGAGCATGCGCAGCTTCGATTCGATGTACTTGCTCTCTCTTAAGTCTCTCACGCTGGCCAGGTGACCGCCCTCTGCATCACGACAGTAGATTTCGGCCTCCGGCCACGTAAGCATTTCGTAATTGAGTAAAAAGAACTTGTATATGAAAGTGCCATGGTCAAATTCTGGAATTTAAGGTAATTAACATTAGGAATACTCAGCAATTTACGTTAACGTTCAAAATAATAGAAAACATAATTCATATGTAACCTTTAAATAATGGTAATTCAACGGTAATTCAACAGTAGTTCAAGTTGTTTTGGCCACCTACAAAATTTTCTTTAAATTGAAGGAAACCTGAAATTGGTAGTTTACCAAGATAGAAAAACACCAAAGACATAAAAATTAAACATAAAGGAACAAGGATGGTTAAGGATGGAGAAGATTGACACGGATTACAAACGACGAACTTGAAATATATAGGCTAACTGTTCAAGATGTGACGTAGCTCTTAATGCTGACCTTAACCTTCACATATGATGCATGAAAAACGACACTGATTGCTTATTATGATGCAAAGCCTAATGCGACTGACGCAGTGGTGGTGACATTGAGAGACATGACGTCATTTGAACAGTCTAATGTAACCTAGCACTTTTGGTTCGTACTTACCATAACCAAATCTCTTGGGTTCCAAAAGTCTCCTGGGGACACCTGTGACAAGTGCATAAATAAAATTAAAAGATGCGATTCTCAACTATCGAAATTTTAATTATCTTTATTAAACGAAGTTCTCAGGGCTACCTTTGAAATAAGCATATTGGAATCACTAAGATAGATTTTGTATTTCGACTTTAGAACAGACGAATTTTTTCACAAAAAAAAAATTTATTAGGACTCCATGCATTAAACTCTTCTTATCGTTCTCGTTACTAGCGGCGAAAGCTTATTATATTTTAGTTGATGAAAACATTTGATTACGAGGAGATGGAAGTGCAATGCAAGTAACGCGCCCGTATTATTAATCATACCTTCAATTTTACAGATGTAACCTTTTGGTTCATAGCAGTCCCCTTCAGTCCAATCAGCGAGGTCTCCAGTAGACTTAAGTGCAATGCAGATGTCATATTCATCGTAATGTTTCGTGCGGGATTCACCGGGTGCCCAGAATGCAGAGTTGTATCTGCATGTAAGAGGAACGTGAAAATGAAGTAAATTAGTGGAACGGAATCAGTGATCGTAAGTCTTCACTTATCAAGGTCGAAATTTTAACTTAGTTTGTAGCTGTACAAGATGTGCTAAATCTACATTCGGTGGGAATATTCAAAAACCATTTAGTCAATTGAAACTGGCAAGGTTGGGAAAGAGCATATCCAGAAAGCAGTATTTCAAACTACAAGAGTCTTATTTCAATTCGTAGAAATACATCTCAGTAAAGCTCGCATTGCAATGTTTGCCAAAAATACTAATAACCTGCTTAAAATGTCCCCCAGCCACGCAAGCTCATTTAGTCGCTTAATCACTGTTACTCACTGAAAAGTTTTTCCATCCGTCCATTGGTAAACACGTCCGTAATCCTCGTCTTTCGCCCCGATCCAAAGCTCTTCTGGTTCCCTGGGCGAACTGGTAACGAGCTGAATCTTCTCGTTCAAATACTTGTTTTCGTCTTCGTTGGAAATACTCGCCAAATGCCCGCCTTCGTACTCTCGGCAGATTTCCTCGGCTTCGTACCACGTTCGGCTGTCATCGCTGGAGAGTACGATCTTGTAGGAGTACTCGCCGTTTTCAAAGACTGTTAAAAAGGAGAACTACTTAATAAGAAGCACAGGCTTGGCCCTACATTTTGTCATTCAAGTGTTTTGAAGAGGGAACAAGCGACATTTCTTAGTTTTATTTCAGGGAACAAGACAGTCCACAGCCTCTTTGTGTTGTGTTATACAAAGCCAGACAGACAGTTCAAGTATTGGAAATTCCAGCTTAAAACGTGAAAGCAGTTGCCCTTTGGACAAATGTGACCCATTGCCAAAATTAGTCGGTATACTTTGCCAAAGCAGCAATTTAGGACCGTTGAGGCAACTGTTGCCAGAATTATCGCAGAGCGGAGATAAATGCTTTTTAATGGTGCACAGAACGAGGTTTAAAAGTGTAAAACAATTAACCAGGCAAAAGTCAGAAATTCCCCCGACAAATACAGAGATAAACTTACATTCAGATCTTTTTAGTCACTTCCTCTCAAACAAACCACGAATTCGCAACTGCAGTCTTGATACTTAGGTAGGAATTCAGCCTTTCTCGAACAGAATTTACCAACAGCTTTGATATAACATCTTGAATGAAATACACAAGAAAGGAAACCTGCCAACAAACTCCTGACCTGGTCGAGTGGACCATCGTCTCGTTTTACCAACGGTGTGTATAAAGAACGTTGAACGAAACTGTCAATTTCACGCGTTTGAAATTGTTTGGATTTTTGCCCCGAGGCAAAACATAAAATATTTTTGGTAGCCAGAATGAACTTTGCTCTGTAGACTGATTACGTAACTGTTGAAAGTATTGAGAAGCTCCTGGAGGCAATACATGAACAATCATTTTGAATAAATGTCGGTTTTTTTATAAATGGTAGTTTTATTGGATAAACTTGACAAAAATATACTGCTGGCAGGTGAAAGATGACGGTCAGCACTAGCCATTAATAAGCGATGAATCAGTTTCAACTGTAATTGTTCTGTCACATAAAACCTTTTTCATCATTTTTCATCAGTTTTCATGCGGCGAAAACAGCAGGATGTTGTTGTTGTTGACTGTTGTTGTTGGGTATGTTAAAGGTGTTATATTTGACATTTTTACGCATTGAATTCGAACGAATTCTTTTTGAAAATGTTTTGGCTAAGTTCATCGAATTGTGTAGTTATTTTTCCCCAGTGGAGCAAATTCTTTTTAATTATTTTTATTTAGAAGCATTTCAACGAACAGCAGAGATTAATAGTGAAGATCGCAACTTTTTTACCCTCTTAACCTAGTATCGTACAGTCAGTGGAATTCTTTGCAAATAGACGTGCAACACTCGAGAAGTTAGCTTCACACTCTCACTACCTTAATTAGTTCCTACGTTTTTCACTTGCCAGTCAACGCAGCCAACAGTTTCTTTAGAAATTAATACAAAATGGAAGACCTTTTTATATATTCGTATTAAAAAGGACAGCAAATAACAGTTCTCGTCAAGAGACACCTGGCATAAACCCTCGCAAAAACACACGCAACTTTTTGAGAACTTTTTATGAAGAAAAACCGTATAATAAAAGTAACAGGAAACATGTAATTAAGCTCTTGAAATCGGTTTTGAATTGGAAAAGATTGTGGGCGGTATAGGAATTGAAGTGCAGTTACACCAAATATCATCCTTTCGTTCGTTTCATCACGGGATCGAGAACTTTAAGCAGTAAGCAGGCTCTTAATCTACTCAAACAAACACGAAATTACGCCAGACTTACGAAATCCTTTAGTTTCTCTTGCAGCTGATGAACCCAAACTGATCAGTATCAGCACAGTCACAACAGACTTCATCTTGTTGCTTCAGAAGGCGTGAAATAAGTCAGCTAGCCTGCTTCGCGTGGAAAAGAGAGAATTGAGTTCTACGGACTTAGGCTTCGCATTAAATAGTGTTTCTCAGGGCACGAGACGAAACATAATACGCACACGGCTGTCTACAAATGTAGCATTCTTTTCGGCACGTTCGACTGAGTGAAAACCTAATTGGGCACTTCAAGTATGTTTCAGATGTTCACCGATGCATCGCGAGAGATAGTCAAAGTTAGTTCTAAATATATTGCGTCTGTCGCAAATGCTGTCACAGGGTCGCCGTTTCAAAACACAAGCTGTTTCTTATTTTCCGCCTTTTAAACATCAGATTTTATCACGGACTGTTTAATTTTACATATCACTCCTTATCCTATTCCATCATCGCATAAACAACGGCATCTGCTTTCCTCTACCTGAGGTCAAAGAAAACTGAATTCAAGAGGAAATTCGTATGATTTTATTACAATTTCAGATGGGTGTCAAATTTGAAAACTTGAATATTCCTGTTATTCTCGTCATGCCTGACCGCGAGTATGAAAACCCGGCTGTAAAGATGGTGAGTTCTGGCATATTTTTCATATTTCCTTTTTCAGCTGTTAACTCGTTTAGTGTAGTATTACACTTAGTAACATTGAACAAGTAAAGAATGATTGCGTCTTTGTAACAACTGAAAAAAGAAAACAAAAAAAACAAAAAAACACAAAACAGATGAGAAATGTATTGGATTTCAGTTTATCATGCATTGGTTTGTTAGTTTTGAGCTCTATCTCATTAGAATACGGTCAGACTTATTGCCAGATATGCAATCAGCACTATAGTAAACAGACCAATTTACTAGACTCATACCATTTAAATTGTTACACGTCCGAAAAAGAAAGGTGAACTTGCAGAGTTAACTGTCTTCTCGTTTTCTATTGTGAACATCTGTCGCTGAAAGCATCAGGCTGACATAAAGAAGCCATTCGCTTGTGTAGCAAAGTGATAATTACGTTACATGGGCGCGAAGGATACTTTGTTACTGAGGTTGTAAAGTTAAGAATGCTGAATCCCGCAGAATTTTTATAGCGTTGATATTGTTTAAGTGCGAGAGGAATAGGTTTTCTCTCTTGCTTTGCATGTAAGACGGAGAATTCTACATTGTTTCGGGAAGCACTCACACTCACTTTCGACTTTTCGCCTTCGATCTCGTTATTGCCAGACTGATTGGTCTTTAATGGAGAAAGAAATACTTATCTTTCAATCAAATACATTTAGCAACCGAAAAAAACAATAAGTCATGGAAGGCTTGATTGCAACAGAAATGTTTGACTCCTATTGCCTTTGAAGGGAACCATTACGGTAAACTTTCACAAAACGTTCACAACGTTCGTGACTGCAGGGCGTAGGAATGAATAAAATTTGCAGAAGACGCCGGTGGAGGGCGAGACATCATTTATAATGTAATTATTGATGACGGAGTAGCTCATGAAATTAATGGTGCGTTGTTTAACTCCTCTTCATTTCAGTAAGTCGTTTGAGACTGTGCCAAAAGTCGCCGAACACCTATAATGTGTCTTTATTCCACCTTAGTGCGTGTATTATGCAGAGTATAGTTATGTGGGTGGTAGTTGTATTGACGTAAACACGTTAGAAACTTAGAGTGGCTATTTTAAGCTTCCTCACGTGGCTTCCGTGACGTGAATAAAGGAAAAACGTTTTAACTTAGACAAACTTTTCAGCTATCGTGCTGGGTGGCGTCCGTAAAGCGAATAAAGGAATAAAATTTCAGTCGAACCCATGTGAACACAAGCATCATGTTCACTTATCCTCAATATATCCTCCGGCTAGCTGAGGGGACCTGAAGATTTGTATTGTTAAGCCTGTTGAACCAACGTGACCTAATGGAAGAATAAAACACATGGAATGGGAATTTGTCGAGGTTATCCACTTATTTTTTGGCGACTTTTCAACCTTCTTTATGCTTTGAAGTGCTACTAAACCTTTGAAAATGTGGCTGAAGTATTAGATCACTGACCTTGCAAAATTCATGCTAAAGATCCGGCAAAAAAAATTGTCAATACGCACGAAAAAAGGTTCTGATAGAAATGGTACCTTTCCATTATATTCGAGAAACAGACCTTTAACTTTGTTTTATTAGAAAATTTCTTTTAACTTAGAAAGTTTAATATGGACTAATTTGGACTTAACGGAAAATAAAACTATTTTTAGCCGAGTATCGTGAGACTTGTTTGTCATTGCTCTGTGTTCGAGACATTGTTATCAATGTTATATTGGATTATTGGCTTACGTACTGCGCAACGTTTATTTGTCTATTTATAGAAGCTAGCCTAGGACTTGATGGTGGAAATAGGAACCAGCCGAAAGACATACAACCCATAAACGTGAAAACACATCTCAGACATCTGCGGTGTAATATACATGAAAGACCATTGTTTGGAGAGAGTTTAATTGAACCGGTGCAAGCCAGAAGTATGCATGACAAAATTATCTTTAGGGCGGCTTGTTCTGTTCCCACACATATCCACCCATCTGAAGTATACAAACCTGTATTCAGTGATTAGTATTTCGTGTTTTGTTGAACCAGCTCACAATGCTATACCCGATAGACGTTTGTTGTTGTTGTTTCTCAGCCATCATTTTGTCCCTCCATAAAAACTAACAAATTCTAAATCGAAATCCCCTAATTTGATCTGGAAACAGAAGACGAAGGGCCTCTCCGTTGGATGTGCCCCACTGCAAATTTCTAATTATTCATTTATTTGTTTGTTAATTTATCTATTTATTGTTTATTTATTATTTACAGAAACAGCACATTTACATTTTAACCAGACAGTATCATCGATGACGGAACATCAGGGGAAAGCATACTCGAGAACACATCAATTTTAATTTTGGAAATGTTGGTGATGTGATAGTATCTTAAACGAGCTAAGCGTAAAAGGGAAGAAAAAAGAAAGTGAAAGTGGACAGACTCAAGCTTTTCTTCCTTTTAGGTTGAAATGGCTTCGAGCTTCTCATTTGTCGGCTAATCAAAGCCGGCATTTTCCTCGCGAGAATCTCAAAAAAAAAACAAAACAAAAAAAAAACAAAACACGTGAAAAACACGAACACGTGAAAGAAGGTTCTTGAGGCCACGCATTTCCGTGAGATCTAACTGTGTTAATCCCTCCCATCGTGTCACTTTAATTTTGGTATCTATCCAGTTATTTCATCAACGAAATTCCGACAAGTGCTTATGCGACCGCATGATTATAAAAAGAAAAGAAAAATCCGAGAATTTCTTGTTTCAGAAGAAGCTTGAAGACCCTTGAAGCTTGGTATGTAAACTCACGTCAACCACAATGCAATGAAGTATTTGTATATAGTTTAGCAGATAATTTTGTGATCTCGAAAGATACTGTGCTGGCGGGAGAGGCGATGTTTGAATGCTTCAGAAAAGGAACAGCCTACAGGAAAAAGTTGGTGAGCAGTTATCCTGCTTTTGAAACGTGTCTTACATTGAAAAAAAGACAGTGAGGTCATTTAGACTCTGACATGATAAGAAACGTCCTACTGAGAGTGTATGTGTCGAGTAGGCAACGTGGAACTGCAGCAACAAAACTTTAGGAGGACCGGAACTCGAGATTAAAACATCCCGTAATCAAATACACTGTGAGATCCTACTAAGAGAGCCTTAAACATATGTTTCTATTTTGGTACCGATCCAGTTTCCTCTTCAAAAGTATTCCGCTGTTTTGTGTGGGACGTGATGCTTTCAAAAACAACGTAATAACCCGATAGTAGTCAACTGTAGAGGTTTAAACGCTAGGTTTCCCTAATTATTCATAAATAAATTTAATATCACCGTTGTAAAATACTGTCATTGATAACTTGAATTTTTTTTGGAAAGATAGATAGTCAGGGAAACGTTGCTGAAAAAAAAAACTATGAAATACTTTCACATCAAACCCAATCAAGCACATTCCATTTTTCTTTCTTGCCTACGTCTACAAGGAAGTCTACAAGGAATCGAAAAAACAAATCCATGGTGAAATTATCTGGCTTTCTCGGATTTGGCTAGTAGCACAGTGATGTTTCTTTCACAGCATTTATTTAGCAAGTTGTGAGTGCTAATAATGAAGTCACAAGTTTTGTCGTCACTATATAAACGATGCCGAGCTATAATCTAATTGAGGGCCAGGGTTAGTGGTTTTCGGTATCCGTGTGGCTGGAGGATGAAAAGCTGCCTTAACACGTCAATATTTCCTGATTAACACGATACTTACAAGCAGGGGAGCGTGTAGGGTAAATTATGAGTTATGTTGGTGAAAGCTGCGGTCCATTGTTTAAAGCACAAAGGGCCTGCATGGTTTGCAGATTGCTTTAGTGATTTAGTTTGCAAGTTCTAGTGATTCAATTTCTCATTTCTGATGTTATCCTCTTCTATACATACATATTAAAAGCAACAAAAAAGCAACAAGCGAACTAACAAGCAAAAAGTCCAATCAAAGCATACGACATACGAAACTTTGTTCCGGCGCAGTCAACAACACACAATCAATCAAACCTAAAATTAATTTCCAGGTATCAAATTTAGTCAGGGAGTTTCTGTAAATGAATTGGTCATTTAATCTAAAAGCGAACGCAATGCTCCTCGCGTTAACTATATTTTATTAAAATAGTTCTGAGATATAGAAAGGATGGATTGATTGGACCAGACCTATTGTTTTCACTGCCTTGTTTAGGGCGCCATGCTCACATATTCTGCCAGATGATTAAATCAATTATGGAATCGGATAGAATGTTGATTACAGAATGTGACCTTGAAAGAATAATTTGGAATAATTGCTGAATCAATAAAGCAACTTTTTACATGGGATTATTTCATGGTATCAATCAACGCTTTACATTCATGCTTTCCAGTTCCCAAACTTCCTCCAATAACTCCACAAATAACACATACATTTCAAAATCCTGGCCAAGGAATTACGCTCGAAACGCCATAGTCACAAACCCTCTACACCGCTTAGCTTCATCATCTTCAGTTGATAAATGGTCACGTGTTTCATTCGACCGTCGAAGCAGTCCGGGCAGTCGTGGAGGCTCCGCCCAGAATTCAAACCCCTTACCCTTTTTTTCATACCATTACATCCTCCTCGTATACCTTGAATTGAAAAAGGTACCCCTTTCACATACTTTCATAACAGGACTGTATTGTGTAATTAATCGCCAAAAAAGAAGAAGTATCTATTCTGTTGTGTCTAATAAATCAAATGAACCCAATCATTGTATTTTAATTTAAGGCCTTTCTAAATATTTAAATGACTGATTTCTCTATCCTTTTTATACCTTAATTACCCTTTTATAAAACTGAAGCTTGAAAAAGGTACCTCTTTCGTGCGCAACCTCCCCTACAGGAAGCAGACCCGCGGTGACCTAACATTTTCTGTAGAAAATATAATCCAGTTGAGTGACGCGCACGAAGGCGTATCCATTGAACAAAGCTCTCTTAGCCTTAAAATCAGCTACATTTGTTTTACCACCTGGTTTGCCGTTGATAACTCTAAAATTTAAGAGGCCTTAAAACTTGATACAATAAGGCTCTATAGGCATTGAACTTATTTAATCGTTTTAAATAAAGAGTTTTTTTGTTTGTTTATAAAGTAACGTCACTGTTTCCAGCCATGAGAGCATGAAATTGTGAGGGCATAACATTGTGATATCAAGCGTAGTTTGTAAAGGGTAACTGTTGACATAATAGGAAAACAAAGCACGTGTGCGTGCAATGCAGGGGTAAAGGAAATCTTACCCCTCCCCAAGCTCCGCCCACGCAAGTTTATTTTGCACGTCCGTCGTTTTGTCTACGAATATATAATTACAGAGGGAAAGCTTTGCGAAAAACCTATTGAAAACCATGACTAAGTATTAGAAACGGCTCATGATTAGCTAAAACTAATAGCTTTTTGGAAAGAGTCAGAGAGCCGATTTGCAATGAGATAACGAAAGGGCGATCAGGTGGGCACGATTCCACTCATTGTCCACTCTGTCTAAGACTCTAATTTGGCCATGAAGTGATCTGGCAAAGACACAGGAAATTCAAAACAATTTTGAAACATCATTCTAATTAAAAACTTTTCACGTGGCCACTACCGTCTGGTATTTGTGCATCGATAATCTTAGAGAACGAACCAGTCATTGTTTCATAATGTCGTCTACATGTATTAATGACTTTGATAAGTTGCAGCTGTTTATAATTTGTCGCTGTACCGCAAGGCTTGAAAATTTGCCATGGTTTTGTCACTTGCTTGGCTTAAAATGTGCTCGATCGACGTAAACAGAAAGAAAGAATAGAAGCCATGAATATTCGTACTAACATACTAAGCCTATTGACTTCTTTATACTTTTAACAAGAAAAAGGCACCCCTCCCGTTTAGAAAGGTTTCTTTACAAAGTAAATACATGCCCTTTTATTACGTGCGGTAAAAAATGCTATGATTTTGTGTTTGACTTTGATCTTTAAAGTAATTGTTGACAACTCAAGATAATGAGTGGCCCCTTTAGATTGTTTCTTTTCCAACGCTCTGTCCGCTTAGCACACTATCGTGTGTTTGTTTAGTACCACTGGTCAGTTTTAAGCACTGTTTGGGCGACGTGATCGCGACAGTTAGAGCGCTTATCCTTCTAGCGCTTTCGAAAGCTGCCAACTTTGTTGGGACGCATTAAAAAAAACCCTAAGAATCTAATATGCGCTTAATCCACTGAATTCGCAGACGTGTTACAGATGGCAATACAATTAAACTTAACCGACCTCTTACGAAATTCGTGATATGAACGGACATATCGAGCATACTGACTTATTATTTAAGGGCTTTGTGAAAGACAAGTGACCATGATGAAACCTACAAACTGACTGAATTGGTATTCCTCATGTGGATTCATAGCATGCTCTGACATGAAAAATAATTCAGAATTTGGTGGAAATAGCCATGAACTAACTTCGGTCATGGAGTGCGTACAAAGTGAACATGGTGCACCGAGTACTGGACAACGGAAGGAAAAAAATACTCCCGCTAAATAAGATATTTCCGAGAAGTAAATACGACAAACCAAAAATTCCACAGTACTTCAGATAAAGTACAATCTAAATGGCTGCCAAAATCTGGGAATTCAACTGATTTGGAAATTAATAAATTTCATTTTTTTGTCATGGAGGTCACTTCACCAATATGGACCGATGTGTTCGTTTATTCTACGCAAAAATAAGAATAAGTCTTTGTTGTTGTGACCAAGGAGCATGCGTAAATAAAATCCTTTTACTGGGACAAAAACAGTCACATAAAGGTTGAGATAACAAGGAAGAAAAAAGAAAAATCGCTACGAGTTAATGACTCCTGTTTGGCTAAAGCAGGAGCCATAAAAAAAGAACCCTTCATTGGTCACGTGGTTGGTTATGACAACTATGTGTCCCTCGTGGCCTGATGCAAATTTTGGCGGGAAACACTAAATAAGTGCGGTCAAACAGAGGACAAAAGAAAGGAGTTTTTTCCCGTCAGTTGTTTCTCGTAGCTAACTAAAACTGAATTCATATAGTATCATGTATAAGTCAGTCTGCCATGTGATTTCCACCATTTACGTGGGAGTGAGTTAAAACTGATATCCTTTCAGAAGAAGCAACTTTCAATTAAAAACAGAGATTGAAGGAAGAAAACATGACCCTTCGGATCTCTCCAGCTGATTTAGCGTGAGCTTAACTCAGTTTTGTTTTCATAAAGGATTTTTCTCCCTATCTGGGGCTTACACAATTAATCAGTGATTGTCAAAAGAATTTCCGTTTTCTATTCACAGAACTGGCAGGGTGGATTTATTTCTTTACCTTGTTACCATCCGAAATTTCTGCTCTTCAAAGGATCTAAGAGATGCCATTTTTGGAAACATATTCTTGCCAAGATGTTAATTTGTAACTAGAGGAAAAAAAGTAAAAATGTATCCTTTTGGTTGAAGGTATGAATTTAAATGTTTGCCAATTGGAGAGCTGGACTTTTCTGACAGCGAACCGGCATCAAGGATCAGCCTTTTGGCGACCTAGTATCCAGCACGAACAATGGAGTTTTACTAGACGCGGAGGAAGCATTTCATAACCAAAACTGTCCATGCTGATCAAAAACTCAAGTGTATGAAAACGGGACGTAGAAGAATAAATCATTTTTAGTATTTCACTTACAGTATCCTGGATGCTGCTGTTGTAGAGTGCAACGAGAAAGTCCCAGAACTACAACCACAAATACTTGGACGAAGTTGCTGTACATTTGAAGCGCCATGTCCGCACCGGGTTTCTCTGTATCCTGAATTCGAACTGACAAACTAATCCACGGACTTCCTTTATAGTAAATACCTCTTGCGCAGTAATGTGAACCGCGTCACGCACGCGCCCTGGTGGACACGCCTCACCATTGTGGTACACCGAGGAATTCTTTTTTTGAAGTCGGCCCGCAACTTCCTAACGGAACTTCCAGTAGTCTAAGTTATTTCTAAAGGACTTGTTTTTAACCGCAATAACAAACAACTTCAATAGAGTGGTTTACTAGAAGAATGATGTCATGTCTGTCTCTAAAACGACAACAAACGTCTTTCAAATGTGCTAGATACCAGAAGACAGGTACACCAACGCATTGAGACTAACCATTCCTTATCCTTTGTTCGGAAATTTGCTTTCATTGATCTGGGATTAAAAGATTGTAGAGCATTTCATGATAGTTACGGTATTTTTCTACGCCAAAACGTTCACGCAAATATTAAGACGCACGTGATAAGGAAAATTCCTAACTGAAGAATGCACTTAAGGCGGTGTTTTACAGTGTCTGTGTCTCCGACCACATTGCGACAGCAACAACAACAATTTATTGCAATTTGTCAGAATTAATGCTGCTATTACTGTGCAATGTTCAGTGAAGGGCCAGAAAGTTCATGTAACACCAGCAATGTTTCGCAAAAAATATTGCGAGATGAACTGCACGAAACTATTAAGTGTTGTTAGTCTTCTAATAAGGTCAACATGGCTAAATAACTGGAATTTCTCTTCTTGTGAACTGGATCTCCTTTACTCGACACCTTCAGCACCTCCTCAAGACAGAAAATGGGATTAACAAAAAAAAACGCAACAACGCCAGGCATCAAAGACAGTTATATTTTTGCCACAATGCGCCAACTGTTAACGGATGGTACAGCTGAAAGTCACAAAAGAGACAGCGTTCCAATGTTTGCACCCATATTAAAAAGGTTTGAGAATGCCATGATCAGTTGCTTCTGGACCTTTTAGAGTCGTTCAGTTACACAAAGAAAAAATAGCTGTGCATGTATTATTTGTCAGCGCAGGTCGATAACAATGTGTTAGATACTTGAATTTAATTAACAACTCCCAGTTACTCTACGAGCAGTTGGTTTCTCTTACGTCAAACGCTCTCTCTCTCTCTCTCTCTCGTTCAACGGAGAAGAAACCCACGTTTCGCAAAGTATTTCTTGTTGCATCTCATGACAGTTTTCATTTTGCAATTGGCTTTCATTTTGACAGCCTAAGAATTCAGCCTTCGCGCGTTAAAATCGGAAGCAGGTGTTGAAACAATCTGAACAAATCTGAAGCCCTCGTCGTCTTGCTACAAAGGAAATGGCACATGTATTCTAAATGTCCATTTATATAACAGTGGCAATCGAATGAGGAAATAAAACTGAATATTATTTACAAAGAAAACAAATATACGAGGATTGATAACATGTTTAGTGACTTTGTTGCCGATAGTGAATATGCAAACTTTTCACATTTCTCGGTGGTAAGCCACGTAGTGTGTATATATACGTATATGATACAGACAAAACACGATATGGGTTGTAGTAAAGTTGTGCTTGCGGTCAACGATTTTACAACGTCCTTGTGTCAACAGTAAATAAAAACGAACGGAAGTATTACCATGCACTGGGAGGGAAGAAAATCTATTTTTGTATAACTGTGCCAAAGATATCGGTTAATAGCTATCGGTTAAGAGAATTAACACAGTTACTCATTCTGTGCTATATATAAACAAAAGGTTTTATTGCCTCCGTTTAACCAATAGGTCCACACTGTAGTCTGAGGTGATCTAGAACAATGGTGTGGAAAGAAACCTTTTTTACAATGAAATCAGTAATATTGCACTTGCTGTCTAGGCGTAATAATACCCTACTTATGACCAAAATCTGCGATTTTCCCTACCCTAATTATGGCAGCCCAAAAATTTGATACCCCATTTATGACGACTCTTAGATCATTAGGGGAAGGGCTCTTGTTGCTGACTTAATCTAGCCTGCGTAACAGGCGTTTAACGGGGTAGAAGAAGGCAAAGCGTGGATGGGAGAAGATGATGAAGAAGTAGCTTCTTCTAAAGACAAAAAACGATACCCTATTTACGACCAAAATGGCGGAAAAATGGCTAAAATCGATACCCTATTTATGACCAAAAGGGCTGAAAATCTATACCCTTTGGGGCCGTTGCCGCTTACCAAGGCCCCGAGCCCGAGGGAGCGGGAGTGGGGGGGGAGGAGTGGCACAGGGAAGGTAGAGGTGGACATAGTACTCTAAGAAATATTTGGTTAGAGTGTGCGGCCCGCTTCTAATTCCTAACACGCTTACCTTACAAGACCAAAATATGCGTTTTTCCCTACCCTATTAATATATATATGTTATTTGCCGGCCGGGAGGTCCGTATTGGGAAAAACTGTGCCCGAGGTCTTGAGTACGGTCCGAGGCCGCAGGCCGAGGGCCGTGCTCAAGACCAAGGGCACAGTTTTTCCCAATACGGACCGACCTAGGCCGGCAGATAACGTGTTTATTTTTTTCTCTCTGGAAAATTACTTGATTTTTTAAATGATTTACTGTAGCAGTTTCACACCGTGCGCGTGCGTTTGACGTTTCGGTCAAGTAAACCCGTGTTGTTTACTGAGGTATTTAAAAGAAGAGATTCATTTTTCGTTGATTTTAAAACTGAGCAATAAATGATTTACATTTCATGGAGATTTTTAGTGTAACAAAAAGCTGCTAAAATAGCCGCAATGTTGGAAAACCGGGAGCGGTCTGTACGCGGGGTCCGTATGGGAAAATCCGGACCGCTCAAGCGCGCGGAATTAGCCAATCGGATTCAAGGATTTAGGATTCCGGACCGCTGAGATGTTTCAGAAAAAAAATAAAATACCCTATTTCAAACTTACCTTATCATTAGTGCTCTAGATCAGACCAAAGTAAAAGGTAATGCTTACATGCTTTTATTTGTAAGGATAGCTTCTAAAAAAACACACCCAATTCAAAACTACGGTGCAAAAACCATACTCTTTTTTGAGACCAAAATGGCGATCGATGCCCTATTTCTGACTAAAACGGCAATGCTCATGTAGCACACATTCGAGAGTATTCCCCGGGGTAAGGGGAGGGGGCGTCAGTGGTTAAAGGCCCGAGGCCAAGAAGGCGTCATAGGAGTACGCACCTAAACAATTTACCTTGACATGTAATGGGCGCAGCATGAAAAAGACGGAGAGAAAAAAAAGGAGAGGCTTGATGCGAGGAGCGAACTCACCTTCCCATGCCGTGCTTCCTTTCTACTTGTTGTTGCGCCATTTTTGAGTTATGCCCTAAATAACTGATCGCCCTGGAAAGGCTAATTCTAGATCTGCATACCGAGTACTTCAGTAGAACAAGATGGTTTTAGGTGAGAACCAGGAGCCTATGATGGGCTCCTGGGTGAGAACCTTATGGCTGCGCAAGGTCATCTCGACTGTATAAATGAAATAAAGCTAGTTGTCGTTGAATAAGAGCCACGCCACGCCACACAGCAGTTATGTTGTTTAAGGCCTGATATGTTGTAAGATTAGTGTTTTTCGCGAAGCGATGAGTGCGATATCGGCCACCTGAGCAAAACCAAACGTTTTCCATTTTATTTTACGAGCCGCGCCAGTGCGGAAACAAAGGAAACCCTTCCAAAGTCAATGCGGCGTTTCCTCGTACTTTTGAGTGTGAGTGGTTTTCTAAAATTTTAAATTTGGCAAACATTCGTTTTCTGTAAATTCGTTCTTTTTTCCTAACACGAGTTGCATTTTTGTC
>Ga0126337_10000492_pt1 | contig 20162 bp, 8 predicted proteins | sample DipCmetagenome_FD_92527 | JGI IMG/M metagenome (GOLD analysis project Ga0126337, IMG submission 92527) | Coral microbial communities from La Bocana,Puerto Morelos, Mexico - Diploria C A metagenome | ecosystem: Host-associated > Invertebrates > Cnidaria > Coral | place: La Bocana,Puerto Morelos...
GAAGACTAGAACTGACCCTATAATAAAAATCCATGGATTTAAAACAAGATCAGAAGGATGAAAGTGCTTCCTAGTGGGTGGCCGTTAAAACATGTTTTTACTCTATTCTCACTGGAACGCGAGAACTTTCGATACCGTATGACACTCCTAGAGTGAGTCCTATTGACACAATGCAAGAAGTAGAGATTACCAACGCTGACTGAGTTAAATTGCTTTAACAGCCCAGAATAATAAATAAATTTAAAACTCGATAACCTAATGTGATGAAAATATCGTCTAGCTTTTGACAAAGCTTTTCCCATGAATAAACCTTGTGTCTGATCTGTCTAACGCGAACCCAGGGGGTACACTATTATATTAGCTGTATAGGTATCCGCGGTTTTTGAGCCATTTTGGTCTGAAAAAGGTTATCGATTTCTACCGTTTTGACCCTAAACTGGGTGCACTCCGGCCTGGAGTGATTTGGTAAAGCCAATGCACAAAATAATTTTTCACTTAGTTTTTAGGTAAATCACCTGATCATGTTCTATATGAAGCCGGATTTCAAGAAGTGGACCCCACACCCCCTCCCCCACCAAAAAATTCAGGGAGTATCCTACCCCCGGGAGAGAAGCTCTCTGCATTTGTACTTCACAAGGGTAAAGAGGAAACCACGGTACGAGTTAGCCAAATGTTTGTGCTATATGGTCCTGGCAACTTACTTCACTGAGTCTTGATACTTGACGTTATGTTTTGTAAATATGCTTGTTTAAAACAGACCAGTGTTATATATTTGGAGTTTGTTTATTTGTTTGTTTCAAATTCGGGAATGGCGGGGTCGTTAATCTGATGAGTTCATGATTGTGGCTTCTTGAAGGCTGTAAAACCAATTTGCGGTATTGCTCAGCGGGTTCGCTATTGAAGTAAGTAATTTCTGGGTATTCATTCCGATATGGTAAGAAACCAAATGTCCTTATTATTTACAACGATTTCGACAACAAGTCGGCAGGGCCTTATTTTTGTTTTGTCTCCTGTAACACAGAAGTAAGAAAGTTTAATTGCCCTAGACTAGAAAATAAAGTCTGGCAAGTCCCGAGAACAAATATATTATAATGTCGTACTAACATTGTGCACACTGTAAACTTGTTAAGAATCCCTACTGATGGGAGGCATAGTATGTTATGGGAGGCTAACTGGTTGGTATTATTTACAATGATCGAACGAGAAGTTGAGGTCGAAGCTGCCGTAAAAAAATCCAGTTCGTGGCAAGATGAGAAATTTGAACAAGGAATCTACAGTTTTCAAATCCAGAGCCCACAACAAGTACACTGTCATGCCGCCCTCAACCAACCGCTTATGCTTGGTTTCCGGGTTGGACAACGCGGTTTTCGGAAAGAAAATGAAGAACAATTAGATGGGAACCTCGTACAGTCTAAAAGTTAATGTGATATATGTGAATCACGTTTGATTTCTCAAGAACCAGTAAATGATTGCCTATCTTTTCGGAATACTGCCTTTTGAAGATTCAGGGAAAGTAAACAGAGTCAACAACAATGCATGTATGTGGTTTGGAACCGTGCGTGGACCCGTTTGCCGTGAAACATATATGCTTAATCTCTCCGACAGGTTTATTGAAAGAGCGTAATTCTGTATCGGAGAAGTGTTTGTTGACTTTCAGCTATCAGTAAGTTAGTAGGCCGAGCTGTTCGCAACGTTTACAAATTAAGTGAAAAAAAAGAACGGGAATTATAACTTATATTCCCCATTATACTGATCCAAAAAGAAAATTCAATTTTTTATTCACTTGAATTACGACGAAATCTTACCAAAAGTTGATTCCCCTTTCTCGTTCTTCCCCATTCAAGACTCGACATTTTTTTAGACCTAAAAAGAACTTTGGACAGTCCTTTTCCGTTTTCTTTCGAAGTTTGAACCCGAAATTCGAAATTTAAGTCAGAAAGAATTTTGGACTTTCAAAAACAGATATGAAAAGAAAAATGATACTGTCATATAAAGAGCAAGTAACATAATCTTTTCTCAAATGGGTAGTTCTGACAAAGTTTTCATGATGCGGAGACACTCCATAATTAACCTGCGTTCAGACGTCTACGTTCCCTGCAAGTGAAATGTCGTAAAAAAAAAAGCGGAAGATGTCTGCACCCTGCCCATTATTGACAGAAGAGGCAACCCTTTTATATGTGATTTTAGACGAATGTTACCTGGTCATAATAAGCTGAGATTTTTAGATTAGCCTTTGCCTTTATATTACTCCCTTGATAGATATCTTTCGCTAGATTGCGACTAGATTGCAGTGCGCTACATCAACATATCTTTAGGACTGCAGTTAAATTGTCACCTGTCTGTAGATGTGGTTACAACGGATGAGACAAAAGCTCATTCATTTTTACAGTACTCAGTTATATTGCACTTTGTACGCTGCCCTTAAAGAAAATTTTTCGACGTTGTTTGCATTACCTTTAACGTGCAATGGCTGAAATTTTTTGAACTGTAAAAAAGTGGATCTCTTTTCTGATTTGACTCTTCTCGTTTATCAAACAAAGAGAACGTTGAAATTTTCTCTCACGTTCCGAACAACTTATAAAAAGAGTTAAATAGCATTTTTTAAGATATTTTTAAATACTTTAAAACTAACACTGGATGGTTTCCCATTCACATACGTGCAGTACTGAAGCACACTTTTGATTGAGAAGCCCCATAAAATACTTCAATGACCGGCTTCCTACGTAGCCCCTGGCCCGTAGCTGAAACTGTTCGAAGACTTCGAGATACTTTCAGGTTAAGGTTGTGTGCTTACTCTCGTACAATTCCACTCATAGAATTACGTTTTATATTTCTCCAGTCCGAAGTGAATCCTTTCGGGTCGGGAGCCTGCTCATAAGGTTCGCAGTTTAGACAGTTTACTCGGCCCCTCGAACTGTTTGCTAACAGACTTTGTATAAAGAGTTGTAAAATAACGATCCTTGAAAGTAGCAATAAAATTACACTGTTTTTAAAAATTACAAAACCCTCCGATAGTTATTCTGATAGATAACTTTGTTCTCAGTGGATGCCATCAATTTTAAAAAGATGTTTTCTTTTCCTCTGTATGTAAGTTAAAGCCTAAGCTTATATTCAAAACATTTGATTTTATTATATAGATCGGCACTCTCCGTTTTCTAGTTCATGGTTTTAGCTTTGGTCAAATTCGTAATTCAAGGAAGGGTGGTTACTTTTAATTCGCAACTTTATAAGGCGTCATCCTACCTTTAACTGTTGTCCTTGCTTTATCCTCCTTGGTATTTAGGAGATACTCCGTATAATTTCTTAAAGCCGAAAAGACGTTGAATTCTATAGACTGAATGGTCCTGAATCGATTCTTTTTAAACTATGGACGAGTTGTTCAGAAGCAGCCGCAACAGGCCGCGAACGCTCCAGTTTTGGCGCGAATGAGTTAGGACAACCTCGTTCCCAGGGTCCTCTCTCTTCCTCCCTCGAGGAAGAGAGAGAACCCTGGGAACGAGGTTAGAGTTAGGAAGCCCACGTTACGTCAGACACAGACAGCGGTATTCAGACGTGCTTCGAAACAAAATGGCGGATGAAAACGATGAACTAGTGTGCAGTGTACTTCTTGACAAAAAATACGATTTTGTGGTAAGAATATTGGAACTTCAATTGAAATCAATACAATTCTGAACTAAAGACTGACTATTTGTGTGATCTGGAAACAGGTAGTTGTTTCAAAGTCAAGAACCATCGGAGAACTTCGTGCAGAAATCGACAATGTCGTACGTGAAGTTTATCCCGAGTTTAGGTTGGTTATTTATTTTGTTTTCAGTTCTGCCCATTAGTGGCACTGTATGATATTCTAGGTATTTAATCTGATTAACACCGAGAAAGGTTGATCTTGATCGGGTACAACTTTTCTCTGTGTTCCTTTTTCAAACAGCACCGATACAAAAGACGAAACAATATTATACAAGTTAAGCTAAGCTTACTACAGCTAACTAATGACTCTTCAACAAAATCCAGTGGATATTTCCTTGTGTATCGGTGCACGAGGACGCAGTCTTGAAGTTTTATTATTAGTTTTGCAACAAGCAGCCATTTATTATGGTTTATTATAATATAAAGACCAATGAAATACCTGGTGAGCTTTTGATCGAAAATTAACAAATTGCATCATTTTTTCGTGCATCTGCCCTGTTATTGATCATGAACTTTGTTATAACATTGTATGCTTAATCTCTCTGGCAAAATTCATTGTCAATAATGTACAAGAGAGACACATTGAAAATGTTACTTTGTTTATCTGGAAAGTGGAAAATGCTTGCACTGAAAGCTTGCCATTTCCTTATATTAATTTTACAAGTTTATTGTTATTTTTTTAGCATACAGTTGATACATGTATTTTTACCTTCTTATTTATAATAAATGGCAGAGATACTGGTAATATTTTATATCAATAGTCTGGTTTTGAATATGGTGGGTTTTTCAGGGGAGGACAAGTGTCAAGAGTAGAAAACCCGAGAGGATCAATACTTCCAGACAGATACAAAGCAGGGACTGTTCTTCAAAATGAAAGTAGAATTATCTGTTATTCATCAGGTAACACATGTCTGCTGATTAGTATGTTGTAGATCAAGAGACTAATTTATGTATGTGTTTATTACAATGATTGTTAATTAATGTAATGTTCCTGGTCCATTACCCCCTCTGGATCCTCAATGAAAGTCAATCAAGTTGCTTATAATGTTCATAATTTCAAACTAAAAAAATATATTAAAGATAGTTTAACACGTATTAGAAGAAAATGAATCATACAAAGTTAGGGAAAAAAAAATAAAATGTACTGGTACATGTAGTTGTTGCTTTTGTGTATGTTGGTAGATTGTTGGACATAAACATAGCTCTTTAGGATACGTCCATCTACATTCCAGGCATGTCATTCCTAGGGCATAATCATGAAATTTTCTAGAGACTTTCCAAAGAAATTTCTTTACCATTTGTCTCTGTTTCAAAAGTTTTGAAGTTTTTGGTCAAGTAAAAAGCCTCCCAAGTAATGTTTATTTTTGGCTGATTATCCACCTTAAAATCTCCAGAACTTTCCACTATCCACTTTTTAGTTAGTGCTGCAGCTGTATATGAACATACTGTGCAATACAAGTGATAGTGATATATTTTAAGAGTGATACGCAGCAATATTATTGTTGGATAGTTGTTCATTGTCTTCTTAGGAAAGTGTTTACTTATTCCAGTGCTACCTACATGTACGGCTCAAAGATATATTTATGCATGCAGACAGACTTCATTACTATGATGGATTGATCCAAACTAGCTTGTCAGAGGTAGGCAGTGAGACAGGCCAAATGAAAGTTAGGATAGTGTTGAATATTATCAGTCAGTCTACTTAGGCAGAATTGTCAGAATTGACAGTAGTAAAAACAAATGAAAAAGTAAATAAATTGATAAACCAAAAGCTATTTCTTAAGTTCTGTGACTGTTTTCTGTAGTTGAAGATCTTGTTTGTGATTGGTTATAACACAATAAAAATTCCAGACATATTTTCAGTGTTCACGGTTTTGTGAGTTTGATTGTAAAATTTGCAGCCTTTTACAAATGATGAAAGTAATAATTGCAGAATGATTAGCATTTCAAAGCAGGATTGGAGAAAGAACTGGGTGTTGGACAAGAACATCACTTTGCGATTGCATTTTGCCTAGTGTGACCAACTAGTTTGTGACCAAAAAATACATGTTCTGAAGAATGCCTTAAAGAAAAACGAGACAGTGTTGTTTTTCATTGTACTTTGTACCATAGATGCAACAGGTGGCAAAGAGAAAGAAAATGCGAGAAAGAGATTGCAGCAAGTGCAAATGCCAGAAACTGTAAGAAACAAACTGTCAGTTGCAAACAACAAAGCTAAACATAGTTTACTGGAAACAAAAAGGAAACACACTGTTTGTAGCTCAAGTGAAGAAATGTTGTTTGCATCAAAGTACAAAAGTTTATACAGTATGCCAGAACATTGTCGTCCGAAGAGGAAGGAAGCTATAGAGGAGTCAGAAAGTAAAGTTGCGGAATGGCTAAGTAGTAACGAGGTGTCGTCAAATGTAGATTCTCGAGACACTCAAAGTGATGAAGGAACAATGGAAGTAGAGAGCAAGTCTGAAGGTGAGACTAATGGTCTTGGTATGAATCAAAAGATCTTGAGAAAAATGAGAGATTGAACATTATTTGTTGACAAAAATGTAATGCAATGATTGAATGGCAAGGCACCTTTCTCATTGTGTCACTGATGTTTTTACCACATTTTGATCTTTTACTGACCAGATGCACAGCAACACTTTGAACATCAAATGTAACTTCTCTTTATTTGTGCCATAATTGTGTCAAAAGCTTGTGCCTGAGTTCTGTGTTTCTATCAAGTTTAGTTTCTACTAGTATACTAATGCAAATGCTGTAATCTGATTGGCTGAGCCACTGCACACTATCATCTATTAGTGTGGTCAACAAAACTGCAATATGTCCTTGTTTTTCCAAACTTTTGACAGCACATTTTTCAAACAGATGGGCATACACAACTGCAAATGTCAAATTGAGTCAAATTCAGGCTGCGGAAATTCTCTAAAGCATGAAGTTTAATACTACCAGTAAGACTAGAATTAACTCGATTCATTATTAGAAGCAAATTTCATTTAGAATTCTACTAAAACAATTAGATTATTCACCTTTGATTCCTATGAGGTGATAGTTGATTCTGCCTTTGGCCTTATCAAAGAAATCTCAAGCTCATAATCTAATTGTTAAATAGAAACATTGTTTTAAACCAATCAGCGTGTGTATTTACATAGAGCTATTTTTCAATTAATCTTAAGTAAGAACAAATCAAAATGCAACAATAATTTGACTCATATGAACAGAAATAACACAACATGTAGAATAGCACATTCTAATGCTAATGTGTGCCCCCGGCCTAGTAGAGGGGGGCATACATGTAGGTGTTTGCAGTGATGTGGTTTTGCATCATTTTGGTGTGGTTTTGCAGAAATTTTAATTTTAACCTGCAGTATTGCGGTTTTATAAGACTAAGCGATTTTCTAAGTTTTCAAAATGTAAAGCTGTAAGTGGTTTTCACCAGATTGAGCTGGTATGGAATTGGCCATGACATTTTTTCCCTTTTTTACATTTTACTGTACAATGACATGCCTGGGTTGTAGATGAAAATAATTAACATGTACATTTTCAATTATCTTATTAAGAGTGATATCTAGAATTTATATGACAACAATGTATATGTGAAAAAAATACTGCCATGGGGTGTTTTGGTGACTTTTTTTATGTTCGATATTGAGTGTTCAATGAGAAACAACTATGCTGTTGTCTTTTTCTTACAAGTTGTATTTCACTGACATGACATGCTGCTGCTACCTTTGTGCTTCAAATAGATAATTAATGTTTGCAATCGCTTGATCTTAATTGTAACTGGTTAATGATGTTCAGATATGAAATGATGAGGCAAATCCAAGGAAGGGACCAAAGGCCCTTCTCTTCAATCATCACTTCAATCTCCTCCCCCATCTTCAAGAAAGGGTCCATCTTAGTGTCCCTGTCTCACATCCCCCATCTTTTGAACCTCTGGATTTGCAACCGACAGTGTTAGATGCAGTTTCCGATTTAAAATGAAAATTTATTGGGTGACTTAGGTCATTAATATTATGGCGTTAAGGTGCCATTGAGGGAAAAATCATTAAACAAAATATGATTAATAATGCACAATCGGTGCAAATGTAGTGTTTGAAAGTAAAAAGTGAAATCCAATGACAACTCTTTTCAATCGATAAAATCTGAGTTCTTTTCAATTTAGGATTTGGGTTAATAAAACCAGCAAAAAGAGTTATGGCATCACGTAGAATTTGCATGATGTCACTGTACTTGAGTTCGTCCCGTTTGTATCGGAACCATATGGCATCAAAATCTGCTTTTCCTAAAGGAACACTTTGTTATGAGTCATGTTTTCTCCAGGGAGAGGGAGAAACCTTAAAAAGGTTTATTTTTTAATTATGCACAATAATACTGTAAGTATAAAGAAATGTTTATCCTAATCTTGAGAGTGTAAGGGGTGAGTTGTTTTTCCAGTATCTTACCTCTTGCTGCAGTATGGTAGCTGTAATAGTTATTTCCTTTCTGAAAAGATGTGTTTTATTATACTTTACAGATCGACCAAAGCCAGTGGTAGGGAAAAGAGTCCCAGTAGTGGAAAAGTGTGTAGAGACTGTAACATCAATCAACAGGAAAGGTAACAGTGATGATGATGAGGACGATAGTGATGTGGAGGATGGTAGTTGTTATAGTGTAGGTGAGGACAGTGATAACAGAGATGATAGTATAGTGAATGGTCTGGATAACAGTCAACAGGCAACAGCCAAGAAAGCAACTTGTTACACACCAAAGAGTGCTAGGGATGCACGTGTTTTTGTGTCAACAAGTAAGTCAAAGAGGAGAGCCCTTAGTACGACATTACGTGGAACGCAAAGCAACCTTCCCCCCTCAGCGACCGACAGAAAAAATCGTTCAACAGGCAACAGTGATTTCCCATCTTTAGCTGGTAATCTTCCCAGGTGCCGGATTAAAATTCGAAAGTTGCCTCTTTGCATTAAGCATGGAAGAAATTTGAAAGTTGTACAGCACAAGACCTGTCATGGAAACAATAAGAGGTCTGAACATAGAGATGTCACGTGCAACAGAGGTAGTAATTTTGGTAAACGTGAGCACAGGCAGGAGAAAGAAAGTGATTCTACAGTGCCTCAAAAAGAAGTCTATCTTTCCACCGTAAAAAATCAGCGAATACAGAAAACGAAAAACACTCGAATTAAAGACCACTATGCAGACATTGAAGGAGATATTGAAAGTGGTGCAGAATTATTGAATGACAAACGTCGAAACCTAGTGAATTCATTATCAGGAACAGTAAAGAGACACTTGGGTTCTAAAAACGGAATTAGCAAGCGATTTCCAAAACGAGCAAAGGTGCAAAGAAGGAGCTACGTAGATACGTCAGCGCAAGAAAGTTCCAGGGAAGACCATGATGATTGTGACGGACTTTTAACTGAAAACAGGAACAACAGTGATGTTCTAAATAGAGGTCTTAGGCAATCAAGTCAGTCTCTCATTGAGGACGCGACAACGAAGAATGATAATGATACTGATGGCGACAAAGATGACGATGACGACGAGAGTGATGACCTTACACCACTCTTAAAACGCAAAGCTCGTTTAACTGTAGCTGAAGTTTATAGCGACGAAGAAGGTGATGTAATTTCTTTTGTGACGGGTGAAACTGCCATGCCAGAGCTCGACATCCAGAGGGATGCTGGGTGCAAAGAAAAGGGAGAAATCATATCCTGGAAAGGAAAAAAAATTCCAACCGGAGGTACAAACTCAATTGAAGAATCTCTGACTCAAAATATCAACAACCAGATTGAGAAACAAGTAAGTAACGAAAAAGATGGGGGAATTTCCCCCAAACAGTGCAGAAGTCCCAAGAAAAATCTACTGTCAAAGAAGAGCTTGCCATTATCAAAATCGAAGGGCGCTGTAGAGTCATCGAAACAGAAGACTGATGATACCCTTGGCAATGAAACAGGTGACAACTCGGGAGAAAGACAACTACGTAGAGAAATAAATGAGACTTCTAGATTAAGCACAGTGCCGATGAAATTCAAGTCACATTCTGAAAGGCTTGTTAATATTCAACTGTCAGAAGGCAAGTATTCTGGTGTTGATGCGGATGACGCTTCTGGCATTGTCGTCGAAGAGAGCCGAGAATTAGTGACTGAGAGTAATGCTGAGTCAACAGGAAACACAAATGATAATGCTTCTGTGGTTGAAACATGTCAAGAGAGGGAAGCAAACAACGTTTCACAAACAGACGAGGAGGCAGAAGGCGAGTACTAAACAAGGATCAGAGTATTAAGTCCTGGCCAAACGTACACGCAAGTAAGCAAGCAAGCAAGTTGAAAACGCAAGCACACGCAGGTGCGGTTGCGTTGACTTGCTATGACTTGCGCTAACTTTGGTCGCAAGTCGACGAAAGTTTGTTATCGTTTAGCCACCCAACCCACGTCAACGCAAGTTGAGTGTCGTCCATTCACTTATTATTAGCCAAAAGCAATGAAATACAGGATATTTCTGGCTTGAAATGGGTGTTATTACGACTTGCGAGGAAACCTTCGAGTGCGTTTGGCCGCCTAACGTAAGTCCCTACGCACGTTCAACTTGCGGCTACTTGTGACTCGTTTGGCCAAGGCTTTACTCTGAGCTGTATAGTTTTGTGTGAAGAGGCGTTAATAGACCGCTTTAGCCTGGGCGGTTTGTTGCCCTATTGATACTCAATTCTTCTTTCAAATTTTCAAATTATAGCATGTATTTGAATGCGTAATTTTTGATGGATAAAAAAAATTCTCTAGACAATATCACGTGGTCTGCAATGGGAAAACAAATCGTCCGAGCTAAAGAGATCAATTTTGTGACCAGGTATCTACTGAGATAACGCAGGAGTGGATATTTGATCTTGAAGAGGTTCACCTTGATTTTTCTCCTCTTTCTTCTTAGTTCTACGAGATATCAAATATTCAAGACAGTGTATTATCATATTCCAAAACAGCTCAAATTTTGTCAAATAAGCACTCCTTTGCGCATCTTTTCGTTCAACTCTTATTTCGTTGCGTGGAATTGTGATAATGAGTGCTAGACTCTGGAAGGCTTAGACCAGAATCCCACCCACTTACTACTTAGCCACCGCGCCTTCCATACACTGACGCAGTAGATGGTGGGGCAGAGTACAATTCAATGGCCCATCTCTGTGTTGCCTTAAGCCTCTCTATAAAAACGAGGCCAGGTTCCAAACTATTCATATGAAAATCAAAATATATATTGCACGTGAATGTAATCTCATTTTCATATGAAAGGATGACCACCAAGGCTCGCTTTGAGAAAGAGGCTAAAGGTACTTCGGAAATGGCCCATCGTTTTAAGTTGTGATGTGTATTATTCCTTTCAGAGAAGGACAAAGAATCAACACCAATGTATTTGACGCCGATTAAAAAGGGAGAACAGATCGCATGGCTGAAAGATAGTAGCAGAACGGCGGACAGTGAACAAATGGGAAACGAGTACGAGGATTTTATGAAACGTCTTGAAATGTCGGACTGTAACACTTCATCGGACGAGACTAAACGATCAAAGACAGAAAACAGCCCACCTCTATCAAGCGAGACAGATAAAGAGAGTGAAAATAATGAAGAGAAAGGACAGGAAAGTATAGAGTCTCGAACGAACGGTGGAAGAAAATCTACCAAGAAGAAAAAGAGATCCCAACGAAAAAACACGGGACTTGAAGGGAATGAAGATACATTCGTGACGAATGTTGGTCAAGTATCTGTCAGTGATAAAACGATAATGCGAAACAAAACAATGGAAGAAAATTTGGAACTGGAATTTAATAGCCCCATTAATAAGAGATCCCAGCAAAAGCATCGAAAACTAGAAGAGGATATAGATACAATGGCGGAAAATGTTAATGAAGAGACTGTGGGTGAGGGAAGGATAATCTCAGAGGAAACAATGGAAGGAAATGTGGAACTTGAATTGACTCCACAGAGCCCCTCTGAAAAGAGATCTACACAAAAGCCACGAAAAGTGCAAATGAATAAAGATGGGCTGGTGGAAAATGTTAATGAAGAGACTGTGGGCGATATAACAACGATCTTAGAGAAAACAACGAAAGGCGATGGGAGATTTAAATCCGCTTCACAGAGCCCCATTAAAAAGAAAAGATCTGAACAAAAACCGCGAAAACTGCAAGATGGAGATACACTCGTGGAAAATGTTATTCAAGAAGTTGTTGGTGATGGAAGAATAATTTCAAAGAAATCAACGGAGCGAAATTTAGAGCTTGATTTCACTCCACAGAGCCCCACTGAAAAGAGATCTAAACAAAAACAACGAAAACTGCAAAAGAATGAAGATCCACTGGTGGAAAGAGATAATGAAGAGACTGTGGGCGATATAACAATGATCTCAGAGAAAACAACGGAAGGCGATGTGGAACTTGAATTGACTCCACAAATCCCCACTGAAAAGAGATCTGAACAAAAACAAGGAAAACTGGAAAATGAACATTCACTGGTGGAAAATGTTGGCGAAGACAGTGCGTGTGATGAAAGGATAATCTCAAAGGAAACAACGGAAGGAAATGGGGAGCTTGAAGTGACTCCACTGAGCCCCACTGAAAAGAAATCTAAACAAAAACGACGAAAACTGGAAGATGAACATTTACTGGTGGAAAATGTAGGCGAAGAAGGTGCGTGTGATGGAAGAATAATCTCAAAGGAAACAACGGAAGGAAATGGGGAGCTTGAAGTGACTCCAAAGAGCCCCACTGAAAAGAAATCTAAACAAAAACGACGAAAACTGGAAGATGAACATTCACTGGTGGAAAATGTAGGCGAAGAAAGTGCCTGTGATGAAAGAATAATCTCAAAGGAAACAACGGAAGGAAATGGAGAGCTTCAATTGACTCCACAGAGCCCCACTGAAAAGAAATCTAAACAAAAACGACGAAAACTGGAAGATGAACATTCACTGGTGGAAAATGTTGGCGAAGAAGGTGCGTGTGATGGAAGAATAATCTCAAAGGAAACAACGGAAGGAAATGGGGAGCTTGAATTGACTCCACAGAGCCCCACTGAAAAGAAATCTAAACAAAAACGACGAAAACTGGAAGATGAACATTCACTGGTGGAAAATGTTGGTCATGAGAGTGTGCGCAAGACAACAATAACCTCAAAAAAAAGGGTTAGCGAAAATGTGGAGCTTGAATGCGCGACGGAGGACCACGTTAATAACAAAAATAATATAAAGAGAGCATTGAAAAGAAAAACTAGTAAAGGAGACTTCCAGTGTCATCTGTTGAAGGAATCAGATAGTCAAGCATTAGTTGGCATTGAAACGCCCAAGAAAAAAGCGCGCGAAGAGGGTTCTTGTGAAGATCAGCGAAATGACAATAACAAGAAAACTCACGACGGAAAAACAGGAGAGGGAGCGAACAGCATCAGTGATGGACATAAAGAAGGAAACCAGAAAGAAATATTGAAAAATAATAAAAAGAAAAAGAGGGAAAAAAGGAAGAAAAGAAATGAGTTAAGTGGCACGGAAAGCTCACCGGAATCAACACCGACATCTTCTATCCTTGAAAAGGTTGAATCGTCGTCGCAAAGCAAAGATAAGCAGAATGAACGTATGAAACGTGAATTTGGCACCAGTGGTGTAAAGAAACTTCAGATATCAAACAGGAAGGCTAATGAAGAATCAAACTACGATTTGTTACAAACAGAACAAGAAAGTCAAGCTTGCCATGGCGAGGAAAAGCCCAGGAAAAAAGATCGTTATCGCGAAGAAAAGCATGGCGAAGATGACGAGAAATCGCACGAAAGGAAAACAAGTAATCAGATGGAGAACATGAACAGTATGAGCGATCAAGTTCAAAAAGAAATTTATGAACAGAAGAGTAAAAAGAAAAAGAAAGAAAAAAGGAGAAAGAGTGAGTTAAACAGCATGGAAAGTGCAGCTAAATTGCCTTCACCTCTGACCCTTAAAACGGTTACCAGTGATTCATTAGATGATAGTGGCTATAGCGAAAATGGACATAACAAGTCAAAACAGCATGAACAATGCAGGCCTGAGCAAGTTGAATCAGTGCAACAGCTTCGTATATCTAAGAAAAGGAAAGCATCGACAAACCACGAGAAGGAAACACTGTCTGGACAAGGTTTGTTCGTATATTGAATACTTTTAACTTGTGTAAACGGACCGTTTTCTCTGAACGAGCTATTTTCGACGGTGTTTGTTAGAGATAGATCATGTAGTATTCCTGATTGGCTGAGATTTGCAAAAAAAGGTTGAATTGCTTGATTTTATTATCCTCAAGATTCCGTAAACATACTATAACATTTGATTGAAATTTTTAGTAAGTCTCTGCTTTTTTCAGAGGTTTTCGCCTGAAGCTTGAAATATTTGGCTCTCTTTTTTTTAATTGTTTTAAAAATTGTTTTTTTGCTCGTGGTAAACAGAACTTCCGACCTCCAAGCCAGACAATGACTTCTCCCAACAGAAAACAAATTCCAAGAAGAAATCGAAGACATCATTGTCTCTGTTAGACCTGGCACTAGATGGTAAGTACAATGCACCTATGGAGACTGGGACGTAACTCAGATAACCAGTCTTTTCGTGGTGAGGACAATGCACCTACAGAGACTGGGGCCAACTTTACATTAGATATCATTGTCATGAGCGTATGGCCCATAAAATGACGTACCACAAACGTAAGGTAATTTTTAGAAAAACTCCAAATGTTGTCGCCACTTTTTCAAAAGAAACGGAAACCGGGAGGTCTGGGAATGTTAGTTGAAAGACAGATTTTTCAAAATAATCCAATAAACTTCGGAGTGAACTTAATCGCCTGAAGCTTGTGGGTCAACCATGTAGAGAGTAGGGAACTTGAGCAACGACGATGGCGACCCCTAGTCGAAAATGAAGTTATATTTTACCTGCGAAATTCACGACTGCTAGATCTGCATAGTAATCAAGTGACTCTAAAAATGTGTTCAGGTTTAAATATCCAAATACGCAACGATGGCGTTCAATTCCAATTTGAAATAGAAAAAATTAGCCGTCGTCGTCCACGTCTCGTAGACGTCGCAGAATTTGGTCATTTCACGTTCTTGTTTTGCAGAGGACGACAAAGAAATGTACAAAAACGCACGTGCACAGCTATTGTTTTGCTTATTAAACCTTTTGTTTTGAGACGTTTCCGTTGCTATCGTGGTCGTGGTTTGCTTAAGCTCCCTAATTCCTTAATATAAAGAGGTGGTCGACTTCGAAAAGCTGTTATCTTATCGTTATTGGAATCGTATATATTCCACAGATACAGCAGAGCAAGGAAATTCAAACAAAGCAGGTAATCGTAAAACAGTTCAGAGTGAAGGAAGACCTGCTCACCAAATGGCAAGACATTTTCGGCAAATGCCAAAGGGATTCCCGCATTCCGCAAAAATTCGGAGAACAGCGTCGCAATCGACCATAGTTGTCAGGCGCAAACCACGGACCAACCCAAAAGCGAATGTAGAAATGACGGCTAAAGATAAGGACCTGGTAATTAGCGGTATGAGTTTTGAACAACTTTTAGATGACGAGTCCTTCTGGACCACATGACTGTGCATCACGTGACACCTAACTCAAAGTTGCATTTTTTTGGAACAATGTAGGTCTGATGTTGTCTGTCCGTATTGTAGAACAGACGACTCAGTCTTGTTTTGTAACAAATTCACTCTGCGATTCGACACATAACTGTACCCTTACAATATTAATATGGGATTCCACTTGTTACAGTTAGGACACTCGAGCCCGAACACTGACTTTGGGTGTCTACAAAATGAAGCGTCTTTGTATAATGCCCAGGATAAGCATTTTTTAGTGTAAAAACACTACATCCTCTTCTTCATCTATCACGAAGAGTACAAAAAGATGTCAAGTGTTCACGGTTCGGGTGTCCTCTTTGTCAAACAAAGCTTGGCATTATCTCCATTTTAATCCTCGCATATAACTTAGCAGATTAACGAAACTACTTGTTGAACAAAATAGCACCTGTGTTTCCTCTCCAGTCGCATAATCACTTGTCCAAGAAAGTAAAGGACTTGTTATCTTCAATACCGCAGATTTAACCAAACTCGTATCACTTGCTTTTTCAAGAAACGTTTTCTTTGTAGTTCTAAACTTCTTTCGTTGATGTCTATATAATTACGAAATTATTTGCAAGGTTTCCCCATTTGCAAAGGTTTCTATCTGATTTCTAGCACTAACTTAAAGTTACTGTGCTTGACATAATTTCATCGTCACACTTCATGCATCAAGTCATTTGTATCAAATCATACTGACTTAGCTTGATCAGTGATCACGTTGTATTTTTGAAATAAAAAAAACTTGTCAGTTAACAATAAAGGCTGTACGTTTTTCTGACCCTATGTTTGATCAAGATAAATTTCTAAAGAGTTTTGACGAATTTGAATATAATTGGGAGATACTCATAAGACAGCTTAACCCGCATAGCTCCGCAAGGTAGCTAGAGTCGAGGCTCAAACGTGGAAATATCATTTAAAAGGGAAAAAGGGCCGGAGAATGCTATCTACATTTGAAGATTAGCCTCAGTTGAAAGCAAGTTCTAATCGAATACCGACAATACGAATATGATCATAGGCCCTTGGGACAAGTAGCTTTTGAAATTTTGCTTGCCCTGGGCAAGTCCTTACTCTTGGTTTGCATCTTTAATGATTTAGTTGGCAGATGACTTGCTCGATTTTTCTTACCCATCGAGCAAGTGAGAGTGAAACATTGCTTGCCCAGAAGGAAAATCTACTGGCCGGGACGGCAATTTTTTCGACTCCTGGACTACTCACTCGCTGTCTATTGTCACATTTTTTTAACAAAGTTACCTGGACTGGAATACGTAAACATATTTGAAAGGAACACAAACGAACAAGGTGAACAGAACGTGAAAGAGAAATTCGCTTAGCTGAAAGACACACTGTATTATTCTAAAACCCGTTTTTCATATTAAAGTCATCATTTATTCTTCATAAATAATCATAAGAATTATAATCCATTATAAGTTTTCTTCAAATGTACAAATTACATTATTCAGTGATACCAGTGTTCACAAAATACGTGAACTGCACGATATATGATATAAAATTACTACAAAATCAAAGTCAGCGACCCTTACTAACCGTAATATATCTGAGAAATAATCTTGAGTGAGAGAAAACTACGTCGGTCTCCCCCCGACCCCAATCCCGCGCGAGGCCCTGGTTTTCGTTAAGGAGTCTGGAGAGGACTGATACTTTAGGTTACCACAAAGACAGGATAGAGAAATTATAGGGATAGTCTAGCTCAAGGGAAACTTACAAATCATTCCCTGAAACATATTTCCAGTGGACTTTTCAACGATGACCCGCGTCAGACTGCATAACAATTGCAACTCAGAGTAGTTCCCTTCATTAACCATTCAACACCTTTTCAACTATATCAAAAGAAAGCATGGTTTGTGATTGTAGCCGATAAACGCGCGCGCTCCGGTTGGCTAATTCTAGGACATTATCCTCTCGTAATGACCACGGACCGGCAAAGACAAAGTAAAAAGCCATATAATAAACAATTTATTAACCTCGAACGTTCGGTCTTTACAGGAAAATCTCAGTCCTCGGCCTTGCGTGCAATAAGCCAAGGTCTCCGTTTGAAATATCTCCGTAAACGCGTCACTCTCGGTTAATACTATGTAGATATTAATGTCTAAAGTCTAGTTCTAATACTAATGACAGCGAAAATTTACGAAAGTATCGCTATTTGCACTTTTGTCATTCTCTATCTGATAACTTGTATTTAATAGAAATATTATTGAAAATCTGTGCCCTTTTCCAAGGTCGTGCTGTTGTTTTTTTTGGCCGATTCTTTAGCTAGTCCCCAAGTTTAAAAGTTGAAATGAGATATCCATTATCTGTTATCGGTCCGACATAAAAGCCGTATGAATTTAGTATTGTCTTCTTAAGTTGTGACCACTTGCACTCTGTGCAGATTTGCCAGACGCCAATCACGTTAACAAATTTTGTATAGTAAACCAAGTTTCAAAGATTCGTTTCAGTAACAGAAGACTGGAAGCATAAGTTGTAGGGTGTAAGTAGACTCAGTTTAGAAGTCAGCAAAACTCAGTGGGCGAATTCCAGTGAGAGAGTAAATGAGAAAGTTTAAAAAGCCTTAGTCCCCAGTATTTTAAGACCGCAACGCGAAGTCAAGTCTCTGAAGGCCACGCTGGGAATTTTATTATTTCTATGAGTATTATATAATAAATCAATATTATTTATATTATTCTGAGCTGCATAGTTGAACAGTATGCGATATAATGCAATACGGCCAGCTGATTCGATGACTTAATAATCGAATTTCATTAAAAAAAAAACATTTCGTTCTTGAAACGAACACTTATGCAACCAGTAGCCGTCCTTGGTGGACCATTTTGTGAACTAAATAACAACTCCACTACTGACGAGCTCACAAGGAACAAACAGCTCACTTGTTCTTATCCTGAAAGAGAAAATATACCACTTGCCTATAAACTGGATGGAAAATAACAAGACAGCAGTACATCATAAAGATGACCAGATGGCTATTTACAAAGCGTGGAGGATTTGAATCTGGGACCACCAAACACAAATCCATCTAGGAAGGAAGATAGGAACTCGGGACCTCCGGATCACAAATCCAGCGCCTTTAACCACTACACCACGCTCTAAGAGTATTTGAAGAAGATAGAAAGAAAAGCCTCAATTTCTACAGGAACTCACCATGAGCTGTCAGCGTTGTGCGTCTCATTTGCAGTGTCCGCCGACATCTGTGCGTGATTGTTTCGATAAAAATACGAGCGACCAACTCGGAGAAGCCCTGCACAGAAGAATCGACCCATTTCCTCCAGTTCCCTTGTTCCTACGTGATAACCCTTTCAATAACAAAAAAATACGGTGATATTCGACTGCATAAAAGAACAAGAAAATCGTAGTGCTCTCAGTACAATGCTTGTGTGGCCAGTGAAAGTGACAATTTCTACAGGCATTAGACATTGGGCTCTTCTGTTATGCCTCTTGCCTCTATATCAAAACGAGGCTACTCACAGAAGCAAACGCGCGAAAATGGGTTTCATGCCAAAGAAACTCGGGCTTCTGGGTTGTGGAACATTTTGAAAATCAATTATCCATTGTGGCGAACTACTGGTTCCTAAGTGTTTATTTCTAAAGTTTTAACACAGTTTCCTCCGCTTCAAAGTGAGTGCGTTTTTTGGGTACAAACCTTGTATGGTCCCTGATCACAGCCACTGTATGTACTCTCCATGGTATAGCTCCTAACCACGCCAATCTCTTTCCATACTACAACTCTGGCGGTGGATTCCTTGGAAGGCTCCACGATAAAACTACAGTTGCCCAGCGAGAATGCTGGCGAAATATTGTGAAGAACTCGCGGCAAAGTCTGTCGAGGAATGAGCGGGGAAATGAATACTGAATAGTACCAAAGTTTAACTACAATACATAAACACTGGTATTATATAAAGAGACGAAGTTTGCATTGCTAGTGCGTATTATGTGTGTAGAATCTTTTATCTAGTGTTACAGCTGCGTAGTTTGCGTAGCACCACGTTGTTAAAATAACGCGATAAAAACTACTGTGCACGATAGTTTTGTACGAAGAAAACAGTTTATCAATTGTAACACATCAGACTGATTGATATTTAATATCTCTATTCGCTGTCCACGTTCAAATCTAAATAAGCAGTGTCACAGCATCCTCATCTTGGCGTTGAGCTATCCTCTAAACCAGACTGGGCCCATCATATTGACAGTAAGGTTACTAAAGCAAACCAAACTCTTGGATTTCTGCGAAGAAATCTTGGCAACTGCCCTGAATCAATTAAAAAACTAGCTTTTAAAGCACTAGTCAGACCTCATGGATTGACAAGCATATAAAGTAAATAGAAGACGTCCAACGGCGAGCTCACGATTTGCGAAGAACTGTTGACAGCGAACACCTGCAACTGTTTCCAATTCACTTAACAATTTGGATTGGCTCTCCCTTCAACACAGAAGGAAATCTGCTCGCCTCACATTACTTCATAAGCTATTCATGGCGAATCAGCATTAGAAATCCCATGCTATATCAAAAGGCGTAATTGTCAACTTCGATCTTTTCACAACGACAAGTTCATAGAACTAACTCCGAACACAGAAAGCTATAGGAACTCATTTTATTGTAGCACTATCAGAGAATGGAACGTCTTACCTAACGATGTTTTAGATGTTAAAAAAGTCAATTATTCAAGGACGCTCTCAGATTAGAATGATGACATTTTAATTGGGTTCTAATTTTTAATCTTAATTAACTTTTCTTAGTAATCTTTTTAAATTATGTACATATTTTATTATATATTAAGGTCTTTTACAGCACCCCCCCCCCCCCCCCCCCCCCCACTTTATTTTTTTTTTTTTTTTTTTTTTTTTTTTTTTATCAGATTTTGTACCCCTCCCTCC
>Ga0126337_10000495_pt1 | contig 20110 bp, 11 predicted proteins | sample DipCmetagenome_FD_92527 | JGI IMG/M metagenome (GOLD analysis project Ga0126337, IMG submission 92527) | Coral microbial communities from La Bocana,Puerto Morelos, Mexico - Diploria C A metagenome | ecosystem: Host-associated > Invertebrates > Cnidaria > Coral | place: La Bocana,Puerto Morelos...
ATATATTTTTCATAGCCGGTAATATATTTGTAATAGACTTTCATATATTTGTCATAGCCCAATATATTTATTAACAATAATATAAATTGAATAACAATATTGTCCCATATGGCGCTTCATAGAAATGAGTCTTAAACCTGTCACACAATAGAGATATTATATACCTTGAAGACATTAGTAAACCTGAGGAGTCTAGAGGCTGTGACTGTTAGTTCAGGATGTTTCAATTTTACAACATTTGCTGTTGAAAATGAGTAGTCTAGCTCTCTTTTACTCAAACCTCACAGCCTTCCATGATATGATCGAGGCTTAAGAAAATCAATTTCATTTTGATACAAACAAATCAGCAACTTCACAACAACTTTTCATTATTGGGCACACATTCAGCAGAATTGGTCTTTCATGGACATCACTAATTAAGTATATTTTACTGTCCCAATTAGAACTTCTGCATTAAAAGAACTTCTGAAGTCTTCACTGTTTGATCCACTTACCTTGGGATTCAAATGCCCAGAAGTGCTTTCCAGCTCGTCCAAATCCAACTTGTACTTCATCAGCAATGCACACCCCTCCTGCTTCTCGAACATACCTTAACAGGTAAGTAAGCAAGATCAATTTAACCAGCGGGCAGATTACCTTGTACTGTTTAAAATATTTATTATCAATTATAGTTGAGTCCAGTCAATATTGTCTGGTGTCCCAAATTTCATTTTCTATTTATAGAAAATACCATGACCAAAACATAGATTAAGATGACTTTGCAATGTGTTGCAAACAACCTAAAATCACCCACAATTTATGGATGCAAAGAATCTCATTATTTTACAGTTCAATTTTGTATTTGAGAGTTCAGTTTAAAGGTGATATGGTTCTTTTGTAGAAATGGCACATATATATATATAATGAAATTGCTTACTAGTAAGTCATTACTATAAATTAGTACATGATTTTTGATGAAGACAATATTTTCAGAGCATTATCATTCATTACACATGACAATTTTGCAAATGACTTGGAGATCTAGCTTGTTTGGATTCTGTTCATGGAAGCTCTATCTAGGGGGATCAATTACAAATAATAAAGAACTTTATATCATTCCTTACTTGTAGACTTCTTTCAAGTAGTTTGGAGGGTAAACAATCTGTCCACCACAGCCCTGCATTGATTCACTGATGAAAGCTGCAATCTGCAGGAATAAATCATAGTCATTTAATGTTGCACAAAAAATAAATACAACAATTCCACTGAACTGAACACAATACAACAACCTACAACATGCAAGGTGGCCAAAGCTGTGCAACATGCTCTGGGGACCAGTTTTGCAACATGTTGCCTTGAAAATGTTGTGTGTGCTTGGATTGATGGGACTCTACCAGACAGCTGGCTGCTTCAGCCATTCCAATTTGTGCGAATGATGGTTCTTACTAGACAGTTCATTTCTTGGAAATTGCAGGATAGAAAGATTTTCTGGATAAATAAGGAATGCCGCAGTTCCATGAGAACTATTTGCTTTCCATTTCAAAAAAAAAAAAATTGAACAGTGCTTACCTCTTTTCATTGATTTGCTGATTTACAAAATCTCCCTTTTTATTACAAGTCAGTGGATCATGCATTACACACACTCTATGTGTCCCAGATCTCTAATTACAGGTACCTTTCTTCCATCTTTGTGTGCTTGGTCAATAAGTTTCTTGACTTCCAGGGCATATTTCTCTCCCATTTCAGGTGTCGCTTCACCTTGGAATATCCCTCGGTAAGGATCAGGAGTAGGAGCGACATGAATAAAATCCTTCTTTCCTTTTTCACCCAGGTGGTTGAACTTGTATGGACTGATGTCAATTAATGCTGCAGTGTGACCATGGTATGCTCTAACAGTTCAAAGGAATCACACACTAAATTGTCAAAATTTACTAGGTGTTTGTAAATGTTTATACTACTTAACAGTTTTTAATGTGTTGTTCTCCGATGGAGCATTTCCCACCCCCAACCTCTCTTGAAATTACAATATAGCTTTTGAAACTCACAATCGCTCACAATTTCTTATGACTTTCCCGGGAGTTAAGATGGAACACCATTTCATCCAGAGGGGAGTAGAAATACTCCTAGTTGCAGCTTCATACCTAGCACTGAAACTGAAGATGAGTTCTGGCCTGACGGGTTCTTGGCTTGTATATACATGTGGTCTTTTTACTATAGACTTTTCTTCTCCAGTATAGCTTCATAGTTTCTATTAAAATGTTCACCTTTTGATACCATCAACCTCTCAGAATTTCCAGTTGCTTTCCAGTGGTTTTCAGTTGGGATATTTACAGAACTCCACAATACACAATACAAAGTCCAAATTGTAACATAGCTAGAAGAGAGCTCTGGTAAGGATGCATCAAAACCAAATAGTGAATGCTGATAACTTGAGCAAATCCCCTTGCCAAAATTTGTTTTCTGGCTGCACAGGGCTTGCTATACATTATAACAGCAATGTTATAAAAGAATTTGTTGACGATTTTAAGAGCTCTGTACTATCAAGTTATGAAGTACCTGGGAAATTTGGAGAGCATGGAGAGCACTCAATAAGTTCCATATAGAGTTACTCTCAGACATTGCCTTGAGCAACCCTTATACTTCTCTCGTGCTTTCCAAACTTACAGTATGCACCATAACTCGATAGGACACCCTAAAGCAGCAACCAGTTATAGTTTTAAAGCACTAGAAACTGTCACCATACCTGTCTACAATGATGATATCATCTGCATTGGTGTGTTGTCTTGCTATTCTTAGAGCAAGATCATTTGCTTCTGATCTACACAATGAAATTAATAAAAAATTAAAAATTCAAGGTTACAGGTAATTATTGTTTTGAAAAATCTGTACGAGTAATTTTCCACATGGCTTTTGGATATTACAAAAAGGCAGGTAATTAATGTAAGACCTACGCTTGTCTTTTTGCCATCATTGCAATTTTCTATCAATTATTTTTGGCAGCTGTACATGCATGTTTATAAAATAATAAATTATAAACACAAGATTGAAGTAACCACCCTGCAGTCACCACCAATTAATATGTGACTACAGCATGTCCACATGTGAATTACTTACCCAGTACAGACATAATGACATTGGCTCAATTGAGGAGGAAATGTTGATGTCAGCCTTTGTGCATACTTCACAATAATATCGTACAGAAAACGGCTGTTGGTATTAAGTGTCGCCATTTGTTCATGACAGGCTTTAACAACATGAGGATGACAGTGGCCAACTATATTTATAGAGAAAAATTAAGCACATTGAAATATTAAGGTTGCTCAGGGATACATACTACATACATGTGACATGCTGATGTTGACAAACAACTATTGTCGTTATTGTACATATACCAACAGTGATAACATAAGTTCAGGTATCTTAGTGAAAGCAACCACTTTTACTGTATAGTTCTTCTGTTATTAGCCTAAAGAGTGACAAGTATGACATGTTATCGCCTTGCTGTGTTCCACTCCAGCAGATGACCAAGTAATGGTGGGAAAAATGTTCGATGGATTTTGTTAAGGCTGATTTTCATTAGTGAAGAGTCATAGTTGGAGTCATATATAATCAGAAGCGTGGAGCATTACTCTAACAATCTGGTGAAAACTAGATTGTCAGAGTTGGAAGCATAAGCCAGAGAATAAACCAATCACAAAGCTCAATTCTGGACCTTCTAATAAGTTGGTTCCTCTGCTTCTGCTTGCAACTCCCACAGTCTAGTTTCCACTGGATCATGAGCAACTGAGCCATAAACAGAATCAAAAGAAGTGGAAATGTTCTGATTCTTTCAACTCTGATTCTGTCAAGCTTATGATCTTGTTTTTTGATTTTCTCTATGTATCTTATATACAAGGCTAAAAAGTCAAAAAAGTTTAAAATTGTAAAATTAAAAAAGTTTAAAACAAACGTTTTCGGCTGTTTGCCATCATCAGGGTTTTCTTTTTCTACATCATTAAGTACTCTCAGGGCTTCAACTACAACTCTGACTCTGTTGCTAGTGAAAACCAGCTTTAAAGAGTTCTTAGAACAAAAGCTTTTGACAGCATCAAACTTAGCCGACTGTACTGGGAATGTGGCCAATTTTATGTCTAATTTATCAGGAACCACTGTAAATTGTTAATTATGATATTATATTTTCTATATTTTATTCTGTTCTGGTTTAATCCAATTGCTAGTCATTTTTTAATAAGGGGACAACGAGAAACTATTTTGGTCAAACTATTGCACTATAATTCAAAGTACATAATGGAAATTATACCTGAATGGGTATCAATACAACATGTTATTCAGTCACACAAAATTATTCCCATCAGCTAACATACCATGGGTGACATTGTTGACACAATCTAGGTATTGGTTGCCCTGTTCATCATACATGTATTGTCCTCTGGCATAAGCAATCTTGATTGGATTATCTTTAAAATGCACCTCACAGGCTTTACTGTAAGATAAGGATTATGGAAAAAATATTTGGAGGGGGTTGAAAGAGTTTGAAAAAATTAATAAAACAACCAAACTGGGATACTTATGAATACAAACTTGACAGAATCTTGTTGGAATTTTGAAAAAGACCCCCACAAAGATGCCATGTGTTAGGGATAAGCTTGTGGTCATTCTAATTCCCAAGGGTTACTGGCCCTTAAGTCATTAATTATTATCCATAGGGACAAGTGGCATGGCATCCTGTGGGAGCATGCTCAAGATCCCCCAAGGGGTAGGACCCTGCTACTTAAAACTTCTTTGAGCTCATTATCTATAATCTTTTTTGTTCCTGTAGTTGGCTAATCTGGCAATGCTGGTCAGCGGGGCTCCTAGGTGACACATTTACAGTCAAAGTTGTGATAAAACACTGTTTTGACTGAGTGATCACTTGAAAAAATTCTCTTTTTATTTTTTTACAAACTGGCCTGTCCTGTTGAAATATAATGAACTTAATCACAAACATACGGTTCACGTGATACAAACGTGACAAAGGGAGCCATGGGCAGATCTTTGATCATCCAATCAAGTACGTTACACCGTGGCACGTTATGTAAATTAACTATGGACTTTAATAACCCGGGCTTTATAAACTGGGTTACCACTTGGCAGACTTTCTCTTCTCGCTCAGCGCTGAACGCCATTACACTCGCACACCGTATACCACTGGCAAGTGTGGAAATGAACTCTGAGGAATTATAGTGCATCACATCAAGCAGGTTTTGAGGCGACACTTCGTTGTAAATAACTAGACTTCAACTGAAGCTCAAGTTTTCAGAGATTGACAGTCCCAAAACCATGCGCTCAGGGGCGATAGGCCGAGAGTACTATTGATGCGTCATTTTTCTAAATTCGTTGAAATTTGCCTTGAGCCCTACGGTCACGTTTAGCTTGGATTCGAAAATTTGTTCTCCTTACTGCACGGCCGCAATATACGAGAAGTACTGAAACTAACAACAACCCTACATTTTGGAACTCTCTCTAATATTTTAAAATTATTTGATTACATAAGCTTTGCCGACCGGCCGCGACCGAAGAACAAACTCAGTTCAAACATAAGAAACTTGTGGTTACGTCTTCACTTAATAAAATCGGCGTCGACAAAGCTACTTTATTCTAAAAGCTAGAAAATAAATACTTACCCAATATGCGCCTGTCGTAATGCCATAATTTGCTGAGGGGAAAGCGCGCCGGTATCAGTTTCGTGTTCAACACCGTTGTAATGGCAGCCATTTTCAAGCTTTCCATTCATTTCACTCACAGGAACCTCGAGCTTCGCTCTCTTTGCTGCCCTCATGTTGTATCGAGAATTTGCTTAGAAAACAACACCGAAGGCTTAAGACGACAACTGAAGGTTGAACCGCGGCTTTTTCCCGTTTGCTTTCATTAACATTTTCTACGTGTGTTGTCACGAGACTTATTTGCGTGGAACCGGTCAATCAAGTTTCATTTTCGGGTTTATATTTCTGACTCGGTCACGACACGTTTGGCGCCAAACTCTTGTTTTCGTGTGGGCTTTTTTACACCATCAGTAACTGCGATGATCACTCTTCACTTTCAATTCCTTTTACACCGTTGTTAATTTGTTGTTCCCCAAATGTCATCAATAAGTTTCCTTTATTGGATAATACTGTTGGGCTGTTATCAGCAAAAAACAGTGGAGTTTCCCCTATCTTACGTATAACTAACCAAACCTGTTTCGGGTTTTTAAATATTATTTTTTGGCCAGTTTTACAATCTGTAAGGTTTATGGACCAGCGATTCCTGCGTATTTTAATTCATTCGCGCCCTGGATGAATGCAGGAGAACATGGAAGGTCTGTGAATTGACTACGGCCCATTCAGATAAAACCTCTCGGGATAAATTGTAACTTTGTACAAAGCAAATTGGAACACTTATCAAACAACGTTTTATTCGATCTCTTCATAGCTCTACTTGACCCCAAGCCTTACAAAGCACAATATCTGTATTTGACTCTTTTGTTGACAAGTCAAGAGTGACTTAAGTGCGAAGGCATTGAAAACAATCAACAACGCGTTACGGTGTCACGACTTCCAAAAGTGGACTTAAGTCATACCTTCGAGACTTAGGCGACACTTCGAAACTCTAATTTTGTCTCTGACATTTTACACTGTGTGAAAAAAGTGAACACAAATCACTTGTTATTTGTTGTTAGATGCCATACTATGCAGAGAGGGAAAAAGAATTGATCCGTCACGATACAATCAACGAGGCTATCCAATCACAGTTGTCACGCATTTGCTTCTCATTGTTCAATTTCACGTTCTAAACGAAAGACACAACTGCTGACCGTACCGTGTTTGTTTCGAGGGTGGGGTGAGGACTGAAACTGACCAGGGACACGCATTTTTCGTTCAGCACTGAATCGCGACCGGAAGTCCGCGATTCCCGGCTACTCGTCAAAGGCTAAAAATTCGAAACGAGTATTTTGTTCTGCGCACACTCAAGAAAGGAAAAGCCAACATTGATCAGTGATCACCATTTCCTCGAGTATGATGTTTTGCAGTAACATTTATTAGACGTCAACACCTCAATTGCAACGTTTGAAATACAGGAACGTCTGGAGAACCCAAGTGAAACTGTAATGTAACGTTATGGTATACCTTCTCTTAATCTCTTAAGAATTAATTCCGCGTTTTCTTGGGATACAAACAGACAAATATCTGGAACAAAAATTTCTTCCATGGTTCGATCTCCTCATTTTCATTTCTTGACGGACTGAACCTGCAAGCGTTTCGCAGCTCTGCAACTTTCGTGACCCTTAACTCTCTACGCGTCACGCAACGGTTGGAAAGAACTTCCACCACACAATGCGTCTAAGGAGTTTTCGCATTAAAGGATTGGGAATCGTCTTCTAGATTGTAACTCAGTGTAGCTGCGGCTGCATCATTTCTCACTGCTTGTTCATCATCAGTGTCATCTTCGTAATCATTTTGTTTTTGGCGAATGTAAGAATAAAGTTTAACTGTCACGGAGCTAGCCGCTCGAATTTCTTTACCGTAACGATACATCATCTTCCAGACGTCACCTGGCAAACAAGAAAAGTAAAAACGTCATGTCAAATATGAACAAACCGAGAAAGAGCTGAAGATATGACTTGGCTCCGAAAGCTTGTGTTTCCCTTTTAAATAGACCTTAAGTTTCTCGCTCTAGGTTTTCTTCTGTTCTGTTTCAAAATCATAACTAAAGCCAACTGCCCAAAGAGAATTTTATCGAAAACAGTAGTCTAACCTACAGGGTGTTGCGTGACTTCCAGTTTGCAGTAGTTGCACGACAAAAAAAAAAATATTTTCCGTAGGAAGGAAGGTGCAACTCTGTGCACCACAAGTCCAATACTTACTAACTGTTAATTTTCGCTCTGTTATGAACGAGTGGATATTGAGAAGATCTTCAGCTAATTCCTAAAAAAATAAGACATGTTAGCTTTATGGTAGTACAACGACTGTCATCCCAATGGTTCCTATTACTAGTTGCGTGTGAAAAGGTCACTTTGCACAAAAGTGTAAAAAAATAGTTCAAATGGAAAATAGGAAAATAGGAAAAATAGGAAAAATAGGAAAATAGGAAAACAAGATCCCAGCAGATTATTAGAAGTAATTTGCAAAAAGGCAGCCTCTCCAAACTCAACTTACAGCGTCTCCAAACGTGAAGTAAACGAGGTCCCTGGAACATGCAGAACTTGCCATCATTTGAATTAATCCTGGAAGATTAGTAGAGGAGAAAATAAAAAAAATGCAGTGAAATAGATGATGCGCAAAATTTTTCTCGTAGAATTGTCTGCAGGAAAAATAACGGATAATACCTTTGACCCTTGAATCACCTCCAAAGGCCCCACAGCCCCAGTTTCCTGAAAAAGAAGGCAGCGTTACTGACCAGAGGTTATTTTAAAGCAACTCGCGGTAGTACCTTGAAGCAGTCATACGCGCACGGGCTGGGGTGGGGAGTTTCCCTGCGAGACAGAGATTCCTTCTCCTTCTGCTCAGAAACGGACAGCGTTAGCTTTAAACTGGTTAAAACTTGTCAAAACCAGTATTTTTAATTTATTCGTCCCTGGTTTTGGACGGCGGCTGATGAAACGGTCGAGCAGCAGCGAGCAGAAAGAGAAGGGAATCGCCGGTACCCATTTATACTCCTGGGTAGAGAAAGCTACTGTGAGAGTAAAGAACACAACACAATGTCCCAGGCCAGGGCTCGAACCCAGATCGCTCGATCCGAAAACGAGCGCACTAGCCATGGGGACCACACGCCCCTACTCTCTATTGATAAAGTCATGTCTAATATCGTTTAGAACCAACCCACCTGTCGCAATGGCTGGAAGATATTTCCGTTCTACAGGAGAATAAAATCCGCAGTAAGCCTGAAGAGAAAGTGTTACGCTTGATTCAATATTAAGTGAAGGTTTCGGACAAAAATGGTAAACAAACTCAACAAGGAATTTACAAGAACCCTAGCCTCGTGAACATGTTCAATTTAAAGCATTCACGAGGGACGGGTCGGTTGGTATCCAAATCAAGAAGTTGTTGTTATCTTCTTGACTAAGAGAAGGTATCCTCAATACTCCTCTCTTCACCCAGATTATGAAAGCCAAAGGTAAGGTTAAGTCTGCGTCGGCTAAATGTTCCATGCAACTGAAGCTTAACCCAGCTTCTCAAGCATTAAGCGACGCGTCGCGCTATATGAAAACAAGGTTGATATAACATAAGGCGTATAATTGTCTAACAAAGCCTCATGCAAACAATACCTTGTCTAGTTCTCTTTTAAGCAAGCCAGCTTGAAACTGGTCTGTGTAACAGCGGAATACATGTGCATCGATGGCGACGATCTTGGAATGTCGTCGTCCCCACGAGTCCCTAAAAAAAACAGCCAAAAATAAAGAACTTGGAGTGAGATGTGAGCGTGTTATTGCGTGCATTCACGCGCGCGATCTCGCCGATAAAGGACGGACATGCGTGCGCGATCTTGACGGTCGGAAGTACCGGTACTTTGCAAAATTACAATATTCCTTGGGGAGGTTTAATTAAGGCCGGGAGCGCAATGAAAGTTCTAATTACCAGAATGCAAAAGGTTCTTAGCTTCCCTGCTACAATGAGTTCTGTATCCAATCAGCTCTTGTTCTTACTATGTTCTTACCTTGTTGTTTGATCAACATGGTCCCCAGCCCATCTGAACGTGTGCGCATACCCAATGTAATCACTGTACCGCTCAGCGCCTAACACACAAGAAGCTCTTTATCAACGAGGTTCAGACAAAGTTTAGGAAAGTGAAGGCCTACACTAGAGCCACAGTTATTGCGAACCAGTTTAAACCAAGAAATTTCTCCCTGTCAAAGTAATTACGCTTTGGTCGAACTCGCCGCATTTCCATACACCGAGAAGAGTTTTTCTTTTAGACTACTACGTACAGCCGTGATAACTATTTACAACAGGCCCGGGTTGTTCCCAAGGCTGGATAAATCACTATCCAGTGGATAAGTGTTAACAAGACAAACCACCCTACCCGCTGGAGAGTGACTGACCTGGAGGATAGCGTTACAACCCGGGCCAGAAATACAACTACTCATACTACTTACAAATACGACGCTATTACAGATGCTACTCACAATACTTCAATTTACATAACTTACTCTACAAAACCATACCACTCACTTATTAAAATTACAATACTAATACTTATCCTAATTAGAATCCCGCTTACAATATAATACCATAACCGACAAGAGAATTGAAATTATGGCGCGCTCCGGAGTATATTTGACGAACATTGCGGTGTTTCATAAATTCATTTGTCAAGTACAATAACTTAGGAAGAGCTCGTTTACCTGTTACAATAAGACACTCATTGCTATCAAGACGCTCACAAAACAGCCGGGAAAGGATCAGTTCTGGGCATATGAGAAACCTGATCTCCTCCTGCACGCAGCCCTGTGTGAAAACAAAATCACCTAGCATCACAGGTCCGCAATGCGTGCTGAGAGATTACATCAGTGGGTAAAAGGAAGACGTGGGTTCCAAATTAAAAGCCAAACAATGATATCTCACCTCCCCTATAACACCCCCTCCAATGTATTTGTTGGCAAAATCAACCTGAAACAAAATTAAACAAAATTAAAAATGGAAACGTTTATGTGTTTCTTCATGCATGGGAAATTGTACAGAAAGTAACTATATCACGTCGGAAAAGACACAACAGAGAAAAAAATAAGGCACCTGAAGGAATCCTGTTCCATTGTCTTCTATTGTTCCCTTAGTGGAAACATGCAGCTTGCCAAAAAGGGCCTGACATCTGAAGTACAAATTCAGCACAAGTGTTATTGGACAAGAACTTGACCAGAGACTATTTACAACAGTAATCAATTTTAAAAACTAAATATACATTCTTCTGGGCACTTTCTCAAATCGTACAACCAACCCTCTTCACTACAAACTGAAAAAGGCAAAGGTAAGCAACAATAGTTGCTGTCATTGGGTTCTGGACCATACTTACTTTTCCCATTCAGGCATTTTGCTAGAAGTCATCATTTGTCGTTTATAAGTCACAGTTCCTGTGGGCACTGTGGAGTACAAAAGTATAATAGAAAAGTCTGGTCTGGACACTAAGGATTGAAGTGAGTGTCTCCGAGCATTTCAACATCACAATGAGCTAAGACCAGACCACAGCACCGGGAACTTTGTGCCCTACTCTTTGCGATGAGTGTGTGGGTTTGTTAACGTTCCCTGCTGACCATCACAGGGAAGATACGGGAGACGGGAACTACAGTTTGTCACCCTTATCCGAGAAGACCAGAATATGTAACCATTTGCAGATGTCGCTGCAAAGGCAGCATATTCTCCTCAGTTATTTTAAGACTCTGAGTGTTGGTCCGGTCTGGGACTTGAACCCGAGACCTCCTGCACGGTAGGATTATAGAATGATTCAGTGTTGTTTTCTCATTACTTACATTCCTTTGTTATTCTTCTGAAATAATGAAAAATAGCCTGAAGTTTCTCAGTTTTTACTGAATTTGTTCCTCCTTTCCCACCTTGGAATAACCTTTAAGAGATGCAAAGGATGTAAATGTAAGATTTACAATAACAAACACTTCTTTAATTCATTAGATAAGTTCATGAGAAACAGAAATTTCCTATAATTAATACATGATGACTAGCACAGTTCTTTAATTTATTAGATAAGTTCATGAGAGACAGAAATCGCTTATAACATACACAATGACTTGCACTGTTGGTTTTATCGAGAGTGTCTCTGTATTGCCAGGAAAAACAATTATCTTACAGATATTGATGACCTACTCTTTGAATGACCACAGCCAAAAATGTGATCCAGTGCAGTACAGTCGAGGGGTAATGTCATCATGAACTTACAAAACTTACTGTACCTATTGAAATTGATATCAGGAAATGACGAATACTCTGAATGCTTGTAAGAGTTTCTCCGTGGAAACGTACAGAAGAAGGCATTGGCTAGCAAACAAGCTACCTGAAAAACAAACACATAAAAAAAAACAACAACAAATGATTTCAAGTACAAAAAAACATGAATTGAGCAAGAATAATTGTTGTTAACTATGAACATTGAAGAGATAAAGGAACTCTATATACAAAAGGAAATCGGTTATTATTTACCAATAACATTTCTATCTGATTAACAAGCAATATTATGAAACACTGTAAATATTATTCAAAGTAAAACCTTCCTAACCTGCTCCTGGCTCATTGTTAAGGTGTGATTCTCCTGCCGTTTTAGAAGAGGAATGGCCTGGAAAAAAACATTGGTGCAAAACTTCTTAGTGATGTTTACTGCAACATTACTTGGTAATTTAAAACAGAAACAGACTTGTTCAGAAAAAGTGGAAAATAAAAAGATTTTATCATTTTTACAAAATTATGTCTGTGATCATAACATTCTTAGATACAGAAGCTGAGAAATGTACAAGACTCTTCCTGGGTTCAATTTGCACAACAGAAACCCTAAATATCATGTTGCTGCCAAGAAAGGTAGAGTCTACCATCGAGTTTACACTTTAGAGTTTCCATACCAAGAATAAAATTCAGTGACTTTAATGACCAGTGTTTCAACTCAGAGTCCAGGACTTCCGCTTACCATAAGGCCACTGTGCCTCCATACACTCATCAAACCTCCCTTGCAGGCTTTATTGTATACATGCCCCCTGGAGGCTCTTCAGCCATACATGAATAGTAAAATATTAAGTTACAAAATTACATTAAGAACTATTTACAGAATTCATTTCTTCTACTGGCATCCCTCTATTAGTCATTGAAAAACAGGATTTGGTGTACTTAAAAATGTTTCGGGAATTTACCAATTGCAGGAATGTATGACAGTATTTCACTAGAGTGTTTAAACAGATACCTGAGTGCACAAGGTGGGAAGACGAAGTGCAAGAGAAACCATGGCTGGTAATGTCTGACTAAAGAATTCATTTCTTCTACTGGCATCCAATAACTACAACAAAAAGTAATTGTAAAGTTACAGCACTATAAGTGTTGCAAATTGTTCAACCTAAAACTTCCTCAACATGCTGAAAACACATTTAAAAGCATATCACATGCAACTACAAAGGAAAATACTATGAGCTTCATTGAAGGATGTGTGCGTTAAGTAGAGTGAACAATTATAGCAGTCTAGCACAAGCTGAACAACAAGATCTCTCTGATGATGAATGTTATTAGTGCTATGTGTTTTTCTAAGATTAGTATAGTTACCTCATTAAAATAGCTGTGTAAAGCTTCAAAATTCCACCTCTTGGAATAATGAGCATTGTACTTTAAAACAGCATCCTGCAACAAAACAGAAAAATCATACTTGTATAAGAATAATCTGCATTTTTTTTTAACTTGGAAATTATTGGTGCTAAACAATAAACTAGCAACCAAGTAACCCACAGACCAACCCACCAGACTATTGTAACAACAATAGTCGCTGTTACAAACACCTTAACAAAAGACAAGGTTTACATGACGGCAACATAGTAAATACACCACAAAAGTAAATAAAATAAGTTTCTGTAGAGTTTGTCTGTAAACTAAAACCCCAGTTAATGTTGACATGACACGCCATAAGTTGATATTGTTTCAGACATTCAGTCACCTGTAATTCACTTGAGTTTGTAATTGATCCTAGCAAAGTTGATTCTATGAGCTCCCATCTGTTCTGGATAACCTTCTTCTCATGATTCTAAAAAAAGGCAAAGAAAGATTTAAATCAGCTACTGACAGATGGAACTATTCTAACTTGTGCTTCAAGCCAATCATCTGCAGCTGATAACTGTCTGTGTTTTCCACAACCCTTGATAATGTATTGAAACTGTAAAGAGAAATTCACTGTAGATCACAATTAAAGGATATGTATTTATATAGTCACCTGTGCTGGGTACAGATTTTCCCTAGAGCACGGCATTCGTACATGGTTTTTATCCCATTTGTCCCTAAAAAAATCAACACACCCAACTCTATTGTTAAACAAAAGCTTGCAAGCTACACCAGTAGCTAAAAACAAATGACAAAAATGCAATATTTATTACAGACAGAATATGCATGATTAAAAATGAAAAATACAAATCAATGAATCACATATTAGAAAACTTATATGAAGTTACCCGTTAAAGAAAACAATTTTCACATAAAATTACCTGTAGTTCTTATGAGAGGGTTTTGGAGGTTCAGCAAAGTCAGTAGAATGTGATGGCTGCAAAAGACATTTGTCAGATAAAAAGCTGGATGAGAAGGAGTACATTGGCTATTTGACACTGATAACGAATTTCCTTTCAAAAGGAAAATAATTTGTTGATTCTTGGACTTACTTTTTTCTTTTACTTTTTTTTGCTAACCTTTGTAAAGGTATGGTAAAGTCTGCATACGAGCCAAGTGGCCCATCAAGCCAGAGCTTATCCCGGTTTCCGTAGCATGAATTGATTAGGAGTACTTCTACTTCCCCCTGGATGGGATGCTAGTCCATTGCAGGGTTACCCCAAGCATTAAGTTTGCTGGTACCCATTTATACAGTAAAGTGTCTTGCCCAAGAACACAATGCAGTGTCGCAGCCCAGGGCTCAAACCTGGACCACTTGATCCAGAGATGAGTGCACTAACCTTGAAGCCACTGTGCCTCCCATCTGCTAACCTTAATAAACTAATACTGTTTACTGAAATAATTAATAATTAAAACTATTTGACCTAAGTAATTTTGTGTCTGAAAGTCAAATGAGTCAGTTGTGTCAATTTAAAAAAAAAAATTATCTTTGTTTCCATCAAGTATGTTGAGTGAAAATTCAGGAGAAAGAGAGGTGTTGAAGGAACATGAAGCACAGCCAGCTTGAAAGCTTTTTTGAGTTCTCCCAAACTTTCATGAATGTTTCTATAGCTCATTAGTATAAATCTACTAGTAATTGTTCTATTGAGAATGGCATTATCTGATTGGCTACGCTACTCACAACCTATTCTATAGTAGAATTAAATAGTGAGTAGTGTAGTAATGACAGCTTCTTAACAAACTGGCAAACACTTCTTTTCATTTTCCAAATGTCTGTGAAGAGCATTTAGATAACGTTTTGAACAACTACTAGATTTATAATAAAACAATTTTATTATGCACTCTCGATTTTTATGCATGACAGGTGACTTGGGTTGCACCCTTGTCAGCTATCACATAATAAAAATCTCAAGCTAATCTAAATGTTAAATAGAAACATGGAGAAGTAGAAAACACTATAAGGAAAATAGAGGACAATCACCCTTTATTTCAATTTATCAAAATGTAACTTTTTTTGCTTGCTCCATAAATACATTACAAAAGTACAGCTTTTCATAATTGTTTTCTAACAACTGAAAGCAATTTCTGATGTTAAGGGTGACCAAAAAAGTTGTCACTTACTCGCACTAGCACAGTGTGATCAGGTTGAGCAGTTAGAGGAGGCAACGATGGAGAACAAGTAGAAATTCTGTTCAGACTTTGAAGAGGAGCTCCCTGCAAGTAATAAATCACAGAGCAGTGTAACACAATTAATTTCAATGGTGTATGTTGCTATACATCAGCATGACTTGTTTGTGACTCAACATGTGCTTGCTTGTCGAGATTTGGGAAGATCGGTATGCATTATGAATGATGGCTACACTAAATTATTTATTCCCTCGGGCAAGAGAGGGGGAGTCCCATCCTCTTGTAGGATCATGAAATGTAACATATTAAGCCCCTGCAGTCCTTGTCTCAAAAGGTGAGGACAATTAGAGCACTGTTCACTGTTAAAGTATCTCATCAATCGTTTGTCAGAGCAAATTGCTTAATTGAAACTCACCCCTGAAACAAATCTTTCAGCTATTTGGATAGCAGGCACCTCTTCCACAGGAGCAGTTAGAGGTGAACTACAAAATGAAAATGAAACATCCTTTACAAAGATTACCTTTATGAGGAAATATCAACAATCCTAGTTATGAGTTTGTGGTTGATCATCGCAGTTATACACACAACTTGAGCAGTTGTAAAATTAATAGTGAGTTCGTAATATACCCGTAGAAAGTGAAGAATGTAAATTTTATGAATATATGAAATATCATATATTTGAACTGCAGAGAAATATATGAATATTCAGAAAGATATGAGATATGAGAAAGATGTGAATATTCTGAAGAGATTCATTTCTTTATCTTGTATCTTTCTCCGCAGTTCAAATAATTAATATATGATATTTCATCCTAGTTATCATATTCATCTATTTGACCTTATGAGTAGTTTCAATAAATGAGGGTATTTAGTGCAATTGCTGGCATTTGAAATAGTACTCTTTCTCTGAAGAAATACGATAACAAATGTTGCTTTCCCTTCTGATGCTAGTGTATCATTCATTTTCTATTAACAAGTAATTTGCAGCTTGTTGAAAAGAAAAGTGCAATTTCCACAACATTTAACATATTCCTAGTCATGGCCCTACATGTAATGATCAATATAGTAGTCACAACTTGCTTGAAAGAAATGCCGGACTGAAATGATTAAATTAATAAACATACTGATCCACTAACAAGTGAATGAACAAACAAACAAATGAATGAGAGATCAAACAAATGAGTGAGTGAGCAATGAATGAACAGGTGAATGTCACATAAAATGATCAAATAAATGAAGAAAAGGATGGAAGGATAGGCTGCTGATGGATGAAGAGGTTGTTGGATTTACATTAAGCAATGCAAATAAGTGTGAATCAAGGCATGCCAGACAGACAGAGGGATGGATTTATAAAAATTTTAATATAAAGAATAAGTTGAAGAAATAAATAAACTGTATGCAAGTACAAAATTACCCTTTGGTTACGAGTCACATGCATACTACTTACTCAGGGAAAAGTAAAGGAGAATCATCAAATCCAACAAGACTGTCTTCATCATCAATCAGTGCATCCTTGCTGCCGCCTTCAACAACCATGTCAGAACTAGCAGTGGAGGTTGCTGACGTACATGCTGTGTTTGATGCACTTCCCCTGCAAAATACATCCATTCTGATGCATTTAGTCTGGATGAAGAAGACTTACAATCTGTAAAGTTACAGATTATAGATAGTTATACTAATTTCCTTACTCCCCCTTAGAAAGGAGAGGAATTTCTGGGAGGTGGAGGTTGGGATAGAAATTCTGTAAGACTTAAAAACTTAAAGAAATGTATCAAGCCAAATTGAAATTTCTAGAGTGGTGGAGAGTGGAGAGGGGGTCTTTGAAAAAATCCTGTGTGAGGGAGGTGAGGATATTTTCTATAACTACTTAATCATACAACTACACCCGTTGTGGCTCAGTGCAGACGCAAGCTAAGATCATGTAGTGGATGGCCATTTTTGCTGGCAGCTGACTCTGTTAACATCTTACATTACAGCTTCTAATTAATTTAACTATAAATCTCTCACTGGATTGCTGTTTATTCTTTATAAGTTGGTTCTGAGACTATAGTAGCACATCATGACATATTTAAACTGTACAGTTGAAGATTCCCTTTACTGTTGTGAAATGACTGCTCATCAATTAGTTGTTACATAAATGTAGCACCCACACATTATAGCAGTAGTTAGACTTGCACTTTTTGTTTACTTAAATTACCCATACTGTCTTTTTTCGGCAGCATCTGCCATAAGAGCTCTTTTCTTCTTGATTTCATCTTCTTGAACATTAAAGCTATCTTGTGGAGAGGCACTGTGTTGCATCTTCTGCTGTGAAAGGTTTTCTTTCTTATCTTGTGTACATGGAAACAAGAAAACCAAATATCGTTTAGTAATGAAGACAGCATGTGATGTGCAAGTGCATCCCAAATCAAAGAACTTTAGTACATGGGAAGGGGCGGGGGCAGTCCCATATGAAAGGTCACAGATGCTTGTTGCAAAATTTGAATTAAAACCCTAAAGCACACCAATCTGGGCCTGGCTCTAGCTTTATTTGACAACTAAAAGCTACCATATCAAACAGAATAGGCTCGATTACCAGCCACTGTTGAATAAAGGAGCCAATGCTAGCATAATAAATCTGAGTCCCTGACAGGAATCTAACCCACGACCTCCCGAACACCGGGCAGGTGCTCTATCCACTGAACTGCAAGAACTCATGGAGAGCACGGTCATTTAACTGAGTTCGTATGTAACAGGCATCCTGCATACTGCTAGGATCAGCACTGTCGAAGTCATCATGAGTAAATAAATAAATAATAAATAAATATTCATAAATAAAATATTATTAATTGCTTATAGCATTTGAACATCTAGTAGTCAAGTAGTTTATACTAAGGTAAGAAGGTAAAATGAAATTGTGTGATCCCTCAGACGAGGAAGAGTGCATGTCTTTCTCTACGGTATCAAGCTTATAGTTGATTTGCCCTTTGGCAAATTTTCGGTTGTGAGCGATCTTCATAGCAGGTTTTCTATTTTTAAGAATATGTTAAGCGATTTTCCAGTTTCTAAAAGGCCCCAATGTCCCCTTCATTCAAGGTAAATCCATGTGACATTCAAGTAAAAAGTATAACCAGCTGTTTGATATTTCCCTTGTACTAATGTACAACAGTTCTTTCAGAAGGCTATAAGATTATGGTGTCTGAACTGCGTTGTTGAAAAAATCCGCCAAAAATCATGAAAAGTACCCAAGTGTCCTTTTAATTGTATCCAGCACTCATAGAGGATTAACCAACACAATTATCTAGATGATAATAGCTGTCACAAACAAAACGATCGCTTGATCAAGTATCCGATTAATTAATTTCGAACGTAAGCTTTGTACTTTATATTCTCTCATATTTGCGATCAATTACTGCAATCGATGGCAGTAACAGTTAACATAGAACTTACCAAGGAGAAAACATTACTTTTTAGTCACGATCAGCGGTACGAAATTAGAAAAGCGATATTGTTTGTAACTCATTAATCATTCATTTTGGTTTCTCGCAGCACCGTCCCGACACGTTTTAGAGTGAATATATTTGAAAACAGCTCCAATCCAGATCATTCTAAAACAACTCTGATCGCTAGTCAGATGATTCCAGCGAAGGCTGGAGACTTAATACAGGAATTTACATTGATAACAACTTGTCTTGACATTTTGACGCCTTAAGTACAATTTTCTAACTAAAGTCAAGATCTACCTGGGAGGTGAACGGACACCTTTGACTTCAAGCTTGATTGGTGTCGTTTGAAACTCTCTTCGATGCTGCTTTGTTTGAGCCTTTTCCGCTTAGGTTCCTCGTCAAACCTCGCACTCATTATTTCTACTAGAGTGCAAATACATGAAGAATAGTAATCATGTGAACTGGCTCACTGTCAAAGTATATTTGTCGGACAGCATCGGTCAACAAACATCAATCCTCGATCTTCTGCAATATAATCTTTCGGCCATCGAGCGAGCCGACTTGGCCTGGAAGCTAAGTTCCCGCCAAGAAAGGCCTGGTGACAAAGCTCAAAATGGCGGCGGTCCTCTAAAGCCTCTAAACACATTTAGAGAGAAACATGGGTGACAGATTAAAACAGATCAAAGAAAAGTCGAAGCTTCGACGACAAATTCTTGCACAACAGGTAAGAAATACTTACAAAGAAATTACGAGACAGCATATGTACATTATACAGTGTTTAAACGAAAATTATACCGATACCTCCTTATATAAAAACTAAGCTAGCGCTTATTTTAATTTAAAGCTTGTGAACCATACCCTGGGAGCAGTTGGTTTCTCCCAAACCGAACGTAAGAGAAACTAACTGCTCGTAGGGTACATAAAATTAAGTTGTTTGTGAGCACCCTTTTACATACGGCAGTACTCAGCCGAGTAATAAACAACAGTCAAAATGAGTAATGATTTGTATGAGAAAAACGGTTATGTTTTATACAATGTACGGAAGAGTATGGTTAAAGATAAACCTACATTGCTTCAGGTGTTGTATTTTTTGGATCGCAAGAGGTTGTAAGACCGATTTATGGTAATTTAGGTGCTTTTTTAGTTCTTAATTTTTGTGACTACTGCTTCTAAGAAGCGGTAGTCACTATGTCATCGTGCTGAGTGAGTGTAACACCACCGGAAGCCCAAAACAGTCGAAATTCAATCGATATTTCAGTCCATTACTGTTCG